>Ga0181568_10005954_pt1 | contig 10663 bp, 10 predicted proteins | sample 101ome_20_FD_133758 | JGI IMG/M metagenome (GOLD analysis project Ga0181568, IMG submission 133758) | Coastal salt marsh microbial communities from the Groves Creek Marsh, Skidaway Island, Georgia - 101404AT metaG (megahit assembly) | ecosystem: Environmental > Aquatic > Marine > Intertidal...
CCCATCACAAAGACCAGCACCCGGCCCCCGTTGTACCTCTTGAGTGCGGTGACCATCTGCCCGTCGGAGCCCGGTGGATGGCCGTTGAGCTCGTCGATTATTTGCTTTTTTAGGCGGCTTTGGGCGCGATTGGTGGCCGCGGGGCGCGCAGCCACGCCGCTGTTCGGCGTTGGCTGCAGCTCCGTTGTGCACTCTCGTCGTGCTGTGATTGGTCACCGCGGCTGCTCTCTCTTGCCGCGGTTTTGATACTTCTGAGTCAATGGGCCTGGACGACTGTTGGGATTGTGCCCCGCGAACAATCGCCCGCAGAGTGCCCCCCCAAAGGTGTTTTTTTGTTCGGCACGGCGCGTTGTTCGGCGCACGTTTGTCTCGGTCAACAAGAGTCGTCAACACCAAGGCAGGGGTGCATCACCGCGGTCAACAAGCGCGTGCGGGGCACCAAATTGCGAACCGCCATCACTGCATGATGTCCCGGATGAACACGGGAGACGACGATGCTGGGGTGGACCGGAGCGAGTCGCAGCCGGTAGAGGCCCGGCCTGACGCCGATGAGGAAGCTGCAGATGACCTGTCCGGGGATGGCGAGAGGGTTTCGAGCGCTGAACGGCGGCGGCGCGCCGACGCGGAGAAGGAGCTGTCGCTGCGGGGGCATACGGGGTCCGTGGAATGCCTTTGCTTCTTCACAACCACCAGGGGCACGCTGCGGCTAGCGAGCGGCTCACTCGACTGCAGCATCAAAATTTGGAACCCCCTTAGCCGCACGGATGGTCCCATAAACTCCTTGGTACGTACCCAACACCTGCCCCACTCCCATCGAATTTCCCACTCAAGCTACCAAACCCCACAAAATAAAACGATGGCCTGGCAGGTAGGACATACGGCGCCCGTCATGTGTATTGACACCTCGAGGGATCACACGCAGGAGCCGCGGCTGGCGTCGGGCTCCGAGGACGGCTCCGTAAGGGCACTCTTCTTCTGGTGGCGATGTGGATCTCGGTGTGGCCTCGTGCGGCTTACGCTGCGGCGCTCTCCCTGCTGTGCTAGGTGAGGATTTGGGACCCCGCGGCTGCGCCGGGGTCCGCCCTGTTGCTGACGCTTTTGGGGCATGCGGGGGCGGTATACGGCCTCTGCTGTTTTTTTGATGAGCACGGCCTGCCCCGCGTCGCGAGCGGCTCGGAGGACACGACGTTGCGTGTGTGGGACCCGACGCAAGCTTCCGGCCGGGCGGGGGGGGGGGCGTTCGGGCGGTGCGTCGCTCTGCTCGAGGGCCACTCGGCGTGGGTCACCTCCGTCGCGACCTACGACACCTTCTTCGACACGGGTGGCGGCGGCGCGCAGCTCGTGCGGCGGCCGCGGCTCGTTTCCGCCTCCATGGACACAACGGTCCGCGTGTGGGATCCAGCCGGCGGCCGTCTGTCGGTGCTCAAGGGCCACCGCTCGTGGGTGCACGCCGTCGCGCCGTTCGTTACGCCCGCTGGGGATAAGCGCGTCGCGTCGGCGTCATCCGACCACTCAATTAGGATTTGGGATCCGGGGTCGTCCGGCGCTGCGCTGGCCGTGATCGATGCTCACAAGGGGCACGTTTGGAGCCTCGCGGTGACTTACGACCGCAAGTCCCAGCCAAGATTGATTAGCGGATCCGAAGATCACAGCGTGCGCTGCTTTGACCCAGCGGTCAAGAAGCAGCTGCCTCTCTTCAAGTGCTTTGGCAAGGGCGTCGGGCTGCATGCGCGCGGGGTCAAGGCCGTGGCCGTCTTCACGCTCCCCACGGGTGAACGCGCAACCGCCAGCGCCGGCGAAGACAACGTGGTCAAGGTATGGGACGTGGCGTCGCTGGGCATCGAGGCAGGCAAGGCCACGGCGGCGCGCGAGCCGCCACGACCGCAGCCGGAGGGCGCAGCCAACGGCTTGGCGAACGGCTCGGCCAACGGCTCAGCAAACGGCTCGGCCAACGACTCAGCAAACGGCTCGGCCAACGGCTCGGCCAACGGCTCGGCCAACGGCTCGGCCAACGGCTCAGCCAACGGCACGACCAACGGCTCAGCCAACAGCTCGGCCAACGGCTCAGCCAACGGCTCAGCGCCGCAGGACGACTGGCCAGTGAGCAAGCTGCTGACGGCCATCCACCGGTCCCTGGAGCGCACGGCGCAGCAGTTCGAGCGCAAGGGGTGGCGAACCGTGGGCGACTTCCGCGCAAAGTATGTCTCCGGTATTGCGACGCTCGCGCCTCTGTAACGCCCCCGGTCCCGCCGTTGACCCTTGCCTCTCTCCCCGCGCGTATGAACGTGTGCGCGGACGTGTGGACTTTGCAGGTGCAGTGCGGCGGAGCTCGAGAAGGTTCTGGCGGCGGATCTCGGACTCAAGGCCAGCCACGCCGTCGCCGTAAAGAAGGCGCACGCAGCGCTCGTCGTGGCGGCGCGCACAGACGGGCCCGTTGCGCTGGTGCTGTAGAGGGAGGCTTTCGCCGTCTATGTCTAGCTAGCTATTTGCCAATGGCCCGGGTCATTCGGGAAGCCATGGTGATCAGAACACGGAAGACCACAACGACGGGGAGGACGACGAGCATGCCACCCCCTGTTCTTCGAACCCACACCCCCGGGGACGCCCCCCGGACCCCGGCCTCCGGGCCGCGTTCCGTGTTCCGTCTCTTTCGGGGGTGTAAAAACCCTAGCCCGAGGGGGCGTCTCCTGTCCCCATTTCCGGGGGCGGGTTTCCGCGCGCGCGCTTGGCCTTGTTGCGCCTGTGGCCGTCACCGCGCCCGAGGGCGACGAGCCGCAGCAGCTCCGGTGACGGTTCGACCGAAGCCATGGGCGGAGCTAGGGGGGCAGCGGGGAAAGCACCCCCGACCTCCGCGCCGTGCTCCCCGTGACCGTACTGCGCGCTGCGGGGGCACCCGGCGCGGTCTGAGAGGCGCCTGAGACTCCCTTGGAGCAGCGCCTCGTCAAGGGCTTCTAGCAACGCCAGCAGCACCGCAGGGTCCGACGTCGTGTCGTTCACCGCCCGACCGCCGCCCGCCAATGCCGCCGGGTTGCCAATCCCGTTGCCATACGGGCGCATCTGCGGAGCCGCGCTGCTGTGCTGCGACGAGTGCTTCAGGCTGATACCCGCAACGGCTGGGCTCGCAGGGCACGATCGCACCGCCGCAGCGGCACCGAGCGCCGCAGCCCAACGCGCGGGGGCACCGATCACCCGCATGATTTCGACCCACGCCGCCTCGCACTGGCCCAGGCTGCCCGTGAACGATGAGAGGCACACCGACGCGCCACACAGCGCTCGACCGCTGGCCTGGGGCGGACTCAGCGCACGCGCGACGGCCTCCTGGAAGGGCAGGCGCGCGTCGGCAGCGGCAAGGTACTCCGCGAGCAGCCCATTCGCTGCCGGCACGCGCCGCAGGTATAAAGCATACGACTCGCCGGGGAGCACAGGGGCCAAAGCGCCGCCGTACTGGCCGGAGGAGGCGGCGGCGGCGGCGGCGGCGACGCCCCGCAGGTACAGCTGCGTCCACAGGGCCGCGCGGCTAATGCTGTCGGGCGTAAGCGAGTCCAACGGGGCGAGGACCCACTTCTCGTCCGCGCGCCGGTGGTAGACCATGCCGCTCACCACTACCTCCATGGGGTCGCGCGTCAGATGCAGCAGGCACACCTCCTGCTCAAAGCCGTCGGCACGCGGCGGCGGGTGCAGCATGCGCTGGAACTTCTCTTCGCTGCGCGGTTCGCACTCAAACGCCACCTGGCTGAAGCTGGTGTTGCATAGCTCATTGAACGCCACGTTCAGGGCGCGTGTCGCCGCCCGGCCCATCACGCTGCCCGTCTTATGGTGCGCCCATAGCAGGATCTTGCGAGAGCAGATGCTGGGCTTGCCGCTGAGTTCTGCGGCGAATTCCAGTCGTCGGCGCTGACGGTGCAGCGTAACAGCAGTCCCACCACGTGCTGCCCCAGCGGCTAGGGCGCACACCGCGACCAGCATTCGTAGTCCTAGCGCCCGAACCATCGCTGCGCCACCCCTGTAGGATCGTACGATACTTACGATACTGGTAACTCACGATCGTAGCTGCTGGTGCTTTATTACGGACACTTTTAATCAACATTTATCACCGCCGACCCTCCCTCCAGTTAAATGCTGCTGGGGTGGCTCTTCGCCGCGACCCTCGTGGGTGGGGCGGCCTCGCTCACAGGAGCCACGCCGTTTGCCAGCGCGCGCAACGGCGAGGAGCTAGCCCTGGAGCGGTGGAGCAACCAGAGCGCTGCCGCGGTGGCCTCGGTGCTCACTGAAGCGGCTGCCCACCGATCTCTCCTTGCATACGCCAAGCTGGGAAAGATCAGCACCCTGAGCTTCGTGCACATCAGTCGCACTGGGGGGTTGAGCTTCAACAAACTGCTTGTTGAGAACCGCGGCATTGCGGGGCGGGACGGTAATCGCATCCCAGACTGCATCGTTCCCCGGTCGGCCTACGGCAACCAGAGCCTACCCCTCTCCGCGCGGTTCGACTTTCCTCACTGCGAGATATTGTCCGCGATCTGGCCCCTTCCCACGGTGCAGGTACGCCAGCCTGAGGCCCCCAAGTGTCCGTGCGGTCTTGATGCTACGCTTCGGAAAGCAGTGAACCCCTGCACGCTTGCGCGACACGGCGAATGATGCCACCAGGTCATTCCAGCCCTACTCTTCGTTACACATCCTTCCTATCTACCTGCTTCCTCGTTTGTGTACTCCTGGATTTCTCGCATGATTCGCATGGCACCCAAGTCGAAGCTAAAGTACAAGAAGGAGGCCGTGTTCGTGACGTTCATGCGCGACCCCACGCAGCGCGTCATGTCCCAGTGGCGCAGCGACTCCTTCAACCTCCCCGACCTCTTCAAAAACTGCAAGTCCTTCGACGCCCTCTTCGCAAAGGTGCGGCGCTACCCCCTTGCCCCCTCGTTCTGCGCTCGACCTCTGCGCCTTGGTCCACTCTCGGCCCACGCTCCTCTCGACCCACGCCCTCCTCGACCGCGGGCCCCTCGGTCTCCGCTCCTCTGCGCCTCCTCAGGCCGACCGGTCGTGCCTGAGGCGCTCGACGCAGCCCGTGCAGTACAGCGACTTCGCGACGCTCATGGTAGGCGGCTGCAAGTGGAGCGGTGACGCGCGCGCATGCACAGCGCCGCTGTCGTTCGACGCGCAGGGCCTGCTGGACCAGTTCGCCTTCGTCGGCATTAGCGAGCACTACGATGTGTCCGTCTGCCTCTTCTTCTTCACCTTTGGCGACGAAGGAAAATTCAAAAAGTGAGAGCGGCGCGACAGTCCGTCATAAGTCCCCCCCCTCCACCCCCCTCGGTATATGTGCGCACCTTGGCCGCTTCGAGTGACGACACTGTGATGGCCCCGTTGATCGCCTCCGCTGCATCCCTGCTGCACGCCTGCTGCTTGCCAGGTACTGCAAGCACCGTACGCAGGCAGCGTCGGTGGCAAACCGCGCACCGCGCGTTGCTGACCCCTTCCGCTCAGTCTTCTCTCCGCGCGCGCTGTCCTACGTGTGGCGGAGCAACCGCAAGGACCAGGAGCTATACTGGACGGTCAGTCGGCGCGTTGCACGCGTGCCGCGGTGGGGGCGATGCATGCTAACGTGCCATTTCCCTTCCGCGCTGCTGCAGGCTTACCGCCAGTTCATTCGCAACGTGCAGGTGAGTCGGCCTCACCTCTGGTCACCGGCCATGGGTCCATGCACTGAGTTTGTTACGCTGCGGTGCGCGCCGCAGGTGATGGAAGCAGCCACCAACGTTCACTTTCTGTCGCGCCTCTTTTCGAAAGGCGACGACTTCATGAGTGTCGAAGACCCGCAAATAAAAGGCTCGCACTAACCGCATCGCCGATCAGTGAAAATGAAGGAGAATCGAAGCGAGGGGCTGAAGTCATATATCAAGTCGAGACAGAGCGAGAGCTACTAAACTCCCCCAAATACACGGACACAAAACAGGGGCGCCAGTTCCAGTGCACTTACCCTTCTGGGCGTGACCGCGCTTGTGTGCGAGCGGCGCGTTCTATCATCTGGATGGGGAGCAGCGCGGGATGAGCTCAAGTATGTGCGAGGAGGCACTACGCACTTAACACTAAAGGCCCAAGGTTCCTGTGCTGTTCTCTATCTGAGCTTTTATTTTTTTGCTTTGGATCTCAGAACCTGATTGCGCCACCCATCCTTGTCCTTGATTGCAAAGGCCCGGCCCGCATGCGAAGCTTCCGGCGATTGGCCCTGGCTTTCCCAACGCCGGGGCCCTTGATAGCACGCAAGATGCCAGGTTTTTGGGGTGATGATTGGGTGATGGAAATAACAGAAGAACGACCCAACCCACCCCGAGGGCGCGTTGGCAAAAAAAAGCCAATCACTTCCCCTGTCTGGGGCCTTGGGGCAACTTTTGGCAAAAGGCACCCTGGGAGGCGAGTTCGGCCAGGGCGATTTGGTCAGAGCCTCCTCAAGGCGCCCAGAGAATTTGGCCAGGCCTTCAGCCCAACCTGCCCCCAGGTGGTAGAGAGAAACACGCAACAGCGCAGTGACTGCGCGCACACCTACACCCAGCCCACGCAGCTCACGCGGCTGGAACCCGCTTGCAGCCCACCACGCCCCTAACCGGACAGGACGGCCCTGCCGCGCACTGCTCTATGTACCCCGGGGAGTAAAAAATCATGACTTTGACTTGGTGGTAGGGCTGGCCCAGGCAGAAGGGCGCTTTTTAATTGCCAAAGGCCCTCTCGGGGGCGGGATCGAAATGGGCGCCTTACTGAAGGCACCCTCAGGGCGCCTTGTCCAATCAGGCAAGGAGCCCCCTATTAATAAAATATAAATCAGGCGCTTATTTTGCGGATTCGGAAATGACTAGCAGGTAGGTAGCACGCACACAGCAGCAAGACGCCTGTGTCACTCAAACACCCCCCGTAAACTCCTTCCGGCTCCTGTGTTTGTGTCCATTAACCTCGCTCAAGTTTCGCCTCACCTTCGCTCTCTCTCTCTCTGAATGCAGCTAAGAAAGTCGTGACAATGACAAAGTTGACTTTTAAAACTTTTTGTCGATGCCTTCCCAAAATTAAGAAGCGGCCGCCTGGTTGGCCCATGCAGCAGCTCGTCTCTCTCCCAGAGCAATCAGCAATCAATTCAGCAGCAGGCTTTATGCTCAATGCGGAACAACACACACCTCTTGCTGCAAAATGTGCTCCGCGAAACCATCCAATCAATGCCTTCGTCGCTTCTTCTGCGGCACGTCCAGTTTGCATAAGGTCATCTCAGCGGGTAAGAGTTCAAGATCTAAACCGGAAGGGGTCCGTGATCTGTGCGATGAGAGCAAACAGTCACAAAAATCAGTGCAGCTGTCAGTGCTGCCCACTATGCCAAACTGGTGCAACTTGGAGATGGATGTTTGACAACTGAGCTGTGACATGAGACATTTGCAATGGATCTGAGTGAACGTTGCTTACCTTCGGCTTCAACGATTCCGACGATTCTCAAATCACAAACAACAATGCTGAAAGCTTACCCGAATGATCGTTGCCGTGCGATGCACGTTTGATTTTAGTTTCGCAAATCTGCCTCGAAACCGACTGTATCATTATCATTCAATGGCAGTGCGTGCGTCGTGATAAAAGGAATTACAGCCGCTGTTGCTGCAGTTGCTGAGAATGGGGCTGTTACAATATTCGCTCGTTGATCAAGGTCGAATGTCCAGTGGCGTGATAATCATAATATCTTTTCCGATTCTCGCAAGGTTCCGCCCGCGCGTTACAGGGCGGAAGCAACCATTTAAAAAAGCACACGGAGTGGTGAATCGATTGTTGTGGTCACAAATTGTCGTTATTGCCACACACGGAACATTTGTCACGCGAGTGTAAGCTTTGAGCCGAGGTACCCTCGGGGCAGGGTGGAAGAACGTGTACTGGAGATGCCCTCGGGTGGGGTGGTGGCGAGCTGGACTCAGCGGGATTTGAGCCCGGGGTGCCGTCAGGGCGGGTCAAGTGAAGGCGCCTTTCTATGGAGGTGCCCTGGGGCGGGGTGACGAGTATTCCTGGAGGCGGATTCGTTGTTGCCCCACCAGGGCGCCGCGGGGGTGGGTTAGGTCGTGCTCCTTTAAAGGCGGTTTCAGAATTCAGAGGAAACTTTGATAGGGGTTAAGGCGAAAAACATGCATGGCAAGCAGAAAAGGCCGTTGTTTCCGGTTGCTTCATTTTCGAAATTTGCTGAGTGAGTACTTTACTTCTTTTTTTTTTGTAGTAGCCGTAGCAAGAAAGCAGAAGCAAAACGCGGCTCAAAGAGAACAGTACGATAACGGCCGATAAAGCTCCTTGCGTAGTGCCTCGCACGTGCAATGACCCCGTGCAGCCCCGGCTGCTGGTATACCGCTTGCGCACACACGCCCAACAGCAGGACAAGTGAACGGGCACTCATGTCATGTGTGTCATGTGCCTTCAAGACGCTGCTCTGGCCCGACTTGAATTGAATCGAGAACGTTTGAGCTCAATAATTCTATGTACCTCACTGCTGACAAGAAAAGATACCACCCGACAAGGCGCCGGCGACTACCGATCACTTTATGTTTCATCACATGGACCTTCCCGCAAGATAAAAGCCTTCCCTGCCCCAACCAAATCGCGCAGCAACAACAAAATAAAAATCCAACAACGAGTGCTACATTTCAGCAAATTTAAATCCGTATTCGCCAACGTCGTCGTTGATCTGCTGCGTCCACTTCTTTTGATCTTCCGTGTCATGCCGAAAGCAAAAGCGGTACTCGCATACCTCCGCGACTCGGACCCATGCCGGAGCCGGAGGCAAGTCCATTTGCTGGGGCGCTGGAAAGTCGTCGAAGGGCAAGCGCTGCTTGCACATGCTGCAGGCTAGCATTCCATCTCCCTTTTCATCGTCGATGTCGTCTTGAGCGTTCCAGTCTACAACAACCTCCTCCTCGTCGTCCTGTTCGTGCTGCCAATCTTCGCCACTGTCAGCATATGCTTCTTCTTCTTCTTCGCCTTCTACTTCTTCTTTCTCACCGCTAAGACTGTGTTTCGCAATTGCATCACAGTCACTGTCGTCATCGCCATGCCTGCACGCATGTATGTGGCCGAGGCGGCGGTGACGAGAGTTGTCATCCAATACGACTTGATACTCATCCTTGTCTTCTTCGGGCAGTGTCGGAGATGGGAGCGTCGGGTGCAGCGGTAGTTGCAGAAGTAAAGCCGATGGTGGCTCAGAGACCGAATTCGATGGCGACGGGGCTAGCGCCTCCGAGATTACCAAAGCAGCAACTTCGAATAGCGAAGCCCCCGCTTCGACACTTCCCGCATTCTTTTCTGTCATGTTTGGCGCGGTCAGCTTGCGAGCCAGCTTGGCGGTCAGTGTACTTTGTTCATCGCGCGAGTGCTTTGAGGAGTTATGGGCTTGTTGGGCCTCTAGGGTCACTTCGGCGCTCTGTGCCTCGCAGCCGCCGGCAGTATCACTTGAGGCGGCGGGCTCTGCCCTCTTTCTCTTCTTGAGAATGTGCTTCATTCTTGCGGGTCGGGTTTGAGAAAGAGGAAGGTCAGGTTATCTGATGGATGTGGAGATCATTCATGAACATTCGTGGGATCCAGAACCAAGCCATTCGAACTGTTCGAAGTTTCGATGTTGCCACCTTCGAAATCTGAAAACTATTGACAACTGCACTTTGATTGCCACTGCGACATCCGCGGTCGTCTTACGGCAAACATGGGGGCTTGTGGACGATGCGCAGATGCGGTCCAGCCGGCCACCGCGCATCGCGTTGTTGCATGGACGTGGTATGCTATTTTGGTGCGTCCCGATGGTTTATTTGCGTGTGCTTGCTCCGAGAGCCGATATTTGTGCTGCCGGCACTGGTTCCCTTACAGCCTTCTTCGGCCCGAACTTCTCATTAATCTCATCAGATCATTTTTATTGCAGCGTCCATCTCGGGCTGCGTTGCTGCGGCATCCGCAACGGGAACTAGTGCTGGAGGGCTTAAGTTTTCAGTCGGTTGGACCATCGCAGTAACGTTTATCGTCTCAGTCTTTGGCACTCGGACAGTGATTAAGCGATCGATTCACACTCCGCTTGCACTTGGAGGGTTTCTTGGCGCGATGACAATCCTCTCGTCCCAGTACCTTGTGCTGTGCGCAGTATTTGCAGGTGAGTCCATCGATGTCGATGATGATTCAACCAAAACAAACAATGAAGCTGGCAGTGTTTTTTGCTCCATTATGTGCTTCCTCTTCGGGGTCTATTGCCTTCTGGTCTTCATCTTTCGGGACCAATTCATGGTTTTTGCCAACAACCGCCCGGAGTTAGAATTTCCGAAGAGCCAAGGCACGTGAGCTTAGGCAAGTCGAGGGGCTGGTGGGCGGCTTAAGCAAGCCTGAAAATTCGGGGGAGTTCGGGGTGTGCCTGCCGCAGCAGGCTACAGCTCGTGTCATCAGCATTGAAGTCAATTGACCTGGGGTTTGGTTTCCAGGTCCATTGGGTTCATACTAGTAATTTGTTTGGTTTCTTTTTTGCATCCATCATTGTCCCAAAGTTAATTTAAAATGGAGGGCTACAAACGAACTGCTTTACCCCATCATGGCGCAGTCCCGCTCCAAGCGCAGCCACGCCCGTTCACATGCACAAGATCTGGCCGTAGTAACCATTTGAGAAGAAGTTACACGTTCCTGACCC
>Ga0181568_10005955_pt1 | contig 10662 bp, 7 predicted proteins | sample 101ome_20_FD_133758 | JGI IMG/M metagenome (GOLD analysis project Ga0181568, IMG submission 133758) | Coastal salt marsh microbial communities from the Groves Creek Marsh, Skidaway Island, Georgia - 101404AT metaG (megahit assembly) | ecosystem: Environmental > Aquatic > Marine > Intertidal zone...
GCTGGAAATTTCATCAGTCTCATAAATGAACCAAGCGGATTAGCTCTCTTGATATCAAATTTTCTCCTTTTTTCTTGAGGGAGTGATTCTGGCAAGATAAAGTATCCGTACAGCCAATTCAAGATACTTAGAACAGCTGCAGCTATAAAGGGTACTCTGGAACCGTATTGACCAAGGATTCCTCCAATTACAGGTCCTACAATGAATCCTAATCCAAAGGCTGCCCCAATGATACCAAAATTTTGAGAACGCTTTTCAGGAGTACTTATATCCGCTATATAAGCAGAAGCTGTAGTAAAACTAGCTCCTGTAATCCCTGCTAAGATTCTAGCTACAAATAACCAACTCAGCGTAGGAGCTAAGGCTGCTATACTGTAATCAACTGCAAATCCAAAAAGCGAGGCTAATAGAATGGGTCTTCTTCCGTATTGATCACTTAATCCTCCTAATACTGGAGCAAAAACAAACTGCATAAAGGCATAAGCAAACAAAAGCCAGCCTCCATATACCGAAGCCTGACTAAGTCCCTCACCTGTTAATTCTTGAATTAATACGGGAACAATTGGAATAATAATTCCAATACCGATGACATCGATTAAAAGGGTTACAAATATAAATCCTAGTGCTGCTGATTTTTTCTTGGCCATAATCTAAATTCTAGAACTAATGTAAATTAATTCTTCAAAAAAAATTGATTTTATGCGAATTATCATGTTTTTGCTTTCGAAGTATTTCTTACTTTTAATTCATTAAACCTATACTATGAACCCTAAATCTATACTAATTATCGGTGGTGGAATTCAAGGAAGATGCGCTGCCTACTATTTAGTTAAAGAAGGATTTAATGTGAAAATTATTGATCCTAAAACCGATGATACTGGTGCCTCTTATGTCAATGCAGGTTATTTAACTCCAAGTCACATCATTTCAATAGCGAATAAAGGAATGATTAAAAAAGGGCTTAAATGGATGTTTAACTCCACGAGTCCCTTTTATTTAAAACCCAGATTAGATTTGGACTTCATCGATTGGCTTTGGAAGTTTTACCAATCAGCAACTCCAGGAAATGTAGAGCGCTCTATTCCTGTCATTAGAGATATTAATATACTAAGTAAGGATCTCTATTCAGATATGCACAATTCTATGGAGATGGGTAATTTTCAGTTGGATGAATCAGGAGTATTGATGCTTTATAAAACCAATAAGGCTGGTGATCACGAAGCAGCAGTTGCTCAGCGATTAATTGCCGATGGTTTAGATGTCTCCCTACTCAATCGTCAACAATTAGATCAATTACAACCAGATCTCAATGAGGAAGTCTTAGGAGCCATTCATTACAAATGCGATGCCCATACGACTCCAACTGAGCTAATGCCAAAACTCAAAACCTATTTAGAATCAAAAGGAGTTGAATTCATTCATGAGGAAGTTATAGACTTTAGATACGATGGATCTTCGATTAAAGAAGTAATTACTACACAAAACAACTATGCTGCAGAGGCTGTTGTCATGGCTGCTGGAAGTTGGAGTCAAGGAATCTTAAAGAAATTAAAGCTCCATATGCCTATTCAGGCTGGAAAAGGTTATCGAATTGATCTTTATCGTGAAACTCCTGTCAAGTATTCTGCCATTTTTTTAGAGGCTAAATGTGCCATTACTCCAATGAAGGGATTTACCAGATTTGCAGGAACCATGGAACTTTCTGGTATTAACAACAAAGTTCGAAAAGAACGAGTAGAAGCGATTGCAAAGGCTTCAGAGAATCATTACAATAATTTAAAAATTACTGAAGAAGAGAAGAATGCTGCTCGATTTGGAAATCGACCTGTTTCTCCAGATGGATTACCATATATCGGAAAAAGTAAGGATTTTGACAATCTCTACTTAGCTACTGGTCACGCCATGATGGGATGGAGTTTGGCACCCGCGACAGGGAAACTCATCAGTGAACTACTAACAAACAAAAAGACCTCAATGTCAATTGAGGCCTTTCATCCAGATCGTTTTAGATAAGGGTATGGTGTTCGTTATTCTAAACGTTTAATTCGAATATCCTTAAATCGAATTCCTACCCCGTGATCTTGTAATCCAATAGGACCACTATTGGATATCTTATAATCGGGATAGTCTTTCCATTTACCAGAATTTTTAAGAGTTTCCCACTGCTTTGAATTTTGATCAAACTCGACTACGAGTTCCCCGTTTAACCAGTGTTGAACCTTGCCGTGATCATAACTGATTCTGCTCGTATTCCACTTCCCTGCTCCTTTGAACAAGTCTAGTTTATACGGAGGATGCATCGCGTAATTTGCTGCTGTTTTTTGCCATTCTTCAATAGGAGAAGGAAATTCAATATCATCGATTAATTGATACTCAGGAGCCGTCTGGTATGGGCCGCCGTACTTTTGATCTTCTACAAGGTGATAAAAAATACCGCTATTTCCCTTAGGCTCAATATTCCACTGCAACTCCAATACGAAGTTCTCATAGGAATCTCTAGTGATGATATCAATCTGTGGTTTGTTTTCCAACTCACTACAGATTAATTCACCATCCTTAAAGACCCAATGGGCAGGCACCTCATCCATGAGATACCCCTTCCAGGAAGATTCATCCATCAATGAAACCCACTGATTGTCTTTGGTACATTCACATGAAGGAATAAGAAGAACAGTAAATAAAACTCCTAAAAGCCGAATCATTTTCTACGCTTCATCTTAACAGGATCCCATAGAATGGCTTCATCTTGAAAGAATGAGTCATTACACAATAAAGCAGGGGCTGCAGCTCTGTAACCGAACACAGCATCTTCAGAAACTGCTTTTCCTCCTCTGATGGCATTAAACCAATTGTAGAAGTGATCGTAATGAGCTCCTTTCCAATCTCCATCAGCAGCATAAATAACTTCTGGTTGAATTTTGATGGATGCTCTATCTCCACTAGAAGCTCCAGAGGATGCTTTTTCTTTTAAGAATGGATCGTTATCGTCTACTTGAGTGTTGCGCTTTAAGATTACTTTGTCCCATTGAACATCCATAGATCCTTCGCTACCAACTAATCTCAAATAGGTAGTTCCTGAAGTTCCATCGACAAAATTACAGCGAAGCGATAAGTTAAATCCTGGGTGCTCGTTACTATTTGGGTAATCAAAAGTTCCTAAGAGCACATCGGGCACCTCTCTTCCGTCTTTCCAATAGCGAAGACCACCAGAAGCGTATATCTTATCTGGTCCCATAGAACCTGTAATAAAGTGCAAACTAGAAAATAAGTGAACAAATAAGTCACCGGACATTCCAGTTCCATAATCGCGATAGTTTCTCCATCTAAAGAAACGCGTCGCATCAAAGTCTCTTTGATTGGTATTTGAAATATAAGTATCCCAATCTACAGTTTCAGGACTTGCATCTGCAGGTATATCGTATTGCCAAGCACCTGTTGAACTTCTTCTAGCCCAAAATCCTTCAGCGTAGTTTAAATCTCCAATCGCTCCTTGTGCAAGAAGTTCTTTGGCTTTTTCATTACCGAGAGATGACATCCCTTGAGATCCTACCTGAAAAACCATTCCTGATTTTTTCTGAGCAGCGATCACTGCAGGTCCTTCATCCACTGAATGAACCATTGGCTTTTCACAGTAAACGTGTTTACCAGCCATCATCGCATCTACAGAAATCTGTTTATGCCAATGATCAGGAGTACCAACAATAACTGCATCGATATCATCACGATTGATGATTTCACGATAATCTTTAGTAGTAAAGAGGTGGTCTCCCCAACGCTCTTTTGCCTTTTTTAATCTGCCGTCGTATAAATCACATACGGCTACTAATTTAACACCTTTATGGCGCAATGCAGTATCAGTGTCAGCTGAACCCATACCTCCTGCACCGATTAATGCGATTTGAAGGTTGGAATTTTGATTGGGATACGCCTTAGTCATCGCTACTGTATTTACCTGCGCACCTTTTACAATGCTCGGTGTAGCTGCTAAAGCAATTGTTCCCAAACCTAAATTTTTGACAAACTGTTTTCTGCTAATTGATTCTTTTTTTTTCATAGAGGGTGTATTTTTTCTTAAATGTAGAAAAAAACAGCAAAAAAATGAAGCCCAAAAAAATATATAACAAAAAAACCCTCCAATGAGGAGGGTTTTAATTCATATTGTCAAAACGATTATAAACTATGCGTTTTGAGCTTTAATCATGTTTAATGCAGATCCAGCTTTAAACCAATCGATTTGAGATTGATTGTAAGAGTGATTTGCTACAATAGTATCCTTTGATCCATCAGCGTGAACTACTTCAATAGTTAAGGGTTCACCAGGAGCAAATCCATCGATATCAATAAAGTTAAAGGTATCGTCTTCTTGAATAAGGTCGTAATCTGCTTCATTAGCAAATGTCAACCCTAACATTCCTTGTTTTTTAAGGTTGGTCTCGTGAATTCTCGCAAAAGATTTCACAAGAACAGCACCAACACCTAAGTGTCTTGGCTGCATTGCAGCGTGTTCTCTAGAAGATCCTTCACCATAGTTTTGATCTCCAACTACGATCGAACGAATTCCAGCAGCTTTATAAGCTCTCTGAACATCAGGTACACCACCGTATTCACCTGTCAATTGATTTTTAACGAAGTTTGTTTGTCCGTTAAATGCATTCACTGCACCAATTAGTGTGTTATTTGCAATATTGTCTAAGTGACCTCTATAACGCAACCATGGTCCCGCCATTGAAATATGGTCAGTAGTACATTTTCCTTGAGCTTTAATTAAAAGTTTTACTCCTTGTAGACTTTCGTTTGACATTGGAGTAAATGGATCTAACAATTGTAAACGCTCAGAATCTGGTTTTACGACAACTTCTACTGAAGAACCATCTTCTTTTGGAGCGATATAGCCAGCATCCTCAACAGCAAATCCTGCAGTTGGAAGTTCTAATCCTTGTGGCTCATCTAATAGCACTTCTTCTCCATTCTCATTGATTAGGGTATCCTTAGTAGGATCAAAATCCAATCTTCCTGAAATTGCAAGTGCAGCTACCATCTCTGGAGAAGCTACAAAGGCATGTGTATTTGGGTTACCATCTGCTCTTTTAGAGAAGTTACGGTTAAAGGAGTGAACAATGGTGTTTTTCTCACCTTTGTCAGATCCTTCACGATCCCATTGTCCAATACATGGACCACAGGCATTGGTAAATATTTTAGCACCTAATTGCTCGAAAGTTCCTAAAAGGCCATCGCGCTCAGCTGTGTATCTAATTTGCTCTGAACCTGGGTTGATACCAAAATCAGCCTTAGGCTTAATTCCTTTTGCAATCGCTTGCTTAGCAATCGATGCAGCACGAGTTAAATCTTCGTATGAAGAGTTGGTACAAGATCCAATCAGACCCCACTCCACTTTTAATGGCCAGCCATTAGCAGCTGCTTTTTCTCCAACTTCTCCAACAGGAGTTGCTAAATCCGGAGTAAATGGACCATTTAAATGTGGCTTTAAAGTATCTAAGTCGATTTCAATAACTTGATCAAAATATTGTTCTGGGTTTTGGTATACTTCAGGATCAGCAGTTAGATAATCTCTTACCTGGTTTGCTGCATCAGCAACATCGCTACGATCAGTAGCTCTTAAATAACGCTCCATAGAGTCGTCATATCCAAAAGTAGAAGTAGTTGCACCTACTTCAGCACCCATATTACAAATCGTTCCTTTTCCAGTACAAGAAAGGTTTTTAGCACCGTCACCGAAGTATTCGATAATTGCACCAGTTCCTCCTTTTACAGTTAGAACACCAGCCACTTTTAAGATCACATCTTTAGCAGCAGTCCATCCGTTTAAAGAACCTGTTAATTTAACTCCAATTAATTTTGGGAATTTCAATTCCCAAGCCATTCCAGCCATTACGTCAACTGCATCAGCTCCACCAACACCAACAGCGACCATTCCAAGACCACCAGCATTCACCGTGTGTGAATCAGTTCCGATCATCATACCTCCTGGAAAAGCGTAGTTTTCTAAAACAACCTGGTGAATAATACCTGCACCAGGCTTCCAGAATCCAATTCCGTATTTGTTTGAAACAGACTCTAAGAAGTTAAATACTTCTGAAGAAGTCGTATTGGCAACTTTCAAATCTGGTGTTGCACCGTTTTTTGCTTGAATTAAGTGATCACAGTGAACAGTAGTAGGTACTGCTACTTTTGCTTTACCAGCTTGCATAAATTGTAATAATGCCATCTGTGCAGTAGCATCTTGACATGCGATACGATCTGGAGCAAAATCCACATAATCGACACCTCTTTCAAATGCAGAAGAAGGAGTTCCTTCCCAAAGGTGGTTATACAATATTTTTTCTGAGAGTGTTAATGGTCTACCCACTAACTCTCTAGCTTTGTCAACACGAGAAGTCATTCTAGAATAGACTTCTTTTATCATTTCGATATCAAATGCCATAGAGTTCTATTTAATTAGGTTTTAGCTAGTAAAATTAATAAATTTCAGTGGGTGTTCATCATAAAACCCAGAGCTATTATTCTTTTTAATAAAAATTGATTTTAAAGGATAAAAATTTAACAATTAGAATATTATCTAGTCTTTTATCCAATTATTTGCAAAGTCACATTCTTGATATTCACCTATTACTGAGATGTAAGTAGATTCAATATGTTTGGCTCTCCATTTGTTAATCTCTTCAAATTGCTTTTCTGTCAAAGCTAATTCTTGAATTTTTAAATAGTCCTTTGCAAAATCTGCCTTGTGCTCATCAAAGCGATTGGTCACCATTAATATCTTGTATTTTGTCGAACCTGAACGTTCATCTACTTCAGGAATAGGCATCGAAATTTCATTGTCTTTGAGATTTCTAACCTGAGCATTTAAAGTTGGATCCATCTTTGTGAGTTCAAACTTTGAATCAAAGTTGGTTGGATTTCTGAGCAGTCCGCCGTCGTATTTGGTTTCTACTTCATCTGAAGCTGCAAGTGCAGCCTCTGCAAAAGTCATTTTACCATCCATGATGTTTTGACGAATCTCTTCTAGTTCAGCAATTGCATCTTGTTTTACTTTTTCTGGAATTTCAGGAATCAATAAGATATGACGAAGATCGATTTCTTGTCCTCTAATTTTTTCGATATAGATGATGTGATATCCAAATGCCGTTTCAAAAGGCTCTGAGATTTCACCTTCTTGAAGGCTAAAAGCAACATCTTTAAACTCCTTTACGAATTGAGTTTCACGTGTCATGGTATACTTACCACCTTTAGCTTTTGATCCAGGATCTTGTGAATACAAAATAGCCTTAACACTAAAACTAGCACCATTGTCGATGACATCTTCTCTAATTTGTTTGAGTCTATTAATTACCTTGTCTTTTTCTTCTTGAGGTGCCTCAGGAATCTTTACGATTTGGGCAATTTCAAGCTCCGCTCCAAAGACCGGCAACTCATCCTCAGGAATCGCTCTGTAAAACTGCCTTACTTCTTCAGGAGTAATCTCAACTTCACTGACTATATCACTCTGCATACGCTCAGAGAGCATACGCAATTTGTTTATTTTGTAAAGTTCTTCTCTAAAGCTCTCTTCTGATTCTTTTTTATAAATATTGAGAATTCGATCCATAGATCCTGTTTGAGCCAACAATTGCTGAATTTGACGCTCACCTACTGATCTTACCTCTTCATCAGAAACCAGAATACTATCCTGTACTGCCTGATGCGCATAGAGACGATCTTCCATTAATTTTCCAATGAGTTGACAACGACTGATATCGTTCATAGACACACCCTGACTCTTGAGGTCAATCAGTGTTTTTTCAATGTCAGATTCTAAGATTACGTAATCACCTACTACTGCCGCTACTCCATCGATTTTAATTCGTTCTTGTTGACTATAACCCCACCCGGAGGTTAAGAGTAAACCTAATAGAATGGTCCAAACCGCTTTCTTATTCATATATTTCAAATTCATTATTCTTAATTGCTTCATCGATTATATCACTTTCAAGTGATCTTAAAAACGCCTGTTTTCTCCTGTTGAGTAAAACGGTTCTAATATTTTGTTCAATATAAGAAATTGGAGCAGCTTCATTGGCTCCTAAGACGTCTTTTACGAATCCCAAATATACCCCTATTGAATCTTGAATTTCAAAAAATTGTGATTTTTTTAAGTATAAATGTTCATTGTTACTATTTAAGGGACTGATTTCCTTAAGGACCATACTCATCGGAACCCATATCGAGTCATTGAGGTTGATTTTTTTAAAATAGATACTCAGAGAATCTAATGTCTGCTGATCTTCTTCACTGTAGGAAATCAAAGAATTTCTGAGCTGATCTATATCGGAATAATCATCTGATACGGTAATAAAGCGAAGCCTTACAATTTTTTCTCTGAGCTTAAAATTTTCTTTTTCAGTCTCATAAAAATCCAAGAGCGTTTTAGAATCCACAAGCGTATCTGTATTCTGATTCACAAGAGCCTCTTTATATGCTAAAGTATAGAGATCGGATCTGTAGTTAGCGATTAGGCGTTCAAACTCTTGAATCTGAGAAGCAGGTAAATTCAATCGCGCCTTCGATATCATAATTTGTTTGGAAGCCCATTTATTTACAAAATCATTAACTGCTGCAGCCGAATCTGCTGATGAACGTCCACTGTAAACATAGGCTGGAATATCTTCTCTGTAGATGAAATTATCACCTAAACGAGCAATCGGCTTGATCTGATCAGGATCATTAAAGTATTCACATGAGGATACCATCACTGATAAAAGGACAGCGATTCCCCAAAAAAGGCGACTAGTTTTGTGTTTGTTTGCCATTGTTACAAATGTAAAAAATAAGCTTAGACTAGGGAGCAGCTAAATGAGATATTCACTAATTTTAGAATAAAATTAACGTTAGTCTTTTATGCCAACCTACAGAATTCTAATTGTCAGTCTTGTTTTCACAACTCTTTTGAGTTGTGTCTCCACAAAAAAATACAGCAATGCATTAGACTTTGCACTTTCTTCAAAAGACAAACGATTGGCTCCGGTTTTTGAATCTTCCGATACTTATCAGGTTCAAATTCTATTTGCTCAAATCAACAGAAGTTCAAATGGTATTGAATTAAAAGAACACCTCTACAAAGTAGATGACTACAATTATTTCTATCCCGCAAGTACTGTAAAATTTCCAGTGGCTGTGATGAGTCTAGAAAAACTTCATCAGATGGATATTGACTATAAAACACCATACAAATTAGTCACTGATACCCTCACCTCAAGTTTTAAAAAGACCCTTCAAGAACTATTTGCGGTGAGTAGTAATACTGCATACAATAGACTCTATGAATTTCTTGGCAAGAAACACATCAATTCAACTATACATTCCAAAGGGATCAATCACTTTAGAATTGCACATCGACTCTCCACACCCAATGCCAATAAGTTGGATCGAACAGCTATAATTCTCAATCCAGAAAGCGAATCTTCACAAATACTTCAATTTGAGAAGGACAAGCCCTCAACTGCTTTAAGCATGAATAATCTAAAGAAGGGAAGAGGATTCGTGTACGGAGAAAGCACTATCTACGAACCCTTTGATTTTAGCTATAAGAATTACTATCCGATTCAAAGCCAATACGAAGTATTAAAACGAGTGATTTTCCCTCAACTATTCAACGATGACCAAGGTTTTGATTTGTCAGTTGAACAACGAAATTTCTTACTCAAAAGCATGAGCAGTCTCCCTAGAGAAGTAGGATATGACTCCAGAGAGTACTACGATAGTTATGGGAAATTCTTTCTCTTTGGCGACTCCAAAAAACCCATTCCTGAAGAATTTAAAATCTACAATAAGGTAGGTTATGCCTACGGAACCTTAACCGATTGTGCCTATATTACCAATTCTAAAAACAATGTTGAATTCATCTTAATCGCAACAATTTTAGTCAACAAGAATCAAATCTTTAACGATAATAATTACGAGTACGATGAGATAGGAATTCCTTTTCTAAGTGCTTTGGGCAAAGAGATTTACCGATACGAAAGAAAGAGAAAAAGACAGGAGAATTAAATCTATTTAGTCCTCAATAGGAGTTCCATAGAGATCAAAATCAGCTGCTTCGTCTATTTTAATACTTGTAAAATCACCTACTCTTAAATAGTGTTTAGTCGCATCGACTAGCACTTCGTTATCGACATCAGGAGAATCAGATTCCGTTCGAGCTACGAAGTAATTTCCTTCTTTTCGATCTACCATACAACGATAAGTCTTACCAACCTTTTCTTGATTGAGCTCCCATGAAATTTGAGATTGTAAGTCCATGATCTCAGAAGCTCTTGCTTCTTTCACATCCTCAGGAACATCATCTACAAGCTGATAGGCATGGGTATCTTCTTCATGAGAATAGGTAAAGCATCCCAATCGATCAAAACGCATTTCTGAAACCCAATCCTTCAACTGCTGAAAATCTTCCTCGGTTTCACCAGGATATCCGACAATGAGTGTGGTACGAATGGTAATTCCAGGTACTTTAGATCGAAATGTTTCGATGAGTTTTGTCGTCTTTTCTTTGGTCGTTCCTCTTCTCATACTCTTAAGTATCGAATCGGAAATATGCTGAAGTGGAATATCGATATAATTACAAATCTTAGGCTCCTGATTCATCAAATCCAACACATCCTCTGGAAA
>Ga0181568_10005959_pt1 | contig 10660 bp, 11 predicted proteins | sample 101ome_20_FD_133758 | JGI IMG/M metagenome (GOLD analysis project Ga0181568, IMG submission 133758) | Coastal salt marsh microbial communities from the Groves Creek Marsh, Skidaway Island, Georgia - 101404AT metaG (megahit assembly) | ecosystem: Environmental > Aquatic > Marine > Intertidal...
AAAGTACCACCGTCTACTGATTCAACATTGAATGAACCAAATGCTAGATCACCTGCACTTAGGCCTGCACCTAGTGTAAGTGTTGCTTCTTTGTCGCTGTTAACTTCAACTTCCATTGAGCCAGTTAGCATTGCACCTGCTGCTGGGTTAACAGTGTCTGCATTTGCTACAGTCGCGGCCATTGCTGCGGCTGCTGCTAAAATAAATACATTGCGCATTAATTTACCTTTCGTTTGTTTTTATTATTGCGTAGAAAAGGGCAAGTGATCAGCTTGCCCTTTTGACTTTTTATTTATAACACTTTTTGCTGCATTTGCACAATATGAGTGCATAAAGTGTATTAGTGTTACATCTGAGCAACACCTGTCACCCACCTATATAAACTTCTTTACTAGGACGATACCAGTTCTTTTGATTGTGTATACGTCCCAGCAGGCCTTGTATTTCTGCTGTTTGCTCTAGTTGTAATAAAGCATCTTCAATAATCTCAATGTCTCTTACAGTGAGTTTGAATTCTGTATTTGGCTTCAATCTGTGTCTCCTATACAAAAGAAAGCACCCGAAGGTGCTTTCCTGCTATTTTTGGTAACAAGGTATAACTACCCCGTAGCGATCAAGCCGCTAATGCCATTTCTGGCGCACGATTGTCATTTGCAATTGTGAATGTTGACCAATAACGCAGTCATCCGGTTAACTCCACTTCCGCTTCCACACCTGTCGATCCTATTTCGACCCCATCAAAAACACACCAACACCGCAATAGAACGTACCATCTATAACTGACATAAGCCAATTCCAAGTTCCTACTTGCACGGCGACTTACGGTGTGCTTTTGGTGGAGTCGTCGGGTACCGCCCCCGAGTCCAGTATGTGTCCACGTTGCTTCAACGCTAACAGTTTATTTATAACACAAGTTTATTTGTGTGTCAAACGTTTTTTTGCTTGACGTTTTGCCCAGGCTGCTTCAAACCCTAACTCAGCATATTGAGCTCTTTCGTGATTACCCCATAGTCTACGGAAATATGATTCGTAAGTAGACATGATATCTTTATCACTCCAACTTTCGGGAATAAGTTGACCTTTGACCATCCAGTAAAAACGATTAGCTTCTTTGCGTTCAAAATATGTCATAAAAATATTTACAAAAAAAAAGGATTATAACGCTAACATACGCTATAATCCTTCTATTTTATAGATGCATTTTTTTTACATTGCGTTCTTTTTTTCTTGGATTTCTGCTCTTCGATTTTTGGTAAGTTTACCTAAATCGCCAAGTGCCTTGCGAGCACGAGTTGCTGCTGCTTTTACACCTTTTGTTTCAAATGCTTCTGATTCTTTCAGATAATTATTAAATGCCAAAACAATCTCTTCATGTGTTGGTTGTGTCATACATTTTCTCCTGTAATGATATTATATATTTCTCTCCAGTTCTTTACACGGGATATTTCTGGATGTTCATAATCCATATTGTGTCCATGTTCTACTAATAGAGAATTTAGTCCGATCTTTTGTCCAGCTAGTGCATTTTCTGGTTTGTCTTCTAACCACCAACATCCTGTATCTTTGTAAGGTGCTAGTGCGTCATCCTTGTCTGCGCCTGTGCTTAGAATAATAAATTTATCAAATGCAGTTTCGCTAAACAGCTTACGGATATTCATCTTCCGTAATCTTTGAGCATTTCGATCTTTGCTCAAACTTGTAATGCAATGAAAAACATATCCATGTTCTTCGTGCAATCTCTTTACATAATGCTGTGCATCACGAAGTGCAGGAAGAAATCCAATTGCTGCACTTTCATTAAAAATCTTAATTAGTTTATGGCCTTGATTATTAGAAATGCCGTATCGGTCTCCAATGTTGTATATGAGTTGTCCACCATCTTGTTTATTAAAACCGTGTTCTTCCATCCAACAATGGAAAGCCCATTCCCAATCTAGAATAACGCCATCAGCGTCTGTAAGTATTACTTTATTTTTCACTTTGAGCCTCTTTCTTTGCCTTAGTATTTTTAATCATACCTTATAGTAGCATAAGGAAAAGTATTTGTCAACCTATTCGTTGTGTTCAGTATCGTCTGATCCTGATATTATCCTTGCTTTGTATATGCCATCACGTCCGACTTGATCATCTACTCGTGCTTCTAATTTACCATTTACTTCAACTGTGCCGCTGCCAGTAATTATGTAGTCTTTATGGCCGCAATCTGTTTCTACACAATCGCCCACTCTTGCAACAGGACGGCCGTTAATTTCTGTATCAGGACTTCCTGTTATTATTCTGCCTTTAGTTTGTAATGGTGGAGAATGGCTTGGATGAAAACAAGTTCCATCTGTCTGATCGTTTAATCTTGCACTAGGTTTTCCACTCATTAGAGGTATCCACCAGTTCGATCAACGCCGTCGCTGCTATATGATCCTGAAATTCTAGCACCACCCGTAATGTCAGGTGACGGATTTGCTAATATCGGCGGTTCCGTTCTTGCAATCAGCGATTCAAATAACGGAAAAGCAGTGTTACATCTCGATATAATCAAATCTCTAGCATTGTCTAGTAATGATGCGCCTGCGTCTGCAAGACTTTTTGCAGTACTTGCCGCGCTGTTTGCAACATTTGATATCATATTTGAAGTGACTTTTACAAAATCAAATTTGTTATATTCGGCTTCATTTTTTGCTTCTGCTATTTGTTGTTTTACATCTGCTTCTGCCGCTTTTGCTGATTTTGCTGCATTTACTAAATCAGCATCAAAACCACCTAATCCGGCTGTGTCTGCAACTGCGGCCTTTCTATTATTTTCCACTATAGGTCCAAAAGGTATCATTTTATCGTAGTGTTCTTTAAAAGAACGTTCATTAGAATCTGCACCTGCAATAATATCAGTGGTAGGATTCATCGGTCCGAGACTCAAAGTTTTTCCACCTACACTAATTGATTTACTCTTTGATGGTTCACTATAAGTAGGAATGCCAGACGGCACATCGCTCGATCCGTCTACAGGAGTCTTGCGTACACCTTGTATATTATTAGTTACATTGTATGCGTCTTCAACATCTACCCTTGTGCCTGTGCGCTTATTCCATTCTTCTTCCCATTCGTTTACAGGAAGATAATTTACACCTGCTACAATAAATAGCTCTCCACCGTTAGTATCATTTACACGGACTAATCTTTCGCTAGGAGAAACAGCATCTGCTGCAACGTCTGTTTGAAATTTTGTTAAAAAACTATAGGTTAAAACTTCATCAGTTGCTATAAACGGTTCTTGTAACTCTTCGCCTTCAATTTGAAATTTTTGATCTTTAAGAAGCGTTGTGTTACCAGTATTTGTTACTGAAAATCTATAATAAGGGTCAAACCCAGATTCATTGGAAAATAATGTATGGGAATTATTAACTTTTGATCCGATCTCAAACGGAGAACCTAACCTTAATCCATATAATAATTTTGGATTATCTGCTCCAAACACAGTTTTAAGCTCTTCGACATCTACCCTAATTTCGGAGGTTGTGTTGTATCTTATATTAGTTAGTGTTACAGTGTCAAATAGTTCTGGTTTTGGTTCTATTCCGCTTCTTGGCTCGCTTTTTTCCATTATGTTAGAATTTTCAGCAATATCACCTATTGCTTCTGTAATTGCCTTACCTGCGGTTTTTGCAATATTTTTTGCAATGTCTGCAGCAGCATCTAACATGCCTTCTTTGCCTGTGGCAATATTACTATTTGCTGTGGTGATAGCACTATTAGCAGTACTAAACGCCGAAGCCACTGGTGACATTATACTGTTGAATGTATTGATTATATTAGTAACAGTAGCTTGATGATAAGCTCTTTGTTCTTCCCAATCTGCTGCATAATCACCGTTTAAAATTCCTAGTTCACCGTTATATTCAGAGATTTGATCATTAGCTGCATCTATAATTGATTGTTGTGCAGCAACATCGTCTGCATATCCAGGATCTGCAGGATCTAGACCGTCTATTACATCTTGTGCATTACTTGCATTTGTTTCTTGTGTGCTTATTGCGTTACTATACCAAGTGTTCGAATTTGAAATTTGCGTTTGTTCTGCTTCTGCTCTTTCTACTGTTTGTTCGTATGGTAGTAACTTAGCATTTACTCTAGCAACTATACTGCTTAACTCAGCAACAATCGGAATCATTAACTGTGTTAAATCACCTAGTTCTTTAAAGCAATCTCCAGCAGCAATAATTGCAACATCTTGTGCTGCCGCAGAAGTTTCATCTGTTTGCGCTGCTGTACTTTTGCCAGTATTTGAAATATCACCTGTGTCGAGGTTCATAGTATCGCACGAAGCAATACCTAGAGCTAATGTTTCAGAAATAATACTAGGTAATGATACTGGCATTTATATCCTTTACAATTGTATTCCTGTAGTGCTACTCACATACTGCTTGGCCATTTCGCCATCAGTTTTATGAACAACTAATACTGCACTTTTATTTATTTTTACTCGTGCATCAGGATTAATTGTAAAGGTAAAAGGTCCTAACCCAATGCCTTGTTGAGAGGCCATTATTGTCATAGGTTTTTCTAAAGAAATTGTTTTATCATCTTCTTCTATAAACCGTGCTACAATTTCTTCTCCACTTACAGTCTTTATAGTTACCGTATCTGTTGCCTTGTATGGCGTTTCAATTATCATAAAGTGTGTCCTGTTCCTGTGTAGTTTGTGTCTTCAATATATTTTGTAAATTGTTCGAAGCCGCCTATCTTTTGTCCGTTCACAACAATCTGAGGGAATGTACGTGCTTCCGGAAACTCTGCAAGCACAGCTTCTCTATCAAAATCTTTTCCTAATTCTAGGTATTCAAAGTCATATCCACGTTGTTCGCATAATGCTTTTGCTTTTGTACAACTCGGACATGCTGGCTTTCCCCAAATATGTATCATAATGAAAATCCTTTTAAACTATCTTTGTTAACATCTTGTTTTATGCCACCAATCACATAACTTTCAACTTCAGTTTCCTGTGGAGCCACTTGCAGTCCTGAACTTGATAACCAGTGCGTAGTCCACGGTAGCGGGTTAGTATTCACAGGTGCATCAAAAATAGCATCAAAGCCAAGTGCTTTTAAACGACGGTTTGCAATGTATTCTACATATTGATGTAACAATGTGCTGTTAAGTCCGATCATCGAACCGTCTTTAAACAAATAGTCTGCCCAGTCCTTTTCTTCTGCAACACATTCACGCCACAAGTTGTAAACTTCTTCTTCGCACTCTTTTGCAATCTTGGCCATTTCTGGATCGTCTTTTCCTTGTGCCCAAAGTTTCAATACGTGTGTGCTTAGTGCAAGATGCTGTGCTTCATCACGAGCAATAAGACTAATAATCTTTGCACTACCTTCCATTAGCTTTAGTTCTCCAAAACCAAATGTACATGCAAATGATACATAGAAGCGTAATCCTTCAAGGATGTTTACTGTCATCATTGCAAGATACATTTTCTTTTTGACATCATGTAAAGATCCTTCGCCTCTATGGAAGTAGGCATCAGCTGCTTCATTGAATGCATCGTAGTGTTTGGTTACACTGGTTGCACGAGCAATAATTTTTTCGTCTTCTAAAATTGTATCAAATACTTCTGCTGGATCTGCATACACGTTTTTCATTATGTGTGTATACGAACGTGAGTGAATAGTTTCAAAGAAGTCCCAAGTGACAATACAACCTTCTAGTTCTGGCAAACTTACGTGTGGTAAGAAAGCTAAACATGGTCCACGTCCTTGTACACTGTCTAGCAGTGTTTGATATTTTAAATTTGCAGTAAAAATGTGTTTTTGCTCTGGACGAAAGTTTTGAAAGTCTGCTCTGTCTTTCTGCAAACTTACTTCTTCGGGGCGCCAAAAGTAACCTAGCATAGTTTGATTTAATTTATCAAATACAGGAAACTTAAAAGTATCATATCGCTGCGTATTTTGATCTGCCCCGAAGAACATATTTTGTTTCGTAAAATCGATTTTGTCTTTGTTAAAAACTGTTTTTGACATTATACTTCCTCTGTGTGTCTATTGCAACTTTATGCTACAGTCAATGCGATAAAATGTCAACCATTAAATTGCGCATGCATCACATGCTTCTTCTTCTTCTGAGATATCAACTCGACTTGGCATGAGAATTTGTTGTGGTTTTTCTTCTTCAATTTCGCTTGGGTCAGTTTTATAATCATAAGTGTTTTGGTAATAAGATGTTTTCCAACCATACTTGTATGTGTTTAGCAAATCTTGTAACATCACACTCATTGGTACTTCATTATCAGGGTATTGTGTTGGGTTGTAACTCCAGTTGCCTGAAATTGCTTGATCAAAGAACTTCTGCATTACTGAGACTATATTGATATAACCTTCGTTGCTAGGCATATCCCAAAGCAGTGTATAATAATTCTTTAGAGTTTGATATTGTGGAACAATCTGCTTAAGAGGCCCTTTCTTGCTTTTCTTAACGGACAAGTATCCTCTAGGCGGTTCAATTCCGTTTGTTGCGTTCGACACAACGGAACTGCTCTCTGATGGCATTTGTGCCGACAACGTTGAGTGCCGTAATCCGTATTCCTTAATGTTAGATCGTAAACTATTCCAATCATAATTTAAATTGTTCTCCACAATTATATCTACATCTTTCTTGTATGTATCAATAGGAAGGATGCCGTCTGCATATTTAGTGCGCTCAAAATAGTCACAAGCGCCACGTTCTTTAGCAAGATTGTTTGATGCCTTGAGTAAGTAGTATTGGAATGCTTCCGTAAGATCGTGTACAAGTTTCCACGCCTGAGGATCTGTATAGTTAACTCTATGTTTTGCTAGATAATGTGCCAGGCCTATGTAACCTACTCCAAGTGAACGTCGAGCCTTTGTTGATTTTTCAGCGGCAGCAATTGGATATCGCTGATAGTCAATAATTTCTTCTAAAGCGCGAACTGCTAAATCACAAAGTTCTTCAAGATCGTCTAGTTGTTTGATTACACCTACGTTGATAGCACTTAATATACACAAAGCTATTTCACCATCTGGGTCATCAATGTGCTGTAAAGGTTTTGTAGGCAGTGTAATTTCTTGACATAGGTTGCTCATGTACACTGTGTCTTTAAATGAACTATGTGTGTTAGCATGATCAACATTCATAATATAAATGCGTCCTGTTTCTGCACGTTCTTTAATAAGAGCAGAAAACAATTCCATAGCATCGATTTTCTTTTTCTTGATGCTGGTCTTACGCTCATACATTTCGTACATTTCTTTGAATGCATCTGCATCACCAAAGTATGCTTCATACAAACCAGGTACATCGTGCGGGCTAAACAATGTAATTTCTCCGCCAACTAGCAAACGTTCGTACATTGTTTTGTTAAGTTGGATTGAGTAGTCTAGTTTGCGTACACGATTGTCTTCTGTGCCTTTGTTGTTTTTTAGCACAAGAATGTCTTCAATCTCTTGGTGCCAAAACGGGAAGTGTACTGTTGCGCTACCACCACGCACACCATTTTGTGTACAGCATCTTACTGTGCTTTCAAACTTCTTGAGGAACGGGATAATGCCTGTATGTGCTACTTCGCCGCCACGGATCTTTGAATTTACTCCACGTATACGTCCAGAGTTGATTCCGATACCTGCACGTTGCGCCGTATAACGGCCAATAGCCATGTCGCTAGCAAAAATGGAGTCAAGAGTATCATCACTATCAACCAAGACACAACTAGCAAACTGACGAACAGGGGTACGAACACCAGCCATAACGGGTGTAGGTATGTTGATTCTAAAAAGTGAGGTCGCATCGTAATATCTCCTTACGTAGTGCATTCTATCTTCTTTTGGATAGTTGGCAAATAGGGTTGCAGCTATCATCATATACATAAATTGCGGAGTTTCAAAAATTTCGCCGGAAGATCTATCTTGGCAAAGATATTTGTCTACCACTTGACGCAATCCTGCGTAGGTAAAGTTTTCGTCGCGCTTGTGATGAATATAATTATCTAACTTTTCAATTTCTTCTGTGCTGTATTTTTCTAGTATTTCTTTGTCGTAAACTCCTCTATCTATGTTTTTTTGTATCATTTCTATAAGAGGAATACTTTCATATCGACCAAAAACTTGTTTGTTGGTACCATAAGAAAGTAATCTTGCTGCTGCATATTGATAATTAGGAGCGTCAAGAGAAATAAGATCATTTGCACTACGAACAAGAACTTCTTGAATCTCTGCTGTACTCATGCCGTCATAAAATTGTAAATTAGCGTTCATTTCGATTTGGCTAGCACTAACTCCTGCTAAACCTTCACATGCATGCATAACAACTTTGTGAATTTTGTCAATATTAATGTGTTCTTTGCTGCCGTCACGCTTGACGATCATGATTCCGTTTGACATGTTTTCTCCTACCGGTAATTGAATATTTATTGTATTGGGGGCATGTCATGTTCAAATTGCGAATGAAGAGTTGATGGTAACTCGTTAGAATGAACATGTACATCTCCTTTGAAGCCTATGACGCGATGATCAACAAAGAGTAAAAAATAGGTTGTTGATTTTTCTCTGTCATGTGTAATATGTATCTTGTAAGATGCTTGGGATAAAACGTCTGTTAACTGTAAGGTGTAGCAAATTGCAAGAATCTTAACGAAGGGACAATAATTATTTTCAGAAATAAGTTCCCACGGATCGGGCCAAGTGCTAGGTGTATAAGGATCAGTAGCAATCCTGTGAAGTGGTGCTTTTGCAAAAAAATCTATGGTATCTTGAATAGGGTCTTCTGACTTTTCTAGACTTAATCGAAATTCACGCCAGATAGAAAGACGCTCTTCATACTCTGATTTAAACATTAAGATTTAACACTTATTCTGTATTTAATTACTGCATTGTCGTTTAGTGTTGTTAAGTTTAACACAGAAAGATCAACTGTGTCAACTGTTAAATCAGAATCTTTGTCAGATAATTGCAAACTAAATTCTAATCTTTCTTCATATGGATTTACTGCATCTGTTAATCCTATGTAATCAAATTCATCTGATAGTTGGTGATTACCTGTGGTAGGATTAATAGTTATAGTTAAACTACCTGTTCTTGTAACATCTACTGCTAAACTTTTATAGATGTAATCTACTGTGATAGATTTTCTAGAGTCAGCAGCAAATCCTATAATTTTAGTAGGAGTAGGTGAATAACCTATGTCTATTTGATGTGTATATCGCATATCGGATATAACACTTCCTTGTATTTCAGCAGGATATGGAACGTCTTGATATATTATATTATATCCTAAATCAATAGATCTCTGGAACCAATCATCATTACTTTGATTAAAATTGCTTACAAAATTTATAATAGGAAATTGTGCATTGTCTGGGGAGCCGTTGTTATCTCCAACACTATAGAATCTATTGTTTTTACTAAGATTAAATCTACCTACAGTGACAAGTATACCTTCTTGAACAATATTTCCAAACTTTGAATTTTGTACGAGCGTGTGAGAAGGTCCTATATTTTGACCTAGTTGCCCTAATATAGTTTCTGTTCCTAAATCAAAACCTTTAAGACATTCATTAAAAGAACAGCTGTCAAAATTATTATTTGTAATATCATCGTCTGACACAACTGCCTTTCTTTTATTTCTTATTTCTATACCAGTGAAATAATTTTCTTTAGTAGTGACCGCTGTACTTTTAGCAATCAATTTTATTGCTATATCATCAGGACCTGTTGGATTTGTTGTTGCCCAATTACCTACAATTTCAATATTTGAAAAAATACTATCTCTACAACAATCTAACATAATTGCAGTTTGTTCTCTAGAAATCATAGAAAAGTCAGATAATTTTAAATTTTTACATTGATTAAGAGTTGTTGTAAGATCTCTGTCGCCTTTTAATCCAGGTTCTCCTAAATCATTTTGAGTTCTAAACATTGGTTGATTTAAGGTCGAGGTAGCTTTAAAAATTGTTTTATCTATACCTGCACCTACAATTGATGCAAAAGGTGGTATATAAACTGTGTCTGATATTTCGTATAATCCGGGAGGTATATAAAGAACAACTCTTGCTGTTTCGGTGTTTTTAGTAGAAGGACCTAAAAATAATTGATCTAGAGCTCTTTGTAAAATTGAAGTATGATCTGTTCCGTCGCCAGTAGCCCCAAAAGACGCAAGATTAACAATTTCATCTAATCTTGCTTGAAGTGTTCTCTCAACTGGACTATTTGCAGTTGGTCCTGTTTGGATTGTTGAACCATCTTTGTAGACATATTGATCAGCTAATTGAAATAAATCATCATGCTCTGTGAGTAATTTAGTATTACCTACATAAGGTGCTCCTTCGGAAACTGCACCATTACCTATAAAAATTTCTTGCGAATCTACTGCCCAACCAAATTCACCTGATGCTAATTGGGGTAAGTCGGTTCTTCTTCCTCTGCGGATTTGTATTCTTGAAATCGATACGACAGCCACTTGTGTCTCCTACATATTTATTACATGTATTTATTCAATTATTCAAGTTGTCTTAGTCAATTACTTCAAAGTCATCATCACTGTATGGTTCAAGTCTTTGCCTTTGTGCTGTTCTATCAACATAATCATTTTCAGGATGAATTAAAGAAACGTTGTATCTTATTCTGTTTAGTGTGTATGCTGTATCAGAAAAATCTTTACT
>Ga0181568_10005960_pt1 | contig 10657 bp, 10 predicted proteins | sample 101ome_20_FD_133758 | JGI IMG/M metagenome (GOLD analysis project Ga0181568, IMG submission 133758) | Coastal salt marsh microbial communities from the Groves Creek Marsh, Skidaway Island, Georgia - 101404AT metaG (megahit assembly) | ecosystem: Environmental > Aquatic > Marine > Intertidal...
ACTGACAAGCCCGCCGGGGTTTTTACGTCCACCGCCAGTCATCACGGGGGACAGGAAACCACATTGCTAACCATGCTCCTGCCTTTACTTCACCATGGCATGATTTACTGCGGACTGCCCTATTCTGAACCCGCGCTCAGCCAGACAAGCACCGGCGGCACGCCTTACGGTCCGACTCATGTCGCAGGTTCTGACAGCAACAATCCACTTTCTGATGATGAAATCACCTTGTGCCAGGCCCTCGGCAAACGACTCGCGACTCTAGCCCGGAAGCTGGCAAACTAATGCCTGCAGCCCAGAAAATGCAACTGGCAGCAGGAGCCACTTCAGTCCTGACCCTGATACTTGGGCTGTTTCTTGTTATACTTAACCTGCTTGGACCTGCATTTAACCCGGTCATTTTGGGATTCCAGCTGCTGCCCCTGATTCTGACCTTGCACGGACAGTTCAGGCATCAGCCCCGTGCTTTCCAGTGGTTGTGCTTCATTATCATGTTTTTCTTTGTTCAGGGAGTGCTACTCATGTTCACAGCAGACTGGCTGCTGGCAGGTAGCCTTGAAACCCTGCTGTGTTTGCTTATCTTCGCTTTCGCTATTATTTTTATCAGGGCGCAGCGCCAATCGAGCTAATTCACGTAAATCGGACCTGACACCATGACTCGTGCCACCAGCACTCTTGGGAAATTTTTTTCCGCACTCTCCCGTATTTACCGGGTATTTCGTGCAATCATTCTGAACGGCTTGTTTCTTCTGCTTGTGATTCTGTTTGCCGCCTCATTGATAGGAGAGGCCCCGTTTGTAATCCAGCCTGGCAGTGCTCTCCTGGTTAATCCTGATGGGGTCCTGGTGGAACAGTACACCTATGTTGACCCCATGCAGGCCCTTCTCGCTGACTCACTGGATAATGCCGGGCCAAGAGAAGTACTGGTTGCAGAACTCCTTGACGCTATCAGCGAAGCGGCTGTAGATGACAGAATCTCGTCACTCGTACTTGTCTTGAATAATCTTCAACCTTCCGGATTTTCCAAGCTCAGGGATGTTGCCAAAGCACTGACTGACTTCAGGAAATCAGGCAAGCCGATTTATGCCTACGGCGATAACTTTACCCAGGCACAGTACTATCTTGCCGCCCATGCAGACGAAGTCATTCTTAACACCATGGGTAGCGTTGATCTCGAAGGGTTCAGCACAAACCAGATTTATTATCGGGATGCCCTGGAAAAGCTGGGTATCAATGTACACATCTTTCGTGTTGGTGAATACAAATCTGCTGTTGAACCATTTGAGCGGATGGATATGTCAAGCCAGGCACGGGAGGCCAACAGTGAATGGCTGGCAGATCTGTGGAGCCTGTACACGGAAGATGTCAGCCGTGAACGTGAACTTTCCCCCGACTTCATTAATGACTTCATAAACAACATGGATACCCATCTGGCAGTACATGATGGAAATCCTGCTGTACTGGCATTGGCAAACGGTCTGGTTGACAACCTTCTAAGCCGACCAGATACCACCAGGTATCTTCGCTCGGCAATAGCCCCGGCACCAGATTCTGATGACTTTCTCTATGTGGATACCCACAACTACCTGCAGGCCCAATCCGACCCGGTGGACACAGTTGCCAGTGATCACATCGGCCTCATAATCGCCCGCGGCACTATATATGATGGTAGGCGGGAAGCCGGCAACATTGGTGGTGATACCTTGCAGGAACTCATTCACCGTGCCGGGCAGGATGAACGAATCAAGGCCCTTGTCCTGCGAATTGATAGTGGCGGTGGAAGCGCCTTTGCCTCTGAAATCATTCGTAGTGAACTGCTTAGATTCAGGGAAACAGGAAAACCGCTGGTTGTTTCCATGAGCAGTGTAGCCGCGTCAGGTGGTTACTGGATTGCCACAGCGGCCGATGAAATTTTTGCCAGTCCCGGCACCATAACCGGCTCAATCGGCATTTTCGGGCTATATCCGACATTTGAAAAGAGCTTTCAAACCCTTGGCCTGGCCGCAGATGGCATCGGAACAACAGACCTTGCAGGTTCAATGACGCCTGGCATGGCTCTTTCCCCACTGGCAGAAAATATACTGCAATTGACTCTGGAAGATGGCTATCGTCGCTTCATCGAAATCGTTGCTGAATCAAGGCAGCTTTCACTGGACGCAGTGAATCGCATTGCTCGTGGGCGGGTCTGGTCCGGACTTGATGCCAGGGAAATTGGCCTTGTTGACAGGTTGGGTACCCTGGAAGATGCCATTGAGGAAGCCGCTTCGCGTGCCGGTATCGACTTTTACCAGACAACCCTTATCAAGCGTACCCTGTCTCCCGGTGAGCAACTGATACAGGAGTTGGCCAATAACGTTATGAGCAGCCAGTGGTTTTCATTTACCAGTAAAGAAAGAGGATTTCTTTCCAGCGACAGGATGCTGTCTCAATTTTCCAGGGTTCTGGGTTCAGATCTCGGAAAAATTTTTGAATTCAATGATCCGAACAATCTGTATTTACACTGCCAGGAATGTTCAGCGGCAGTCTTGAGGTAAAACCCGGAAGAACCACTGGGCCGGGAACTGGCTGACTCAATTCCAACCCATCACCTTACCGATGAAAGGAATGGTCAGTCGACGCTTTTCAGCCAGGGATAACTGATCAAGTTTTTCAAGTACCGATAACAGGCTTTGCAGGTCGCGGGGGTGCCGAAGATAAATATACTGCAAGATTTCTCGCTCCATTGGCATTTGCATTTGCCGCGCACGGTTATCAAGCGCTTCCAGCTTTTCATCATCATTGAGTTCATGCAGTTGGTAAACAATCCCCCAACTCATTCGGGATGCCAGGTCTGGTAGTGAAAAAGAGATACCTCTGGGTGATTTTGCTGCTGTGACCAGTAGTTTTACGCCTTCTTCCCTTGACCGGTTAAAGAATTCAAAAATACTTTCCTCCCAGTCCCGGCTTCCTGTTACATGATCAAAATCATCGAGGCAAATCAGGTCCATATGGTGAAGACTTCTGAAAACATCCGGACCGAACATCCTGATTTTCTGCATAGGCAGATAAAGCACCTGATTCTGTCCCAGCGTCTCTTCTCTAGTGCACAGTGCCTGCAGCAAATGACTTTTACCAACGCCTTCATTTCCCCAGGCAAAAAGCATCTGTTCCGGCCCCTGCGCAAAATGCTGCACCAGGTTTACCAGCTCACGGTTTTTTCCAGAGACCAGGAAGTTGTCAAATGAAAGAGACTCTTCCACGCTGAAATCGAAAGGTAGTTGTGGTGAAAAATTCATGGTACTGGTTATCTGTTCCACTGGTAATTCATGAAAACCTGGTTATTCTCCCTGATCAAGTCTCCCAGGGGGGAAAGACTTCTGTTCAGGGCTATCGTTTCCACAAGTTGTCGAATCTGCCCACCGGTGGAGAGTCGCAATTGAATCGTTTCATTATTGACTGAAGCTACCTGGTATTCGCTGACATCCGTTAATTCGTTGACGTAACCCAGTAAGCCAGCATAATCCTCGACACTTCTGATGCCATTGACAGTAAGATTCACTTCCATTCTGCTTTGCGTACCGGATAGCAGGATGCCGTAGTATCCAGCCAGTTCATATGCTGCCATATCGACACTTTGGCCAATAAAGTCAGTCAACGGTTCCTCAAAGGCATCACGAGTAAAAACCTGGTCTCGAAAAAGGTAGCTGCTTTTAGCAACCACCTCTCCACCTATTGTTCTGAAAATTCGCATCGCCAGAACACTTTCGCTTTGATAACGCCGGGATGCCAGGGCAAGTGACTCCACATCCAGCTCCCAGATACGGTCTACAGATATGGCCTGGCGGTCTTCAAAATCCATGATGGGAAAAAGTAAAGGCAATCCGCGTCGATCAGCTTCTCCTTCCATGATTCGCTGAACCTCTTCACTTTCACCGACACCATCACCGGCCAGTTGCCTGTCACCCAGTTCATTTTCCACAACTGCCCAAACCAGTGTGTATGGCCTGTTTTCCGGCCAGAACGGAATAGCAGACTCTTCAAGAAGGGCCTGTATCTGGGGTTCGAAAAATGACACATCCAGTTCAATGTTATTGCTGTCTTCACTCACGGGCAGTTCTGCAGCAGTTTCGTCAAAGCTCACTGTTCTGTAAGACCATGTGTCTACATAATCATCAGCATTGGCCAGAGCACGACGTATCCCTGTATTAGAAAAAATAGCACTGTTCCCAGTCACTTTTAACAACACCTGTCTGAGTGCATTGCCGAAAGCCCTGTTCCGTTCACGTGCATCCTGCCTTGATTCCACTGACACAGTTCCCTGGTATAGTGCTTCAACTTCAATTGCACCAACCGGGCTGACAAACAGTGAAAGGAAAATGCAGATGAACGCCGCATTAACACCGGTCATCGTGCGGCGTACACAACAGTTTTTTCCTGTAAAATCAGCATATTTCATGGACGTGAATCATAACTGATATCTGTTTCGAGAACTAATGTATTCCGCCTCATGCCGGTGCATGATGGAACTCTGATCACACTTTGTTTTCCAATATATTATGCAAAACCTATGCGCTTACAGCCATTCATTCATGTCCAGGCCAGTACTGTCCCTGATACTGTTCATGACCATATGGACAGTATTACTCCCCGGAAAATCTGTCGCCGCTGATACATTTCCCCTGCCCTTTGCCGCAGAGTATGAAGCCCGCTATGGCGGCTTTCGGGCCAGAGCAGAGCGCAGTCTGGAAATCCAGGAATCTGGCCAGTACCACATGACGACACACCTGGCTTTGAGACTGCTGGGAAAAACCATCAGTGCCATCACTGAACAAAGCCAGGTAACTTTTGATGCTGAAAATGGTTTTATTTTTCCTGATGCCTATTCCTTTGAACAGACCGGCCTGGGCAAGCGCTATCGCGCTATTAGTTTCGACTGGAACAACGCCGTTGCCACTGTCCTGATAGAAGAGAACTCGCGGGATATAACACTGGAAGGAAAAGTAACCGACAATTTATCGGCGTATCTTGAGCTTCACAGACAACTGGTCGCTGGTGAAAAAGAAATCCGTTTCCAGGGAATCGATAAAGATGAAGTGGAAGAGTTCCGGTATGAAGTCCAGGCAGAGGAAAGTATTGAAACACCTCTTGGCATTTTCGATGCTGTTCGAGTAGCCCGAATTCGCCCACCGGGAAGTGATCGCAGCACTACCATGTGGTTTGCCCGGGACTGGGATTATCTATTACTGAAACTGGTTCAGGAAGAACCGGGTTCCAGCAGGATCAATCTGTCCTTGCGCAACGCCGTAATGGATGGCGCAGCAGTCAACGCGAATGATGTCAGTGAAAAAATTGATGAAGATCAGTAACTGATATCCGGAAACGCTTCCAGCAATGCCAGGTCCTGCGGGTCATCGATATCATCTGTAACCGGTAATTCCTTCCACGGGACTTTCAGGGCATGTAATTTCTCACGAGTCTGCGACATCACTTTGTCACTACCCCAGTCTATATTGATAAAAATTTCAGGAAGCGCAGCGCTCAATCCAACCAGTACATAACCTCCATCCCTGACCGGACCAAATACAGCGTTTTTTCCCTGATCCAGAGCCTGGAAACCCGCATCCAGGTATTCGGCATTCATCGCAGGACAATCACAACCTGCAAGGAGTACCTGCTTGTAATCAGTCAAGGCGATTTCCATGGCATGTGACATACGCTGACCTATATCATCACCTTTCTGTAAGATGGTTGTCCCCCGGAATCCTGAAAAAACCGGGTGATCGGGTTCGCCATGAACAGCCAGGATGGCATCTGTGTCGACGTAGTTGTTCACCAGATTCAATTGTCTGTAAAGCAGTGATTCATAGAGTCGTAACGTTCTTTCTTCCCCCAGTGCCGGCATTAACCTGGTCTTGACCCTGCCACGTTCGGGTGACCGCGCGAAGAGAACGAGACAACGCTTGTTACTAATCACGGGTATCGATCGATTGCTTATCTGTATTCGAAGAATAGTACTGCTGTGCCAGTACAGCTGGATCTGCTCCCAGATAATAGGCCAGCCTTAATACCCACATCTGGATAATTGTCGCAAGGACGCCATTTTGCTGCCAACGTCGTGCGGAAGTGATTATTCTTGAATCAAGACAATAGGGAGAAGAGTGCTCTCGCAGTGTCTTGCTGATAGCGACATCTTCCATGAGAGGTATGTCCTCGTAGCCCCCCACGGAAAGAAACAGGGATTTTCTGACAAAAATACCCTGGTCACCGGTGGCCACCTTGGTGATGCGACTGCGAATATTCATCAGTAACGCGATAAGACGATATATACCGGCTTTCCCGTCCAGGGAAATATCAAAACGGCCCCAGTGATGATCTCCTTCATTCATGACCCTGAGAATTTCATGGATTCCATTCCCCGGGAACTGACTGTCTGCATGCAAGAACAGTACAAGATCATGGCGGGCATTTTCCACACCAAGATTCATCTGCCTGCCCCGACCGGCACCAGTCATCAGCAGACGATCAGACAACGGCCTGGCCACGCTGAGCGTACCATCTATACTACCACCATCAACAACTATGACCTCATGACCTTCTGTACGAAAGTCCTGCAACTCAGGAAGTAATCGCTTCAGTTCACCCGCATCATTCAGCGCAGGAATAATAATACTGACCTTGGCACTACTCATGGCTTTGCCTGTATGCTATCGGTCACTCAGGGCACCACCACAACTGCTACCCTGTCCCGCCGTGCAGCCATAACAATGATCACCAACTGCAATCATTGCGCCCTCCAGATCCTGATCAAGAAGGTCCTGCAGGTGAGGTTTGGGCCTTGACGTTGCTACTAACGACATCTTCAGCATCTGATTGAAATCACAGTCATAGACATAGCCCTGGTAATCCACACTTAGTAGTGTCCTGCACATCACTGTCTGAAGGTTACCTTCACTGTAATTATCCTTGAGGATTCTCATGTATTTTTCATAGAGGCCTTTTGCCAGCAACATGCCCCCAAAGCGACTGATTGGCATATTGGTAATAGTGAAAAGCTGGTTAAAAACAATGCCATACTTTTCGTCAAGTATGCGTTTGTAATCAGCTTCAAGAGGTTCCTGTGGCGGAGGCAGGTTCAGCTCCACAGGGTTGTACACAAGATTAAGCTGCAGATTGCTGTCAATGCCGTAACCCAGGGCATTGAGCTTTTTCAGGGCCTCAATGCTGCCATCATAGATTCCTTTCCCGCGCTGTTTTTCAACATTTTCCTCAAGATAACAAGGTAATGACGCTGTAATGATGACTTCATTATGGGCTAAGAATTCTACCAGGTCTTCATAACCCTCCTCCAGAAGGATCATCAGGTTACAGCGGTCAATCACCTCCACTCCCCTGGCTCTGGCTTCCTTGACCAGGTAACGAAAATGAGGATTCATCTCAGGAGCCCCACCGGTCAGATCTAGGGTTTTTATGGATTTCCTGTCAATAAAATCAAGCACAAGCTCAATCACTTCCAGGCTCATCAACTCCTTACGACGGGGACCGGCATTGACATGACAATGGGTACAGCTGAGATTGCACAGGTATCCCAGATTGACCTGGAGTGTTTCCAGAGAGTCCCTCTTGAGAAAAGGAAAGTCTGTTTCAATGAGCAGTGGTCTGGTATCCAGCATGTCATAATCCAAGCGAATTCGCTTTTGTCCGTTTTGGAAATCAAGTAGGTTTGGCAACCGTCAGAAGGATTAACCTAAAGACCAGCCTTTCACGTATAAATTGCAGACTGGACAGATGTCCTATTTTAAGGGATTGTGGCCTCACTATACAGGATACAGGTTGCCAGCCCCGATATTATCTGCACACAGTAGCCTTGATTATGAACAAACCTTTCAACATGAGGTCTCTTGATGGACTGAAGGTACATAGTACCTTCATCACAGAATTACCCGGCGACCCTGTCAGGGAGAACTATACACGCCAGGTCAGCCAGGCCTGCTACTCGCTGGTCACTCCGAAAGCATTCCCCAATGCCTCCCTCATTGCATCCTCACAAGACCTGATGCTGGAACTGGGCCTCAATCCCGCCGAATCCGGCAATGAAGCATTTACCCGTGTGTTTAGCGGGACCAGTCTGCTTGAAGGCATGGTGCCTTATGCCTGCTGCTACGGTGGTCATCAGTTTGGCAACTGGGCCGGTCAACTCGGAGATGGCAGGGCGATCAACCTGGGAGAACTGAAAGCACCCGATGGCCAGTTCTGGACACTCCAGCTCAAGGGGGCGGGCCCGACGCCCTATTCCAGAAGCGCTGACGGGCTTGCCGTTCTGCGCTCCTCAGTTCGGGAGTTTCTCTGCAGTGAAGCCATGTACCATCTGGGTGTACCGACAACACGCGCGCTCTCATTGGTCGGGACCGGTGAGTCCGTCGTTCGGGATATGTTTTATGATGGTCATCCCCGGTATGAACCAGGGGCGGTAGTCTGCAGGGCGGCACCGACATTCACACGCTTTGGCAGTTTTGAAATTTTCGCAGCCAGGGGAGATCAGGAAAACCTCAAAAAACTTGCCGACTATACGCTCAGGCAGAATTTTCCCCATCTGGGAGAACCTGGCAAGGAGACATACATGACCTGGTTCAGGGAAGTATGCGTGAGCACGGCGGGACTCATTGTCCACTGGATGAGAGTTGGCTTTGTCCATGGCGTCATGAATACGGACAATATGTCCATCATCGGCCAGACTATCGACTATGGCCCTTACGGCTGGCTGGAGAATTACGACCCTGAGTGGACACCCAATACAACCGATGCCCAGGGACGACGTTACCGTTTTGGTAACCAGGCCAAAATTGCCTTGTGGAATTTACTGCAACTAGCCAATGCCATTTACCCCCTGATTGGTGAGGCTCAGGGGTTGGAGGATGCTCTCGAGGAATTCAAAAACACCTATGAGCAGGAATGGCTGAAGATGATGCAAAAAAAACTTGGCCTGAGTACACAGCAATCCGGTGATGAATCGCTTTGCCTGTCACTAATCAGCACCTTTGGGCTTGCTGAAACAGATATGACAATCTTTTTCAGGCACCTTGCAAACATTGAAAGGCAGGACTCTGCAGAACAGGCCCTGGCCAAAATCACACCCGCGTTTTACGCTGAACAGCTTTCTGAAGATGCCCATACAGGATTCATTCAGTGGTTCGAAGACTATCTTGCACGATTAAACTCCGAAACCGTACCAGATGAAGAACGCCACTTGTCAATGAATATGGTTAATCCCCTCTATGTGCTGCGCAACTACCTTGCCCAGCTTGCCATCGATAAAGCGGAACAAGGTGACTACAGTGGTATTCATGAACTGATGGAGGTGCTTAAGACTCCTTACACGGACCAGGAAGGTAAAGACCATCTGGTAGCAAAGAGACCGGAATGGGCCCGTACCAAACCCGGATGTTCGATGTTGTCGTGTAGCTCGTAAGAAGCGATCAGAAGGTCCTGGTAATAAGCCTAGAGAAACCTGGGAAATTGAATGGAGAGGATTGATTCGGTATTTGGCGAAGCCAAATACCTCACCCTTCGGGCGGCCGATAAAACGGCCGTCTGCGCGGCTATCGCCGCTGTCGAACCTGAAGGTTCTCATCGGACTTTCCTAGGCACCAAAAAAAAACCCTCTGCGAGGGGCTATTTTTATGGCGCCCCGGAGAGGATTCGAACCTCTGACCTGCCCCTTAGGAGGGGGCCGCGCTATCCAGCTGTGCCACCGGGGCGAAACATCGGGCACTGGTCTAAAACGGCAGGCATATTACCATACACCGACAGATGGTCACACTCCCCAGAGCGAACGCTAGCGTTAAACTGCGCCATTCACCCCCCTGTCATTTTCCGACAAAAGCGTTATCATCATTATCAGAAGTAATACGAAGCTGTAATCAATGTCTGCAACAATTATTCCGTTTGAGCTCCCCCGAAATGAAGCCGTTATGGCTGTGCACAGTATTGTGCCTGGCACGGCAATGACTGCTGAGATGCTGGGTACAGAGCGTGAAAGTCATGCCATACAGGTCAGCCCGGACGGACTCATGTTGACCGTAGGCTACTCAGTCATGGAAGCTGGTGAAGTATGGATAACCAACCGCAAGGGGCAAACAAGTGAAGGCATTGTGCTGGCCCAGGATTATGACTCGGGCCTGGCTTTATTGAAGCCATCGGCATCCCTGGGAAAGACATATCTGGATACTGGTCCGGCAGACAGCGTCAATGTCGGTGACCGTATCGAAATCCTGACCAGTGACAACAAAAAAGCCATGGATGCAGCCGTATTTGGCAAGGAAGAATATGCCGGGCGCTGGGAATACCTGTTGGAAAAAGCCTTTTATACCATTCCCCTGTGTGAACACTGGTCCGGCGCTGGACTAATAAACAGCACTGGACAGCTTGTCGGTATCGGTTCACTCGCTCTTGGTCTTAAGGGCCCAACCGGGGATATCGTCCCCGGTAATCTTTTCATCCCCACTGATCTCGTCATGCCCTATATTGACCACATGTGTGTCCATGGCCAGAAACCGGCTCAGTCACGCCCCTGGCTTGGCACACTGGTTGAAGAGCACGAATCAGAATTGTGTGTTGTTGGTCTTTACATGGGAGCACCAGCAGCGAAAGCCGGAATTCGAACAGGTGACATTATTCTGTC
>Ga0181568_10005962_pt1 | contig 10657 bp, 15 predicted proteins | sample 101ome_20_FD_133758 | JGI IMG/M metagenome (GOLD analysis project Ga0181568, IMG submission 133758) | Coastal salt marsh microbial communities from the Groves Creek Marsh, Skidaway Island, Georgia - 101404AT metaG (megahit assembly) | ecosystem: Environmental > Aquatic > Marine > Intertidal...
AGAAGGTCGGCGGGCGCGCTCCAGGTGATCCGGCGCAATTCCAGGAATCCGGCATCGAACCAGCCCGACAGGAGATACTTGAGCTCGGCGTCGAGCGAGGCGAGTTCCGGGTGTTCGCGAACGAACCCACGCAGGTCGGCGCGCAAATCCACCAGAAACTTCACGCCGCGTTCCAAACCGTTGAATTGGCGCAATAATCTCATGCGCGGCGAGACGAGCTCGTCGCGGAGTTTCGCCAGCGCCAGCGCGTAGTCTTTCGGATCGTCGGTCGCCGCCCGGACCGCATCGATCGTGTCGTTCAGGTGGGACGGTTCGATCCCGTACTCCTCGTTCAGCAGCGTGAGGAATCGCAGGCGGCCGGTCTCGCTCAGTTCCAGGTAACAATGGCCAAGATCGGCCGCGTTGGTGCGGGCAGAGGCCTCGCCGCCGCGCCCGGACAGGCTGGCATCGATCTGCTGTTGGAGGCGGGCAAGGTCGTCGTCCGGGAGATCCGGTTTCACCGTCAGTCCCGTGCGTCCTCGCAGGCTGGTGGCACCGTCAACGACGTCACGCAGCGCGCGCCGCAGGAGGCCGCGGGTGCGGCCGAGAAATCCGGAGGAAACTGTGGTATCCGACATGACGATGAAGAATTTGGCGGTGGAACGGGTGCGAAGCAAGGCGCGATACGAATATTTCGTGACGCAGGCGTGAATTCGCGGAATACCCGACCATATTCGTTAAGGTCAACGGATACCCCTTTCAGGGGTGGGATTATGGGGAGGAAATGATGGCGGACAAGGAACTGGCCCTGATTGTGGGCGCGGGCGAAGGGCTGAGCGCCTCGCTGGCACGCATTTGCGCATCTCAGGGCATGGATGTCGCGCTGGCCGCGCGGAACCCTGACAAGCTTGCGGCGTTGTGCGAGGAGACCGGCGCGAACGCCTATGCCTGTGACGTCGCCGACGGAGCGTCGGTCGATGCGCTCTTTGACGCGGTGACCGGTGCCCAGGGCGTGCCGAACCTTGTCGTTTACAACCCGAGCGCCCGGGTGCGTGGGCCGATCACTGATCTCGACCGGGACGCGGTGAAGGACGCGGTCCTGATCACGGCCTGGGGCGGTTTCGTGGTCGCCCAGAAGGCGGCGCAGCTCATGGTCGAACGCGGCAGCGGCGCGATCTTCTTCACAGGCGCGTCCGCCGGGGTGAAGGGGTATGCGAACTCCTCGGTCTTCGCGATGGGCAAGTTCGGGCTGCGTGGCCTCGCCCAGGCGCTCGCGCGCGAGTTGCACCCCCAGAATATCCATATCGGCCACTTCGTTATCGATGGCGGGATCGTCAAGAAATCCGGCGATGACCGGGCGGCCGCGCGCGGCGAGGACGGCATGCTCGATCCCGACGCGATCGCCGAGACTTACATGCATCTGTATCGCCAGCACCGCAGCTCCTGGACCTGGGAGATCGAGGTGCGCCCCTGGGTCGAAAACTTCTAGCTTTCCATGCGTGTCGCGCTGCTCCGGGCGTTGCGGGCGGTCGTTATGGCCGGTTTCGTGCTTTGCGCGGCGGCGTTCGTGGGCCTCAGTGTCTATGCGGCTCTCCAGTTTGGACTGTGGTGGCCGGGCCTGTTTGGCATTGAAGGCAGCACGCGGCTCGTCCTCGCTGCCGTGACGCTGCTGCCCTTCCTGCTTCTGTTCACGAAGCTCGACTGGTCCCGCCCGCTCGGCTGGCTTGCGGGCTGCTTCAACCGGGCGGTGGCACCCATCGACCGGGCGATCGAGAATAATGAATAGTTGGTCATGGCCGGACTTGATCCGGCCATCCACGTGGCGATCTCGCGTGACCTGATGACGTGGATGCCCGCAACAAGTGCGGGCATGACGTGTTTGAGGTCATGGAGGGTCGTTACGTCTGCTCGATGGTGGCGATGGCGAACGCGGTCTTGAAGGTGTCGCACCAGACGACGACGCTACCCCAGTCATCGAGGTTCACGTCTTCCGGGATCGCATAATCATGATCGCCTGCGAGGCTCTTGAGCTTGCCCAGCGTAACGAATTTAGCCGTCACGTCCTCGGGAAACAGTGGATCGGGTTCCGCGACCAGATAGACCAGCAGGTTCGGTCCGGAAACGATCTGCATATTGCGCATCTCGGCCAAGCGGGTGCCCCCGTCCGTCTGCGTTATGCGGAGATCTCCTGAACCCCTATGTACAGGATCGCCGTCGCGGAATTCGCCCACCGCGATCAGCCGTGGGTCTGCGACCGCGGGGCCTGGGCGCATGGTGAGGAAGGGCAATGCCGCCGTGGCGGTGAGAAACGCCCGCCGGCGCATTATGCGTTCGGCGTGAGGACGACCTTGCCATTGCGCCCGCCCTGCATGGCGTGGGTGACGGCGTCCTTGATCTGCTCGAGCGGGTAGGTCGCCTCGATCTCGGCACGCATACGGCCTTCCGCGATGTAGCCGACGAGCTCGCCATAGACCGCCTGGCGTTCCTCGAGGGTCGAGTATCTGCGCAGCCACAGGGTTAGCCAGACGCCTGTGAGCGTGATCTCGCGGAAGATGATGTCGTCGGGCCAGAGCTGGCAGGGCTGCTTCGACAGCAGGCCGTAGTTGGCGATGGTACCGCCGTCAGCGAGGCAGTCGGCAAGGTGCTGGGTTGAATCGCCCGCGACCGCGTCGATCGCAAGCTTGATCGGTGCCCCATCCGTCGCCGCCTTCACCCGCTCACCGAGGTCGGGGCCGTCAACGGCGCAGACGTCGCCGCCGGCGGCGGCGATGAAATCCTCGAGCCCGTCGCGCCGCACCACGTTGACGGTCCTGAACCCGTAGATGCCGGCGAGCTGCATCACATACTGGCCGACGGCGGAGTTCGCGGCGTTCTGGATCACCCAGTCGCCGGGTTCCAGGTCGACAACGGTCTTGAGCAGAAGCCACGCGGTCGGGGGGTTGGCCATGAGCATGGCCATCTGGATCGGGTCGCCCTCGGCGGGCAGGGGAACGACAATGGCGTCCGCCTTCACCACGACCTGCTGGCGCCAGGTGCCGGAGTAGGGCGGGATCATCACCCGATCTCCGGGCTTCACATTGGTGACGTCGGCGCCGACCTCACGGACGATGCCGGCGCCCTCGGCTCCGGGGATCGCCGGCAGTTCCGGCTGCACGCCGTAGCCGCCAGAGAGGGTCAGGAGGTGGGACGGGTTGATTGCCGCCGCCTCGACATCGATCAGAGCTTCGTCGGGCCCGACATCCGCGGTTTCGAGGTCGATCAGCTCGACGACATCGGGCGGGTTGCCGGTCTCGGAGAACTGGACCGCCTTCTTCACGTCACCCATGGTGAAAATCCCTTTTCGTCGGTGCGGTCAGGCGGCCGACTTGATCGCGCCGAGTTCGTTGTCGACGATCACCGGCGTCTCGAACATGTGGATGTCCGGGTCCTTGCCACAAAGATCGATGATCGCCTGACGCCAGGGACCGCCCACGGTATGGACCTTTTCGGCGGCCTCGCGGCTCTCCCAGGTATAGACGCCGCCACGGATGCCGCGCTCGCCGTCATAGAGGAAGTTCTTGCGGATCAGTCCGGGCATACCCTCGAACTTTCCCGCTGCGCCCTGAATGTGTGCGATCACCTCGTCCCGCGAGGCGTCCTCCGTGATGTCGAAGTTCACGACAACGGTGGTAAGCATCGGTGCTGTCTCCCGGTTCAGGCGGCGGACTTGATTTCGCCCTGTTCGTTGTCGACGATCACCGGGGTCTCGAAAATGGTGATGTCCGGATCGACGCCGTAGAGGTTGCGAATGGCCTCGCGCCAGGGTCCGCCCTCGGCATAGACCTTCTCGGCCGCCTCGCGGGTCTCCCAGGTGTAGACGCCGCCGCCGACGCCCCGCTCGCCGTCGAACACGAAGTTCTTGCGGATCAGCCCGGGCATGCCTTCGAACTTGGGTGCCACGTTCTTCATGTTGGTGAACACCTCGTCGCGCGTGGTGCCGTCTTTCACTTTGAACTGGACAAGTGCCGTGATCATCGGTGTTGTCTCCTCGAGTTACCCGTAACCGTTGCAGGCATATTGCGGCATTCGCCGCGGGCGTACAACCGACGCCAATTGCCGGAGTTTTCGCGTGTCCGGAGATAAGGGCGTAGGGCCGGCCTGGCTGACCGGCAATCTGCAGGGCATGATCTGGATGCTGACCACGGCCGTCCTGATCGTGACCATGCACACGATGATCCGTTACCTCGCGGACGGCGGGATGCATCCCTTCGAAATCGGGTTCTTCCGCACCTTTTTCGGTGCACCGGTCGTCGCGGTGCTGCTCTGGAAGTACGGCTTCGGCATCCTGCGCACCGACCAGATCAAGGTCCACGGCATCCGGTCGTTCGGCCATGTGGTTGCGATGATGATGTTCTTCACCGGCCTGACCATGACGCCGCTCGCGACGGCCAACGCTCTGGCGTTTACCGCGCCGCTTTTTGCCGCGGTGCTTGCGGTGCTCGTGTTGCGCGAAGTGTTTCGTTGGCAACGCTGGGCGGCGATCCTGTTCGGGTTCGCCGGCACTCTCGTCATCATCCGGCCCGGCATCGTCGAGGTGGATACGGGGCCGATCATCATCCTGCTTTCATCGGGTATCTGGGGCCTGATCCTGATCGTGATCAAGTCGCTCGGAAAACGCGACAGCACGCCGACGATCGTCACCTACATGGTTCTGTTCATGTCTCCGATTGCCCTCATTCCCGCGTTGTTTGTGTGGACATGGCCGACGGTCGAGGAGCTCGGTGTCCTGTTGTTGATGGGAACAATGGGGACCGTGGCGCATCTCACGTTGACCCAGGCACTGCGGGTCGGGGAGGCCGCTGTGGTGATGCCCATGGATTTCTTCAAGCTGATCTGGGCGGCGGCGCTCGGCTTCCTGATCTTCAGCGAGATGCCCGATATCTTCACCTGGATCGGCGGGTTCATGATCTTCGCGAGCGCGACCTACCTGGCGTTGCGCGAACGGACCGACGCCCTGCCGCGAAACCAGAAATGACGGACCGCGCCCGCATTGCCGCCGTCGCGACCGCGGTGCCGGAACATGTGCTCGAACAGAGCGAGGTGATCGCGCGCGCCCGTGAAATCTTTGCGCCGGATGTTCCGGGCTTCGAGCGGTACACCGACGCCTACCGGAACGCGGCGATCGACACGCGGCACTCCTGCGTACCGATCGATTGGTATGGCACCGAGCATCCGTTTTCCGAGCGCAACGAACTCTATATCGAGAACGCGATCGCGCTCCTGGCCAAGGTTTGCGAGGACCTGTTTCGCCAGAGCGGACTCGCGGCGTCGGACATCGATGCGCTGGTCGTGGTGTCGACGACGGGGGTCGCCACGCCAAGTCTCGATGCGCTTCTGCTCGAACGTCTGCCGTTCAGACGCGACGTGCAGCGGCTGCCGATATTCGGACTCGGTTGCGCCGGCGGCGTCAGTGGGCTCGCCCGCTCTGCGCAGATCGCGATGAGCCGGCCCGACGCCCGTGTCCTTTATCTCGTGGTCGAACTCTGCGGCCTGACATTCCGGGTCAACGACACCTCCAAGAGCAACATCATCGCGACGGCGCTCTTCGGCGACGGCGCAGCCGGCGCGATCCTCGGGTGCGGATTAAAAGGCGTGAAGGTTGCCGACTGGGGCGAACATACTTGGGAGGAGTCCCTGGATGTCATGGGATGGGAGATTACCGACGACGGACTGGGTGTCATTTTTTCGCGCGATATCCCGCATCTGGTCCGCACGCGGCTGCGCGACCCGGCGGTGCGGTTCCTGGCACGCAATGGACTGATCCCGGCGGATGTCGCCCGCCATGCCTGCCATCCCGGTGGCGCAAAGGTGCTCGATGCGCTGGAAGAGGTTTACGAGCTGCCGCCGGGCGGGCTTTCTGCGGCGCGCGACGTCCTGCGGCGGCATGGCAATATGTCCGCGGCGACCGCGATGTTCGTGCTGGCAGAGACCATGCGCGAAGGGGCTGCCGGACATTGGCTGATGACGGCCATGGGGCCGGGCTTCACGGCCTCGTTTGCATTGCTGGAGGCGGCGTGAGCGTCTGGTATCTCCTGATCGCGCTCATCGCGATCCAGCGGTTGGTCGAACTGTCGATCGCGCGGATCAACACCCGGCGGCTGGTCGCCGAGGGTGCGGTCGAGCACGGCGCGGCTCACTATCCGCTGATCGTTGGGCTGCACGGCGCCTGGTTCGTCTGCCTGATCGTTTTCGTATCGCCCGACAGCTTCGTCGACCCGATCCTGCTCGCCGCGTTCATCGTGTTGCAGCTGGGCCGGGTCTGGGTGCTGACAACGCTTGGGCGCTATTGGACAACCCGGATCATCACGGTTCCCGGCGTACCGCTCGTACGGCGGGGACCCTTCCGGTTCGTTCGGCACCCGAACTACCTGATCGTCGAGGCCGAGATCATCGTCGTGCCGCTGATTGCCGGAGCCTGGGAGCTGGCGATCATCTTCGGGCTGGCAAACGCGATCGTATTGGCGATCCGCATCCGGGCCGAGGAAGCCGCGCTCGCGCCGCGGCGGAACAAGCAGACCTAGAGATAAGGGTCGGGGCGCACGCGGATCAGCTGGCGGCCCATGTTGCGTCCCTCGTAGAGACCCGCCAGTGCCGCCGGCGCGTTCTCGAGCCCGTCGACGATGTCTTCCCGGTACTGGATCCTGCCGTCCCGCACCCATTCGCTCAGGTCCTTGTGCGCCTCGTCGTACCGATCCGCGAAGTCGAATGTGAGGAAACCCTCCATGCGGATGCGGTTCACGAGCAGGTTGCGCTCGGGCCGCAATCCCGACGGCTGCGGTATCCAGGCATCTGTCGCCGCCGTGCCGCAGATCACGACGCGGCCGTGCAGGTTGACCTGGCCGAGAACGATGTCGAGGGTCTCGCCGCCGACATTGTCGTAGTAGACATCGATCCCGTCCGGGCAGGCGTCCCGGATCGCAGCTTCCAGGTCGTCCGTGGCCTTGTAGTCGATTGCGGCGTCGAACCCGAAAACGTCGGTGCAGAGCGCCGTTTTCTCGGCACCGCCGGCGATCCCGACCGTACGGCACCCCTTGATCTTCGCGATCTGGCCCACGGCGCTGCCGACCGCACCGGCCGCCGTGGAGACGAGGACCGTATCGCCGGGTTTCGGTTGTCCCACGGCGAGCAGCCCGAAATAGGCGGTGAAGCCGTTGATGCCGAGGATCCCGAGCGCCGTCGAGAGCGGTGCGGCCTCCGGATCGACCTTGCGGAAGGTCGGGCGCTCGGGATCGGCGACGGCATACTCCGCCCAGCCCGTGTTGGCCGCGACCACGTCACCTTCCGCGACATCCGGATGGTTGGATTCGACGACCACGCCGACACTGAAGGAGTGCATCGTGGTGCCGGTCTCGACGCTCGCATAATTACGGGCCTTGCTTATCCAGCCCTTCATGCCCGGGTCGGCCGTGACGTAGATGTTGTTGAGCAGGACCTCGCCGTCGCCGGGGACGGGCGCGTCATCCTCTGCAACGGTGAAGAGCTCGGGCGTCGGAAGCCCGGTGGCACGTTCGCTGAGTATGACGTGACGGTTCCTGTGCTGTGCCATGGCGCGGGCCTTCCTGTTGACGATTGCGGGTCGGCAATTTATGCGGACCAAAGACGGTTATACTGCCGTTGCCCGGGCCGTATGGGCAAACCCGCCGTTCGGCGGTCTTCGAAGGATAGGCGTTCAGATGCGTTCGACGCAGCCGGGGCCGCTCTCCAGGCGTGCCACAGGATTTGAGAAGTCGCTCGGGCTGATACTCGTTGCGTCGCTTGCCGGATTGATCGCGGGGTTGTCGCTTCCGGCGATCACGGTTCGCTCGCTCTTCATTTCGCAGGATTATTCGCTGGTGCAGAGCGTCCTAGCGTTCCTGGAACAAGGCGACTGGTTTCTCTTCGTCATCACGTTTCTGTTCTCTGTGGCCTTTCCCGTCGTGAAGATCGTGACGGGTATCGCACTCTGGTTCTTCCTCGACGCGACGAGCGCCTATGCGCGCCCGGTACTCGGCTGGCTCACGATCTTTTCGAAATGGTCGATGCTGGATGTGTTCATCATCGCGCTGATCGTGCTCGTCGCCGACGGTCGGCTGCTGTCGAGCGCCGATATCCAGATCGGCGCGATTGTCTTCTCGATCGCGGTTCTGGTCTCGACCTGGGCGACGCGGCGTCTCAGCACGCTTGCGGGGAACTAGCGCGCCGGCGTGACCTGGACCGGGGCGTTGCCGCCGGGTGCCCCACCACCGGACTGGCGCGGCGCGACTGTGATCGTGGTCGTGCTGCCTCCGAGGGTCCGGCTCTCGATCTGGACGGTGGCCGCGCGCTCGCCCCGGGTAAAGGACAGAACGCTGATATCGGCCTGAACACTCATGATCGGCTCCCAGCCGAAGTTTGGCATCTGGGTCTGGTAGAGCGCGAAGGTCGGCGTCGCATCGAGGCCGACATTCAGAACGATACGACCCGTCCAGCGGTCGAGATCGCCGAGAATGAGCGAGCGGTCGGTGTCGAGGCTGGAGTCCGGCGGAATGGGAATGTCGGTGAGCAGGGAGAAATTCTGCTCGACGACGGAATCTCCCTTGTCTGAACTCGACTGGGTCGGCTGCAATTTTGCACCCTGGGTGCAAGCTGCCAGCAGAAACGCCGCCGCGACGGCCAGCACGGGCAACCGGGATTTCTGGAGGGCCGAGTACATCTCGAATGCGTATCAATGTGCGTTGAGTCGCGACAAACGACGCCAATAAGCCGGGCTACTTTCTGAACGTATCGAACGCGCCCAGCGCATCCGCGCCGTATACGGTCGCGGGCCCGCCGCCCATCTCGATGGCGACGGCAATCGCATCGCAAATCTCGTCGCGTGTCGCGCCATGCGCTGCGGCCTGTTTTGCGTGATAGATGACGCAGCCCTCGCAGCGCTGGGTGATGGCAATCGCCAGTGCCATCATTTCCGTGGTCTTTACGTCGAGGGCCGCCGGCGACTGGGCCGCCTGCGTCACCGTGCGGTGTCCCCGCATGATATCCGGCGCGGCGCGGAAAAGCTCCGTCGCCCGGGCATCCTGTGCGTCGGAAATGGCCTGGTAGTCCTTGCTCATGTCGATCTCCATCTGTCGGGCCGGGTTGTGCTTTGCCCAGCTTGGGCTAATTTGCCGGGGCGCGTCCATGTCCAGCCCGGATCATCGCAGAGAAACAAATGTCGCACGTAACCGAACGTCCCGCGGATGCGCCGTTGCGCGGCGTCTTGATGATGTGTTTCGCGGTGGCCTGCTTCGCGACGATGAACGGCTTCGTGAAGGAGTTGCGGGTCCAGGAACTGCCGCTGATGGAGATCATCTGGGGACGGTACTTTTTCCATACGATCCTGGTTCTGCTGCTATTCCCCCGCCGCATCCCGATGCTCCTATCCGGGTCGGACAAGGGACTGCAGCTCGTCCGCTCGGTCCTCGTGCTGCTCGCGACAGCCTGCATGTTTACCGCGGTCGGCTTCATGCCGCTGGCCGACGCTGTCGCCATCACCTTCATCGCGCCGCTGCTGATCACCGCTCTGTCGGTTCCGCTGCTCAAGGAACGGGTCGGTCTCCGGCGCTGGATCGCGGTGGTAATTGGCTTCGCAGGCATGCTGGTTATCGTCCGGCCCGGAGGCGGGCTCTTCCAGCCGGCTGCGCTGCTGCCGATCAGCGTGACGGTGTTCTATGCGCTGTACCAGATCATCACGCGGGTGATCAGCCACCGGACGGATCCGATCAACACCGTCTTCTACACGGCCATCGTGGGCGGCGTGGGGATGAGCTTGATCGTTCCGTTCTTCTGGCAGCCGCCAACGGGCGGACAATGGCTGCTGCTCGTGGTGATCGGCCTGCTCGGCGGCCTCGGCCATTGGGCGATTATCATGGCCTACCAACGGGCCGAGGCCCCGCTCGTTGCGCCGTTTGCCTATACCGAACTCATCTGGGCGAGCCTGATGGGCATCGCGTTGTTCGGGGATTTCCCGGATGTCTGGACCATCGTCGGCGCCGGGATCATCGCGGCGAGCGGTATCTACATCCTGAAACGCACGGGCGACCGACCGGCAGCCTGAGTGCGGCGGAGAAGGTGGGTCTGTTACCTGGAATGGTGCTCGACGAACACGAGCAGCATGTTCGGCGTTTCGCCGTCCGCCGCGAGCGGCAGGATGATATCCTCGGCGCACACATAGTTCTGGTTCGGTCCCGTGTAGGGCGTGTCGCTGCGAAGCGGTTCACCGCTCGATGCGACCTGAACGCAGGCGGAAAAGATCGTGCTGGGTGGCGCCATATGTCCGATTTCGGACATCCAGATGCCGGTCCAGTCTTTCGATAGATGATGGACGATATTGGTACCGATCAGCCGGAACCGGAAGTTCCAGGGATCACGCTCGACATCGAGCAGTATGATCTGTGGGAGCAGCAGCGGGATATCCAGCGGATCGATATCCGCGCGCGCGGGCAGGCGATCGTCCACGCAATGGGATCGCCAATATTCTTCGCCAAGACTTATGACGCGGCCCCTGATCTTGGGCGGCACCCGCGCAAAGAGCGTGGTCTGCCGCGAATCTGCCGCGCTGGAATGAAGTGTCATGCGTCTCCGAACGGGTGTTGATCCCGTTTTCAGTGGTCATTCAAGCACGGCCGTTGGCTTTAGGAAAATC
>Ga0181568_10005965_pt1 | contig 10651 bp, 9 predicted proteins | sample 101ome_20_FD_133758 | JGI IMG/M metagenome (GOLD analysis project Ga0181568, IMG submission 133758) | Coastal salt marsh microbial communities from the Groves Creek Marsh, Skidaway Island, Georgia - 101404AT metaG (megahit assembly) | ecosystem: Environmental > Aquatic > Marine > Intertidal zone...
ATCAGCTATCTGAATAGTGTTTCCGCCCTCCATTATAATGCGAGAAATACTATCAGTGATAGGAACTACTTCATATATCCCAACTCGCCCCTTATAACCTTCATGACACTTGTCACAGCCTACAGCACCGTATAATTCCATGTTTTCCAGCTGTTCTTCACTAAAACCTTCCTGTAACAATATTTTAGGAGGCAGCCTGATAGGCTTTTTACAGTGATTACACAGCCTCCTGGCCAGACGCTGGGCGATAATCAGTGGTAGACAAAGGCTTCAGGTTTTGCATTATTTATCTACTAAATAAACGAGCTGGAATTCAGCATGACATAGCTGCTCTGAAGGCACAAGCGAGCATCCATAAACTGTGATGCACGTGGAAAAATAAGCAAAACATCGCTGGAATACAGCGTGAGAACTAGACAAAGCGCATAGAAAAATCAACTGCCTGGCAGTGTTTGGTCAGTGCGCCGACCGAAATGTAATCGACCCCGGTTTCTGCAACAGCAACAATATTTTTTTCGTCGTAGCCACCTGATGCTTCCAGTAAGGCTCTGCCTTTATTGATGGCAACCGCCTGTTTTAAATTCTCCAGACTAAAATTGTCCAGCATTACGGTATCGGCTTTTGCCTGTAGCGCAATTTCAAGCTGTTCCAGTGTTTCCACTTCCACCTCAACAGGTTTTTCAGGATCGAAGCGGCGCGCATAGGCGATGGCTTCAGCAATACCACCACAAGCATTGATATGATTTTCCTTTAACAGAAATGCGTCATACAGGCCCATGCGATGGTTATAGCAGCGCCCTTGCGTGACGGCATATTTTTGAGCGAGGCGCAGCCCTGGAATGGTCTTACGGGTGTCCAGAACTTTCACCGCTGTATGTTGCACAAGTTCGGCATAACGTCGGGCAATAGTGGCTGTGCCGGATAATATCTGCAGGAAGTTCAATGCAGTGCGTTCGGCACTGAGAATATTTTTTGCGGAGCCATAAGCTTTGAAAATGAGATCATTGCCCTGGCATTGAGCGCCTTCACTTACTTCCCAGTCTATATCTATGCTCGGATCAATTTGCCTGAACACCTCATTGACCCAGGGTTGGCCACAAATGACAGCCGTTTCCCGGCAGATGACCTGCGCTACAGCCCTTTCTTCCGCAGGAATCAGGGAGACGCTGATATCACCGCTGCCTATATCTTCTTGCAGGGCGCAACGGACATTCGCTTCGAGGTCCTGTAAAAAAAAGTTATCGCTCATGTTGTTCTCTTTTTTATTTGGCTGCTTCATTATAGCTTAGGCCTTTTGTGGTATAACAGAATTATGAAGATTATTAATCACCATCTGGATTGCGCACGTCAGCTGGCTTCTCCAAACTGCAGTAACAGGGAAAATGACGAGATCAGCCTGTTGGTGATTCATAATATCAGTTTGCCTCCCGGTCAGTTTGGGGGCTCCTATATTGATGAGCTTTTTTGCAACGAGCTGGATTGCAGCCAGCATGAATTTTTTAAAGAGCTGGAAGACTTAAAAGTATCGTCACATCTGCTGATTCGAAGAGATGGCGAGATTGTGCAATATGTGCCATTTAACAAGCAGGCCTGGCACGCAGGTATCTCTAATTATGCAGGGCGTGAATGCTGCAATGAATTCTCCATAGGCATTGAACTGGAAGGCACTGATTTTGATGAGTTTACCGAATCTCAATACAGGGCTTTAATTGCTGTCACCCAGGCTTTGCTGGAAGCCTATCCAGAGATGAGTAAAGACAGAATTGTGGGCCATTCGGATATAGCGCCGGGACGAAAAACTGATCCTGGTTCATATTTTGACTGGGCATATTACAAGGGCGGACTGACAGGATAAAAAACGCTCACTACATGGCTATCTTACTGATATATATGACAATTAAATAATCGTCACGATTAAAAATTGCCTTTTTGTAGTAAAACTACACAAATATCTGGCTTTACTGGAAATCAGGCATTAATTTAAGTAGAATTGCGCGCAATTGTAGATTTACTACAGATATTAATAGCAAAGAGAAACCAGAGAATTCAATATGTCCGAGAGTAATAAAGATATTGACCGACAGGAAACGCAAGAATGGGAAGACTCAATTGCATCGGTCATCAAGAACCAGGGGCTGAGCAGAGCACAATTTTTGCTCAAATGCCTGATAAATAAAGCCACAGAAGCTGGTGACCCGCTCCCCCCTGACACTCTCATCACACCTTACCGTAATACCATCCCTGTTTCCGCCGAAGAAAAAATGCCTGGTGATATGTTCATGGATAGAAGCATCCGGGGCATAATCAGGTGGAATGCCATGGCCATGGTAATGCGTGCCAACTTGCTGGCTCTGGATCTGGGTGGACATATCTCTTCCTTTGCATCCAGTGCAACACTTTATGATGTCGGTTTTAATTATTTTTTCCGTGGTGAAACAGAAAACCAGATGGCTGACCTGGTCTTTTTCCAGGGGCATTCTTCGCCGGGGATATATTCACGTTCATTTCTGGAAGGGCGGCTAACTGAAGATCAGCTTAAGCATTTCCGTCAGGAAGTAGATGGTGGCGGGCTATCTTCTTATCCACATCCTCATTTAATGCCTGACTACTGGCAGTTCCCGACTGTTTCTATGGGACTCGGGCCGATACAGGCTATTTACCAGGCCCACGTCATGAAATATCTGGATAACCGGGACCAGGTAAAGCAAGGCGATCGACAGATTTGGTCTTTTATGGGTGATGGCGAGTGTGATGAACCGGAATCCCTGGGTGCCATCAGTCTTGCCGGACGGGAAAAGCTGGGCAATTTGAATTTTGTCGTTAACTGTAATCTGCAACGTCTGGATGGACCGGTACGGGGTAATGGAAAAATCATTCAGGAACTTGAAGGTATCTTCCGTGGTGCAGGCTGGAATGTGATTAAAGTTGTCTGGGGCAGGCATTGGGATGCCTTGCTGGCAAAAGACGAGGACGGCTTATTGCAGGCTCGAATGGATGAAGTGGTAGATGGTGAATACCAGACCTATGTCAGCCGGGGCGGTGCCTATACCCGTGAGCATTTTTTCGGCAAGAGCCCTGAATTATTAAAAATGGTCGAACATTTGTCAGACGAAGACATCATGAATTTGAATCGTGGCGGGCATGATCCGTTTAAAGTATATGCGGCTTACAAGCAGGCAGTAGAAACCACTGACAGGCCAACTGTGATTCTGGCCAAAACGGTGAAAGGTTATGCTTTCTCCGCCGTGGAAGGACAGAACCCGGCACATAACACCAAGAAGCTGAGTCTGGACAGTCTGAAAAATTTCCGTGATCGTTTTGGTATTCCTATTCCAGATGAAAAACTGGAAGAGGTGCCTTTCTACCGTCCGGCAGAAGACAGCCCGGAAATGCAGTACATGCGTAAACGTCGTGAAATGCTGGGTGGTGTCGTGCCGCAGCGCAGAAAAAGCAGTAGCAAGCTGGAAACGCCTGCTCTCAGTGATTTTTCTACTATCACGGAAGGCACGGGAGATCGGGAAATTTCAACCACCATGGCCTTTGTGCGTTTGATATCGGCTTTGGTAAAAGATAAAAAAATCGGCCAACAAATTGTACCGATTGTTCCTGATGAGGCACGTACTTTCGGTATGGAAGGCATGTTCCGTCAGATCGGTATTTATTCTGCGAAAGGCCAGCTTTATGACCCCGCCGATTCAGGGCAGGTGATGTACTACCGGGAAGATGTGAAAGGGCAGATACTGGAAGAAGGTATCAATGAAGCAGGCGCGATGAGTTCGTGGCTGGCTGCGGCGACTTCTTACAGTGTGCATAATTATCCACTGATTCCTTTCTATATTTATTACTCCATGTTCGGATTTCAGCGGGTGGGGGATTTGTGCTGGGCTGCCGGTGACCTGCAGGCAAGGGGTTTTCTGATCGGCGGAACGGCAGGCAGGACAACCCTGAACGGTGAAGGGCTGCAACACCAGGATGGTCACAGCCATATACTGGCAAACACCATTCCGAACTGTGTGACCTATGATCCGACTTATGCCTATGAACTGGCGGTGATCATCCAGGATGGTATGCGCCGGATGTATCAGGAAGATGAATCGGTTTTTTATTACATCACCACCATGAATGAAAACTATGTACAGCCGGAAATGCCAAAAGGTTGTGAAGAAGGCATTAAAAAAGGCATGTACCTGTTGGAAGATGGTGACAGTAAAGCTTATAAAGTTACGTCAAAAGATAAACTGCGCATACGTTTATTGGGCAGTGGCACTATTTTACGTGAAGTGAGAGCTGCTGCAGAAATCTTGCGCAAGGACTACAAGGTCAGTGTTGATGTCTGGAGTGCGACCAGCTTTAACGAACTGGCGCGTGATGGTCAGGCAGCCGAGCGCTGGAATATGCTGCATCCGGAAGAGCAGCCAAAAGTTTCGTATGTTGAAGAATGCCTGTCCTCACAGGAAGGCCCGGTTATTGTTTCAACCGACTATATGAAACTTTACGGGGAACAGATAAGAGCTTTTGTCCCTGCGCCGTTTAAAGTATTAGGCACAGATGGTTTTGGCCGCAGTGATGGCAGACAAAAGCTCAGACACTTCTTTGAAGTGGACAGAAGTTTTATTGTATTAGCTGCCCTGAATGAGCTGGCCAAAGCAGGCAAGATTGAAGCCTCGGTAGTCAGTAAGGCCATCAAGACAATGAAACTGAATCCGGAAAAAGTTAATCCGGTACTGGCCTAGGTTGAGCCAATAAAATAGTAAACAATGCATAATTTAGCGCGTTAGTGTATTAGAACGCAGAAGCGTAAAGTAAAAAGCAGTAAACGAGAATTAGGAGCAAACATTCGTGTCTCTGGAAAAATTAACAATACCTGATTTAGGTGATTCAGAATCGGTCGAAGTCATTGAGGTTCTGGTTTCACCGGGAGATGAGATTCAGGAAAATGATTCTCTGGTTGTGCTGGAAACCGATAAAGCCGCCATGGAAATTCCTGCTACCAGTGCGGGTACGGTTAAGCAAGTGCTGGTGAAAGTCGGTGACATGGTCAGCCAGGGGCATGAAATTGTTGCTCTGGAAACGACAGCGGGTGCTTCAGACGAAGCTGCAGAAACCGAGGCAGTGGAAGAAAATGCAGAAGAAAAAACTGTAGTCAAAGAAACCGAAGCTGAGCCAGCAGCAGCTAAAGATGCCCCCGTAGCAGCAGAAACTTCAGTAACGGAAATTGCGGTGCCGGATCTTGGCACTGATGATGCTGTTGAAGTGATTGATATACTGGTCGCCGTCGGTGATGAGGTGAATGCTGATGATGGTCTGATCACTCTGGAAACAGATAAGGCAGCAATGGATGTTCCTGCACCTTTTAGTGGAAAAATCACTGACATCAAAATCAGTGTAGGCGACAAGGTTTCGACTGGTTCAGTCATTATGTCTGCGGAAACTGCGGCAGCTCCAAAAGTGTCTGTAGCCAGCGAAGCGAGCAAGCCAGCACAGGCAACAGCAGAAGCCAAGATAAATGAAAATAAAGAAACACCTCCACAAACTCCTTCCACGTCATCAAGTCCATCCAATACAGTTAAAACAACAGCACCAAGTTCAACCAGTAAAGATAATTCCGAAGTCTATGCCGGGCCGGCAGTCAGAAAGTTAGCACGAGAGTTAGGTGTTGATCTGACTCAGGTCAGTGGCACCGGGACAAAAAATCGTATTCTGAAAGAAGATGTGCATGACTTTGTGAAAAACCTGATGCAGGGTGGCGGTACTGCTGCCGCTGCTGGTGGAGCATTCAGCCTGCCAACGATCAAGGATATTGATTTCAGTCAGTTTGGTGAAATTGAAGAAGTTGAGATGACTAAGTTGCATCAGGTGACTGCCCGTAACATGGCGCAGAATTGGCTAACCGTGCCACATGTCACGCAATTCGAAGAAGCCGATGTGACTGATCTGGAAGATTTCAGAGCCGCCCAGAAAGCACTTTCAGAAAAGAAAGGCATCAAGCTGTCTCCTTTACCTTTTATTGTGAAAGCCTGTGCACAGGCCTTGCAGGAATTTCCACAGTTTAATGTCTCGCTGCATTCATCCGGGACAAAATATATCCAGAAAAAATATATTCATATTGGTGTCGCCGTCGCAACCCCGGCAGGGCTGATGGTGCCGGTAGTCAAAAATGTTGACCAGAAATCAGTCTGGGAAATTGCTGCAGAAATAGCCGAACTCAGCAATATGGCCAAAGAGCGTAAACTGACCAAAGAGTTGATGGAAGGTGGCTGTTTTACAGTTTCCAGTCTGGGGAATCTGGGCGGAATTGGCTTTACACCTATCGTCAATGCCCCGGAAGTCGCAATTCTGGGTGTGTCCAAAACCATGGTTAAACCGGTGTGGATGAATAATGAATTTTTACCACGCAAGATGCTGCCGTTCTCGCTGTCTTATGACCATAGAGCGGTGAATGGGGTTGATGGCGGGATGTTCTGTCAGTATTTGAACGGCCTGTTATCTGATATTCGTCTGATGGTTTTATAAGGATTAACTATGCCTTCATTTGATGTAGTTTCTGAAGTTGATATGCACGAAATGACCAACGCTGTGGATCAGGCTCAGCGGGAAATCACCAATCGCTTTGATTTCAAGGGTGTGGATGCTTCTTTTGAATTAACAGACACAGAAATTATCATGACGGCGGAAGTGGATTTTCAGACCCAACAGATGCTAGATATCCTGCGTAATAAAATGGCTAGTCGCAAGCTGGATGTTAAAGCCTTGAAGCTGGGAGAAGTGGAAATTTCCGGTCAGCGTGCGATTCTGAAAGCGGCTGTACAGCAGGGTATAGAATCGGAAACAGCGCGTAAGATTGTTAAAAAAGTTAAAGATCAAAAGATGAAAGTGCAGGTTGCCATTCAGGGTGAAAAACTCAGGGTGACGGGTAAGAAGCGCGATGATTTGCAAGAGGTGATTGCTGTCCTAAAAGAAGATGATTGGGGATTGCCACTGCAATTCAACAATTTTCGCGATTAGCGTCTATTACACTCGTTTACTCTTCGTTGCTGAGCCTTTTTGGTTCAGTCATTTACTGGTCGCGTAAACTCCTTCCCCAAAAAGGCTCAGCGCCTCAATTAAACTTCGCTCATAACGACGCTGATTAAATTTCCTGTGCTCGCGACGGCACATTAAAGTTTAAGTTAGTTTTTAATAGGATTTTGCTGAAGCTAAAAAGCTCTGCGCCTCGACTAAATTACGCTCATAACGACGCTTGTAGGGTTGGAGTCTTTATTCATGCACACAGCGAAAGTTGACTATAAACTTTTTGTGTTAGCCACTTTGTTATTTTCTCAGTAATGCGTCCAATTCATCGGCCAGATAAGACCAGTCTCCATCCTCTTCAATAAGTTGTTCCAGAAATTCGGATTGGGCCTGATTCCAGCAATGAGCCTGATACAGTTTCATGGTTTCAGGTATGGGTTTGTAACGCTCAAGGAAGTGATGAATTTCTTCATCAGAGTTTGGTAAACCAAGTTGTTTGAATAAGTCATTTAATGTGGGATTAACTTTTTCCATACCTTAAGCATAACAGTTCTGCGCACAGCTTTTGATCGATATCCCTTTATCTTTAAGGAAATGTCCCCATATTTGAATACAGATACTCCAATAAGGACAGCATCGTGCGTTTTCTCTTTTTAACTTTTATTATCGTTCCCATTACTGAAATGCTGCTGTTATTTGAAGTGGCAGATCACATTGGTGCCTGGTACACATTGGGTCTGGTGGTGCTGACGGCAGTAATAGGTATTCAGGTATTGAAGCAGCAGGGTCTTTCAACCTTGACACGTGCCAATCAGCGCATAGAAAGCGGCGAGTTGCCGGCACAGGAGATGATTGAAGGGATATTCCTGGCTGTTGGTGGCGCTTTCCTGCTTACACCGGGCTTCATTACAGATACCCTGGGCTTTATGTTTCTAATCGGTCCGATCAGGCGTTTACTGGTGCAAGCTCTGATTAAGTCAGGCAAGCTGACTATTTTGCAGGCAGGTGGTCAACGCCAGTTTTTTTATACGCATCATACAAGCAGCTCGGAAGATAGTCGTGTTTATGAAGGGGAATTTGAACGGGAAACGCCTCCGGTGCCAGATCGGGATAAGATTGGCAAAGAATAAAGTTAAAAAAAATATTTTTTTCCTATTGAAATTACAGCAAGCAACCCCATCTAGTGTGTTCAAATCATAGTTCTTTTGTGCTTAACGCTTATAAGATATTGATTTGTAAAGGTTTACGGTCAGTTGACATGAAGAATCAACGGCCATTCAACGCATTATTAACACCAGATAGTTTTGGAGAATATAAACTATGAACATTCGTCCTTTACAAGACCGGGTCGTAGTACGACGTGAAGAAAATGAAACGACATCAGCTGGTGGCATTGTCCTACCAGGTTCTGCGGCTGAAAAGCCTTCTCAGGGGGAAGTCGTTGCTGTTGGTCCAGGCCGTTTACTCGATAACGGGGATGTCCGTCCGGTAGACCTGAAAGTCGGTGATAAAGTCATTTTTGGTAAATACGCCAGCAACACAATCAAACTTGGGGAAGAAGAACTGCTTATTCTCAATGAAAGCGAAATATTTGGTGTTGTAGAAGGTTAAGGCAGAAGGCCAGGCACGAAAAAGTTTAATTAAATTTTACTAACAGATTGAATAATAGGAACTAAGACAATGGCTAAAGAAGTGTTATTTGGAGATAAGGCCCGCCAACGTATGTTAAAGGGCGTAAACCTGCTGGCAGATGCCGTAAAGGTAACCCTCGGACCTAAAGGTCGAAATGTGGTGCTGGACAAATCCTTCGGCGCACCGACTGTAACTAAAGACGGTGTTTCTGTCGCAAAAGAAATTGAATTAAAAGACAAGTTTGAAAACATGGGTGCACAGATGGTGAAGGAAGTTGCTTCCCAGACTTCTGATCTGGCCGGTGACGGGACCACCACTGCAACAGTTTTGGCGCAAGCAATTTTGAACGAAGGTTTGAAATCAGTTGCTGCGGGCATGAACCCAATGGATCTCAAACGTGGTATTGATAAAGGTGTTGCTGCTGTTGTTGAAGCACTGGGTGAAATGTCACAGCCTTGTACTGAGACTAAAGCAATCGCACAAGTAGGTAGTATCTCAGCTAACTCTGATACAACTGTGGGTGACATTATTGCTGACGCCATGGAAAAAGTCGGTAAAGAAGGTGTGATCACAGTAGAAGATGGTTCCGGTCTGGAAAATGAACTGGATGTAGTAGAAGGCATGCAGTTTGACCGCGGTTACCTCTCTCCGTATTTTGTAAACAACCAAGACAATATGACGGTAGAACTGGAAGACCCACTGATTCTTCTGGTTGAGAAAAAAGTGTCTAACATTCGTGAAATGCTGCCATTACTGGAAGGTGTTGCCAAAGCTGGTCGTCCTTTGCTGGTAATTGCTGAAGACGTTGAAGGTGAAGCCCTGGCAACTCTGGTTGTTAACAATATGCGCGGTATCGTAAAAGTTGCTGCGGTTAAGGCACCTGGTTTTGGTGATCGTCGTAAAGCCATGCTGGCTGATATCAGCATACTGACTGGCGGGACTGTTATCGCTGAAGAAGTCGGTTTGAATCTGGAAGGCGCTACCGTTGAAGACCTGGGTTCTGCCAAACGTGTCATCATGACTAAAGATAACACCACGATTATTGATGGTGCTGGTCAGGCTGATGCTATTCAGGCTCGTGTGACTCAGATCAGAGCGCAAATAGAAGAAACCTCTTCAGACTACGATCGTGAAAAACTGCAGGAACGTGTTGCTAAGCTTGCCGGTGGTGTTGCCGTGATCAAAGTTGGTGCCGGAACCGAGATTGAAATGAAAGAGAAAAAAGCCCGTGTTGAAGATGCTCTGCATGCAACACGTGCTGCGGTAGAGGAAGGTGTTGTACCGGGTGGTGGTGTTGCACTGGTACGTGCCTTACAGAAAATCGAAGGCCTTGTCGGTGATAACGAAGATCAGAATGTTGGTCTGAATATCCTGCAACGAGCCTTGACTGCACCATTACGTCAGATTTCTGAAAACGCCGGTGATGATGGTTCTGTGGTGCTGGATAAAGTCCGCAGCTCCAAAGGTAACAATGGCTACAATGCTGCCTCGGGAGAATACGGTGATATGTTGGAGATGGGTATTCTTGATCCAACTAAAGTTACCCGTTCAGCCTTGCAGGCTGCCGGTTCTGTTGCCGGTCTGATGATTACCACTGAAGCGATGGTTTCTGAAATACCTGAAGAGAAACCTGCGCCAATGCCTGATATGGGTGGTATGGGCGGTATGGGCGGTATGGGCGGTATGATGTAAAGCCCCTGCAGCTTGTAAACAGCTAATAAAAACCCCGCCTTTGTGCGGGGTTTTTTATTGCAGAGGAAAAGTTTTTTAAAGGGTTAATTGTCTTTTAAATACAGGCTTCTTCCATATCGAGGTTGCGATACTGACTGGAAAAAAACACCAGGGGTTCTTTGTCTATGTAGCTGCAGTCCAGCACTTTTGCTGCCAGCAAGGCACTATGCAGCGGATTCTTCCAGACTATATGGTCCCCAGCCTGCCCTTAAATGTGATATACCCGGATCCAGGCTTGCTCTCCTTGAGAGCCCGAAGTTTTCTGGATTTTCTTGTG
>Ga0181568_10005966_pt1 | contig 10650 bp, 7 predicted proteins | sample 101ome_20_FD_133758 | JGI IMG/M metagenome (GOLD analysis project Ga0181568, IMG submission 133758) | Coastal salt marsh microbial communities from the Groves Creek Marsh, Skidaway Island, Georgia - 101404AT metaG (megahit assembly) | ecosystem: Environmental > Aquatic > Marine > Intertidal zone...
AATCAAGACTATGGTTCACCTCTTCAATTAGTTGAAGTATCGTTCTCCAATGGAAAATACTCCATGTCATCTTCAATCTACGATATTGATGCCAACTCCTCCCATTTCCTTGATAACTTTGGTTCCTTCGTGGTCGATATCAAAGGTGACAGCAATTTAAACTACAATTTTGCCAACCCTGAGGATACTGCCTCTATTTTTAAAATCTTACCCGATGGTGCAATAGTTGGGAATCTTGAATTTGCCTATGATGCTATACCCATTTTAGACTACAATATTTCTCAGGATGAGTTTGACGATGGTGATGGACTATACGCTTTTTTTGCCGATCCTGATCATTCTAACTCATATAAATTAGAACCGGTTGTTGGTTTAGAACGTAATGGGGTAAGATCATATGCACTTTTCAACGAACTTGATTCAGAAGGTACGCTAACTTCATCCACAAGGCCAAAATATAATCCACGAGATCTTGCAACTGATTCAAGGGTCGGATTATTCAACAACCCGAATGTTGCTTTTATTACTGAATACGACTCTTTTGGATCTGATTCGGGGTATGCTCTTTTTGAGGATGGTTTAAATGGATTCGTACTTACCGAGTTATTGCAAATAAGAAAACCAGATGAATCTTTTTTCTTAGAGCTTAATGCTTCTTATCGATTACAAATTGAGGACCAAAACTATGCAGATAAGTTATATGACTTATTCCCTGAAAATAATAAGATATATGACATAATGGGAAGTGGATATTTCGATTATGACGGTTTTCCTGAAGGGGCTTATGAGTTAAACTCTACAGAGCTCAAATTGTTGACTGGTCGGGATGATTTACCAAATGGATGGTATTACTACTACTCTGAGGAAAAAAATGAGAGTTTGGAAATGGTCAAAAGTGCGAGTTTATCTTCCATAAGCACCAAACTGGTTAGTTCTCATCTAGGTTCTGGTGAATATTGGGCATCTTCATTGGACTACATAGATATTTTGCCAGAACTTTTTAGTATTTTACCTCCCTCATTTTTCTTAGAAAATGATTTTATCACTCTGGGTGAAAATCTAATCTTTGAAGATTACAACGCTACTGAAAGTTTCTGGATCAAGGATGTAAAACCTGAAGCTAGTACAGAATATGCATACTATTATTCTTTTGAAGTAGTAAGTAACGCCGGTAGCGATGATTCTGTGGTTTTGGTTCTTACCTGTATACCAATGAAGCTTTTTGAAAACACTGAATTGTTGGTTATTGACAGGGATAAACCAGTTGTCAGAAATATTACTTATGCACCCCCAAGTGCTCATGAGGTAATCCTTGAAGACGACCGTTTCTTCCTTTCTGAAACCACTCTTAGTAAATTCATCGAATATGGAGGACCTTCTATGTTATGGCATATAATGGAGTGGAGTACCACTGACTTTTATGACCTTTATGATCCCCAAGCCGCAGAGTCTCCGAAATCATCTACCGAATTATTAGATATAAATGAGACTTCAGTTACCTTTAACGCTAGGGTACTTTCCTCAGGAAGTTCCTCTGGTCTGAATTCTTATTCCCCGGATTCTTTTTATGGATCTACAGAATATTTTGCAAGTGATGTAGACTATTTATTCGCTCCTGGTGATTATTTGCAGGAAGCTGAGGAACCTGAAATTCCCTATTCTAGTTATACCAAATTTGGTTTCCAGTTAAGTGTATCCCCTCTCTTTTCATCGAGCTCGACAGTCTCCTTTTATGTAGATGATAATGACTCATACAAATTACTTAAAAACTCGGATGATTACATATACAAATCCAATTACACCACCCTTGGGAATGAGGATAATGGCACATTGGATGACGAATATTTAATTTCAATTTCCCTCGACCAATTAGAACTTGGAAGAACTTATTACTTCCGCTCGTTCATTGAGGATGATTATGGTTCAATCGGTTATGGCGATTCAAAAGAGTTTGTTGCCAAAAGACCTAATGATCCTCCGAGTTCATTAAGACTTAATATCACATCCATAAAAGAGGATGCAATTGCTGGTTCTATAGTAGGTACTTTCGAGGCCGATGATCCGGATGGAGACCCACTTACCTTCGAACTGATAGAGAGTGCAAACAAGGATACCAACCTCTTCAGTCTGGCATCAAATGGTCAATTATCTATTAAACGTGCCCTTGATTTCGAGACTGACCCGAAGCAATACGGCTTAGTCGTAGTTGCTCGAGATGTTGAAGGTCTTTTTATATCCAAAGAATTTTTCTTTTCGTTAGTCGATGTTTATGAAGATAATGATGGAGATAAATTGGAGGATCATTTAGACCCCGATGATGATAACGATGGATTTGATGATGAAATTGAAAAATCCCTCGGATTTGATCCATTTGATCGATCTAGTAAACCTAAAAGGGGTATTGTTAGAGGCCTTGGTGTAGAGCAAGTCTCTACTGGCACATACAAGTTGCGGGCAAGGATTGATGCATTGGGTGATCCTAAATTTACTAAAGTAGGTTTTGTAATTGGCTCAAGCCTTCGAGATTTAAATGTGATTATTCCCGCGGAGGGTCCGATTTCTTCCAACAATGAATTCTCAATCGATATACCCAATCTGATAACTGGAGAAACCTACTACTTCAAACCTTACATCGAAAGTGCTGTTGGAAAATCATTTGGAGGTCCGGTCAAATTCGAAGTGGTTGGAGGGAAGTGGTGGTCGGATGCTGAAGTCTATCAGGGCGGTTGGCGTATTAATTGGTTAGGTGCTTTCTTACCCAACGAGAACGGTTGGATTTACCACCTTGATCTCGGATGGGCCTATGTAGAGAGCGATCAAGTCGATGGTCTTTGGATGTGGAAAGATGGTTATGGTTGGGTATGGTCCAATCCGCAGGCTTGGCCATTCCTTTGGTCTGCAAATACCTCCAACTGGTTGTACCCAATCAAGGCCAATGGAGTGATGCGCTTTTATGATTACTCCACTTCCAGCCTCTTTGCGGAGTAAAATTTATTTAAACCTGAGCCAACTGGTTGTTGCCAGTTATTCTCTCTTGGTTAAATAGGTTCTCGGTACACGCTTGGTTATTGAACAAAGTAATTCCCACTCGATGGTGTTCCCATGCTTGGCTAATTCACCAATACCAATGGATTCGCTACCTTGTTTACCGATTAAGGTAATCAGTTCCCCTGTGGCAGGTTCCACGGGTGCATCGGTAAGGTCAATCAATGTCTGGTCCATGGTTACGCGTCCAACCAAAGGGTAACTGTTTTGATTAATTAACCCCCTTGCTTTTCCCCCACAGAGAAGAGGTATCGCGTCTCCATAACCGGCGGCAATTACCCCAATCCGTGAGTTTCGATCCAGGGTTTTTTCGCATCCGTAGCTTAAGGATGCACCGGCGGGTAAGTTCTTAATTAAAGCCAGTCGGGAATGAAAGGAGAGTACTGGTTCGACTTGTATTTGAGCAAGTAAGCTTTCCCTGGGGGGAGAAATACCAAATTGTAACAGCCCAATCCTAATTCCATTAAATGGGCTATTACGATCCATTGATTGTATGCTGGAAGAATTATCCGCATGCACCAATAAATCGGGAATCTTTTGGAGGGCAGGTTGAATCACCGAGAGAAATTTTTCCCGTTGAGATCCTGTGAAATCCGAGTCGTGAGGAATAGGGAAATGGGTTAACACTCCTTGGAGGTCGACTTCTTTAGTCTGGAGCACCTTTTCCAAGAGTGGGGATGCCTCTTCCCACCAACATCCCATCCTGCCCATTCCAGTATCTATTTTAAAATGAATGGGTAAGGGAGATCCTTTTTTTCTGCCCAGATCAATGAAGCGATTTAACTCATCCTCATTGGATAAGCTGGGAATTAAGTCATACTCAAGAAGGGCTACATCCTCTTCTTTGAGCATCGGGCCAAGGATAAGGATGGGCCAACCAGTGCCCATCTCCCTGATGTCTATTGCCTCCTTAACATTGGCCACCGCAAATAAATCGACTCCAGTCTGCATCAACCTGGCAGCAGTAGGGTGAATTCCGTGCCCATAAGCATCCGCTTTGACCACCGAGATATATTTGACCGACTGGGGTAGGGCTGCCCTGATTTTGTGAAGGTTGCGTTCAAGGGCCGCCAGATCAATCTCTGCCCAGCATCGCAAATTTTGCATCTTCTAAATAAAGTATCCTTGCGGAATTATTGTTTTGTAGGAATTACAGGTTCCCACTTTTTGAAAGTCGCTGGCTCAGGAGAGTAGGGTGCCGGGCTTTCAATTGGCTCAGAAATTTGCTTTAATACTTCTAGGCCAGAAACCTTTTCCAGATCATACTTGAGAGTTTTATCTGCAGGTAGTTCTACCGATAAAGCACGCATGCCTGGCAAGTGAAGAGAGTCTGGATATTCTCCTATGGCTTTTTCTTCCGGAAAAATTTCTTTTTTACCAATACATAGTGGCTCTCCAGATCGGACAAACCTTTTGCCCATACGAAAAGGAGCTTGGATCAATTTGTGTGAATTATTTGGGAACGAAGCGGCCATATCTAATGCATTGTATTGGTAGAGCATTGTTTTCCCTTCTGATTCCCAGATGAGCGTTTTAACAAATGCAGCGGCCAGCCTGAGGCCCAATGTCGATCCTGGACCACAGCAGTAGTACACTGCGTCGACCGAGTTTAATTTATCAGATCTTCCGTTAAAGAGTTTTCGGAGTGCACGAAACAAACCTTCCATGACTTGTCCCTCGTCAGAAACTAACTTTTCCCATCCCTCAGCCCCGGGGATTCCCAGATGCAAAGGAGTGGAGGAGGCATCCACCACCAATGGGAGCTTGGCTTCGGGATAGCTGTGCGATTGGTTATTTTGGGACATGGTGCAGACAGATTTCTTTCAGCAATTAATATTGCCGGCGCAGATTGGTTGGAGCAATGCCCAGTTCCTCCCGATACTTGGCCACGGTTCTTCTTGCGAGTTTAATGTCTCGTTCCGCAAGAAGATCGACAATTTTACGATCGCTCAATGGTTTTTTGGAGTCTTCCTGCTCAATAATGGAGCCAATAATCTCTTTCACACTAGTGTTGGATACAGCATCTCCATCTTTTCCTGAATATCCCGGAGTGAAGAAATATTTAAAAGGGAATAATCCATGTGGAGTGCGCAAATATTTATTGGCAGTCGCCCGGGAAACCGTGGTTTCATGAACCTCAATTTCCTCCGCCACTTGGGACATGGTCATCGGGTGAAGTTTGGAAGTACCATGGATAAAAAAGTCCTCCTGTTTTTCAAGAATCTTTTTGGTTATCCGCTCAATGGTATTTTGCCTTTGCTCAATCGAATTGATTAGGAACTTTCCTGCACGCATTTGGTTTTTTACGTACTCTTTTTCTTTGGAGGACAGAGTACCCTTGGTGATTAATTCCTTGTATGTTTTGTTAAGGCGCAGGCGGGGCACATAATCGTTATTTAAATGAATGATCCATTCCTTGCCCACTTTTTCCACCTCCGCATCAGCAGCTACTGCCTGGTTTGAATCTTCGGAGAATCGTTTTCCAGGTGCCGGGTCCAACTCAGCAATTTGTTCTAAGGCATCGTGAATGACTTGCGGTGGGTGAGATAATTTTCGGGATAATTCAGGAACTCTTCGGCGCACGAGTAGAGCAAATTGTTCGCTTACAATGCGATAAGCGATGGAGCCTTCCCACCCTCTTGTTTCCATTTGCTTGAGTAAACAATCCTGTAAATTTAAAGAGGCGATTCCAACCGGTTCGAAACTTTGCAGGATCTTCAGCCCCTCTTGGAGATCCCGTAATGGAAGCTCGGATATCAATCCGACTTCAGACAAGGGAGTGCTTAAAAAGCCATTTTCGTCGAGGGATCCAATCAGGTATTCACAGGCCTCAGCCTGCCCCGCAGTAGTGTCGGCCATTTTTAACTGGTCAAGAAGATGTTCTTGAAGGGAAGTTTCCGCTACCAGGGAATCAAAAAAGAATTTTCTTTTTTCTTCGGCTTCCGAATTCCCAAGTTGGGCCTCACCTTCATATTCTCGTTCATAATGTTCCCGCAAATCCTCCTGCATTTCCTGAAGCACAGAAAATTCATCGGAAAAATCCAGATCCATCAAGTCTTCTACAGGTTCATCCCATTCGTCCCCATCATCCGAATGGTTTTCATCTTTATTTTCACTATCCGGGGCAGAATCTTCAAATTCATTTTCTTGTTCATCGGTTGATTCTTCTGGGGAAGGCTCCAGATTTTCTCCGTCCAAACTTTCATCATTGGTACCAATTTCTTCGAGCAATGGGTTGGTTTGCAATTCTTCAAGAATGGCAGAGCGCAGTTCCAACGCAGGAACCTGGAGTATTTTTAGAGATTGCCGAAGTTGTGGAGCCAGAACCAGGTTCTGCGTCTGCTTCTGTACTTGCCGAAGACCTTGAGACAGGGCCATGGTGCGTTTGAAAAGTTTTGGGTAAGTTAAGCCACAATGGGTGGCGTTTCCTTACGGTGCCATCGATATGCAGCATGTTCCCCGTCCTGACTAAATAAGTCATTGGTATAGGCCGCCAATTTTTCATTGGTCGGGCCATATCCTTCACCATAAATAAAGTTTTCCAGTTCTGTGAGCATCTGCTCCGCAGTCTGATACCGCTTGTCTCTTGGCCTTTGCAGAGCCATGTGAAGGATGGTGTTTAACCGTTCATCCACATCTTCCCGGATTTTTGAGAAGTTAGGGATTTCCATTTCAAGAATATTGCGGATGGTATTTTCCGATTCTGCATCTTCAAAAATATTGTATCCGAGCATCAATTCGGCCATCACAATGCCGCACCCAAATAAATCTGCCCGATGGTCGGTTACCTCGCAACGAGCCTGCTCTGGAGAAAGGTACTCATCTTTGCCGGCAATCACATCACCTTCCTGATTGTACATAAGGTCCAGGGCTTTCGCGATTCCGAAGTCGGTAAGTTTAACATCCCCCTCTTGGGCCACCATGATATTTTTTGGATTCACATCCCGATGAACAATACCTAATGGACGGTTTTCCTCATCTTTTTTTCGGTGAGCATAAGCGAGCCCCCGGCAAATACGGGATACAATAAATACTGCGAGATCTGCGGGGATATATTGGTCCGTCTCAATATGCCGGTCCAAAAACTCCTCCAGATTCCAACCGGATACATACTCCATGGTCATGAAATATTGTTCTCCGACTTTCCCGAGATGGTAAGTTTGTACAATATTGGTATGGATTAAATCGGCCACCAACTTGGCTTCTCCGATGAAATTATTTCTGAATTCTTCGATTGCGGAGTACTCTTCTCGAATCAGCTTAATGGCTACGACTTTTCGGAATCCACCAATTCCCCGTTGAGTAGCTTCGTACACCAATCCCATCCCACCTTCCGCAATTTTACGGGTAAGTTCGTAATGAACCTCATTAAAAATATGCTTCATTTAATCAAAATCTAATGTTTATCGTCATGGTATCTCACTGAATCAAATCATCAAGTCCAACATTTACATTTTATCGAAAATTCGACTTGATGGCATAAAAATAGCTGCATTTCTGAGGAATTTGACTTCTTCCAAGGATTCCTCATTCTTAGAATTATGATTAAATTAACCGATTCTGCGGTCGTTCAAGTAAGTAAAATGCTGTCTGAAAAAGAAGCTGGCATGTTATTGAGAATATTTATCGAGCCAGGTGGATGCTCAGGATTTGAGTACGGCATGTCCGTTGATTTCCCGAAAGAGGGAGATGAAGTATCGGAATTCCAAAATATCCGTTATGCGGTTGCTGGGGACAGTATCGATTATCTCAACGGATCGGAGGTTCATTTTGATGATGGATTGACCGGCAAAGGGTTTGAGATTCGAAACCCTAACGCCCAGTCGACCTGCGGGTGCGGAAAATCCTTCAGCTAAGAGGATTTTTTCTCCTCCTGCTTGCCATTTCTCTATGTGGCGGGCTGTCTGGATTGACCGGTCCTGTGCATCAGGTTGGGCCGGTAAAAATGGCTCTGGTCCTACCTGCATCTGGAGTGGTTCCCGATTCCACTACTCTGATTGGATGGTGGATTCAACGAGAGGAAGGTTGGCATACCTACTGGAAACATCCCGGTAATGTGGGACTCACACCTTATTTAACATGGAAATTACCTGACGGATACACCGTCTCCAATTTGCAATACCCCTTTCCCAATCGCGTGCAAATGGCAGGGGTCAAAGCATACGGGCACTATGGGGAAACCCTCTATCTGGCGGAGTTAAAAGTGCCAGCCATTCCCAAGGGAAGTGTGGTCGAACTCTCCGCCAAAGCCGTTTGGATGGCTTGTTCAAATGTGTGTCTTCCGCAAAATGCTGAGCTTTCAATCCGTCTGCCTGTGCAGAGTTCTCCGGTGCCTGATCCAGTCTGGGATGCCCGTTTTGCAAACTTTGCAGACCGTCGGCCGGAAGCGGTTCCTCAACCCTGGGAACTGCAGGCAAAAGAGATCGGTCAGTTTACCAAGTTATCTGTCACCAATGCCCAGCTTTCGCAGGGGGAAGAGATCTATTTTTTTGGGGGAGATTACCTTGTTTGTTCCGATCTCGAACAGCGTTTACGCCTGACTGCCTCAGGTTTTGAATTGCTCGTGCCCAAGCCAACCTGGCCGAAAGAAAACCCTACCCATCTCAATGGATTATTGCGAATATCGGGGGGGGCTTCTTCTGTCCGTCATTACCCGATTCAGGTGCCACTGGACTAAAATAGTTGAACACTTCTTTCCCTGAGGGGCCTTTACATCTCTTCGAGCGTCTCAATACCAAGTAAGCCAAGGCCGATTTTGATAACCGACCGAACGGACGCACACAAAAGCAGCCTGAGTTCGCGTGCTTCCACATCCTCAACCATGACCTTTTCCTGATTGTAAAAAGAACTAAATTCGGTGGCCAATTCGTAGAGATAGGTACAGAGAAAGTGCGGCTTTAATTCCCGGGTTGCCTGCTTCAGAGCGAGTGGGAAAAAGAGAAGCTTACGGGCTAACTTTCTTTCTGGTTCGGATTGGGGTGACCTGGCTTGTTTGAAAGGTCCATCATTGGAGCCTTCCAATTTCCGGAAAATACTCGATATTCGGGCAACTGCATATTGAAGATACGGTGCTGTGTTACCCTGCATTGCCAGCATTTTTTCCCAAGAAAACACATAATCAAGTGTCCGGTCTTGCGAAAGATCGGCATATTTGACTGCTCCTAGACCGATAATTTTTGCTCTTCTTCGCACTTCCTCGTCGGAGAGTTGATCGTTTTTTTGCCTGACCATTTCGGCTGCCCGGCGGATGGCTTCTTCCAGCAAGTCGATGAGTTTGATCGGTTGTCCATCCCGCGTTTTAATAGCCTTGTTGTCATCACCCAGAATAGTCCCAAACCATACATGGGATAGGGCAGGGAGTTCTTCCTTATCTGCATCAAACCACTTTTGTGCGGTTAAAAAAAGTTGCTCAAAGTGATCACGCTGCCGGCCATCAGTCACATAAATAATTTGATCTGCCTTCCACTCTTTTTTGCGGTAGGTTAGGGTGGCCAGGTCGGTGGTTGCATAGTTGCTTGCCCCGTCCGATTTGCGTATAATGAAGGGCTGCTTGGCAAACCGTTTGTGCTCGGGGTGGAAGACAACCAGAGCTCCCTCATCCTCCTGTGAAATTTTGTGGTCCATCAGTCCTTGATACACTTCCTCCACTTTGTCCCGGTAGAAACTTTCACCCAGTGAGTGATCAAATTGAACATCGAGCAGTTCGTATACATTGAGGAAGGAGGACATGCTGATGTCGCGGATTTTTTCCCACAGCTGAAGATTTTCTGAATCTCCATCCTGTAATTTTACCAGCTCCTTTCTTGCCTGAACCAGTGCATTCTCATCCTCCTTAATTCTGGCATTTCCCTGACGGTACAGGTCTTCAAGTTGTGCGATTGGATCATCACCCAATTCATCGAGCGAAATGTTTTGTTCCTTGATCGCGAGCAGGAGGATACCAAATTGAGTCCCCCAGTCCCCCAGGTGGTTGTCACGGATGATTTCGTTTCCCTGAAAGGCAAGGATACGGGCAATGGACTCCCCGATAATGGTGGAACGTATATGGCCCACATGCATTTGTTTGGCCGTATTGGGCGAGGAATAATCCACCACCACTTTAGCGGACAGGTTGTTTCGTGCACTCTGTTTTATGCCATCTGCTGTCCCATGCTCCTTAATCCATTTTAGCAAAAAGCTTTGGGATAGGGAAAAATTAATAAACCCAGGGCCGGCAAGCTCTGCAGTCCAATCCTTGCTATCCGGTAGGGCATCAATTAACTGCTGGGCCAGTTCCCTAGGGTTTTTCCCTGCTCTCTTGGCAAAGGGGAGTACCCCATTTGCCTGAAAGTCGCCAAATCGTTCATCGGCCGATCGGGTCTGTGGTTCAAAATCTTGGTTAAATCCGTCGATGGATTTCGATGCTTCTGCAAGGAGAGCGTCAAAGAAAGGAACGAGGTCAAAAGAAGTAGACATTTGGTATGCCTGTAAGCATGGATTGTCGCTCGCGTCAAGACCACTTCGCTGAAAAGGCTCGACAAATTAAAGATATTTGCATATCTAATGTGCTTTGCACGATTTTTTCTAAATCATAAACTCAACCCCCGAGTAAAGTTATGCCTAAGG
>Ga0181568_10005971_pt1 | contig 10649 bp, 10 predicted proteins | sample 101ome_20_FD_133758 | JGI IMG/M metagenome (GOLD analysis project Ga0181568, IMG submission 133758) | Coastal salt marsh microbial communities from the Groves Creek Marsh, Skidaway Island, Georgia - 101404AT metaG (megahit assembly) | ecosystem: Environmental > Aquatic > Marine > Intertidal...
ACCATAGAAACTCTGGGCGAATAGGATAAATATTAAATATGACTATACCACATTCATTTAATAACATTATCGGCCTTAAAACAACGCCGGGGAGTGGAGGTGTGACTGGTACAGCAATTAATGATGACGGCGCAACTGTAACTATGAATGAATCACCTTCTATTGGTTTAGAAGGTATTTCAAGCCAAGTAAGAGATGGCGGTGTGCCGTGCATATCAACTGTTAGAATTTCAATGAAATTCTTAAAAGATGCTACTAATGGTGTCGTGATACAAGTAAAAGATAATGGAACTGGAGGAAACGGCGATCTTGTTTCAATAGAAGGAGTGCAGAGAATACTCTCCCCTAATTCATTTTCTGTAGGTACAACATTTGAAACAGTTTATGATTTAAATGGTTTTGATTTAACTCATCTTAAAATGAAACAGACTACAGAAATTTATCCAGGATATGAACCTCTTTATACAACCAATGAAATGACATATTTAAATTCATATACAGATGATACTTGGTTAGCTGTAAATACAAATGATTTTATTGAACTTGAATCACGTCTTACACTTGCAGTTGCTGGAGGAGATTCTGATTCTTCATATAAGTTATCTACTGTAGAATTTTGGGGCAGAGCAGCAGGTTATGACGATACAAAATTATTTACAATGGAAGTTAGATCTGATTGCGATTCATCATCGACACAATCGGGCCCAATAAAGTAAAAATAGGAAATAAAAATGGCACAACCAACATCAAGAACTGAATTTAAGGAATGGGTACTTAGAAAAATTGGTGCCCCAGTAATTCAGATTAACGTATCTGATGAGCAGGTTGAAGATCGCATTGATGAAGCTATTGATTTTTGGCGCGATTATCACTATAATGGAAGTCAGCTCATCTATTTAAAACATCAAGTCACTCAAGATGACATTGACAATGGGTATATCGCGTTACCAGAACGACTTTTAGGTATATCGGGTATCTTTAATTTAGAGTCAAGCATTTCAACTGGAGGCGGTATCTTCAATGTACAATATCAATTTGTACTTAATAATTTAGAAGATATTACTGGTTATAATGTTTCAAATTACTATATGGCAATGTCACATTTGGAATTCCTACAAGAAATGTTAGTAGGTAAACCGATGATTCGTTACAATAAACATGTTAATAGACTTTATATAGACGCAGATAAAAGTGCACTAACCGTAGGTAATTATATTATTGTAGAGGCGTATGATATTATTGACGATTCATCTTATAACGATGTATGGACTGATAGGTGGTTACAGAATTATGCTTCAGCATTAATAAGAGAACAATGGGGATTAAATTTAACTAAATTTGATGGTATGCAATTGGTCGGTGGTGTGACATTTAATGGAGCAAATATTCTTGCAGAGGCGAGAGAAGACCGACAACGTATGGAAGAAGAAGCAATACAAAGTCTCCAACCTTTAACACATAACTTTATCGGGTAATTTATGGCAACTAATGTTTTCTTCGATAACTATTCAAACTTCAATGAGCAACAGCTTATTGATGATTTAGTTATTGAAAGCATCAAAATGTATGGTGTAGATATTATCTACATTACTCGTATTGATGGAGCATTAGATAAAGTATTTAATGAAGATGACCTTCCATTATATAACGAAACATTTGAGTTTGAAGCTTATGTTAAGAATGTAGATGGGTTCGAAGGCGAAGGTGATTTCCTATCCAAGTTTGGTCTACAAATACGAGACCAAATGACACTTACAGTTGCAAATAGAACATTCGAACGATTTGTCACAAGAGAAGAAGCTTCAATTATTCGTCCAAAAGAAGGCGATTTAATTTACTTCCCTCTATCAGAAAATATTTTTGAGATTAAATTTGTTGAAGATGAAAGCCTATTCTATCAATCAGGCGCTTTACAAGTATTTGATATGACTTGTGAATTGGCTGAATACACAGGTCAAAGATTACAAACAGGGCGTGATAACATTGACACATATTTTGATGCATTTAATAGAGAAATACTTACATCAAATACAGCCACACTCAATGCTGTCGCTCAGGTCGACCCAATTGCTCGTAACTTAGTATTTGAACAAGAAGGCGATGCAATTATTGATTTCTCTGAAATAGATCCATTCAGTGAAAATATTAATATTAACGACACATAGGTAATATATGGGAATTGCTAATTATTTTTATAATTCTACTTTGAGAAAATATGTTGCCTTATTTGGCACATATTTTAATCAAATGAAGATTCAAAGAGCAGATAACAATGGGACTGTTATCCAGGATATGATTGTGCCCATTTCATATGCTCCTTTCCAAAAGATTTTAGCTCGTGTTACACAAGATCCTAAATTTTTAAAAGGTGTAGCAATTAACCTGCCAAGAATGTCGTTTGAAATGACCAATATGTCATACGATCCAGATAGAAAGGTTGCTCCAACAAGAAAATTAAGAAAAACTGGAGTTGATGAAGAAGGTGGTGGCAGACGATTTGTATATTCAGGCACACCATACAATTTAGATTTTTCATTGTATATTATGGCTAAATATAATGAAGACGCAGTAAAAATATTAGAACAGATTTTACCATTCTTTAATCCAGAGTTTACAAGCACTGTGAGATTAATTGATGGTTTAGAACCAATAGACATACCTTTAATCCTAAATGATACAACATTCGAAGATTTATATGAAGGTGATTTTGAAGAAAGAAGAAGTGTTCTTTACACATTAAATTTCACAATGAAAGGTTGGTTCTTTGGACCAGAACGAGATAAAGCAGTTATTAAATTTGTTGATATTCGTTATGCACCAAATACTCTTGCAAATACCACATTTGAAGAGTTTTATTCTGTGCAACCAGGAATGACAGCAAATAATGAGCCTACAACGGATAGAGCTTTAAGTATTGATTATAGTTTAATAGAGTTTGATGATAATTGGGATTACGCCCCGGAAATTGCAAATACAGCACCGAGCGTTTGACATTATAATAAAAATATGTTATAATACAACATAGCATTTAAAAATGGAGATTATATTATGAAAGTAGGATTTACGGCTAGCACATTTGATCTATTACATGCAGGACATGTTCAAATGTTAAGAGAAGCTAAGGACCAATGTGATTATTTAATATGTGGATTACAACAAGATCCAAGTTCTGACAGACCAGAGAAAAATGCGCCTGTCCAAACTGTGGTTGAGAGATATACTCAACTTAAAGCAGTAAGCTATGTTGATGAAATTATCCCATATTCAACTGAAAGAGATTTAGAAGATATTCTTGAAATGTACACAATCCATGTACGAATATTAGGAGAGGAATATCGCGATAAAGATTTTACTGGTAAAGACATATGCCGTAAACGAGACATAGACCTTTACTTTAATAAGCGAGACCATCGTTTTAGTAGTAGTGGTTTGAGGCAAAGAGTTTGTGACCAAGAAAAGAAATATGAGTACTAATTATGAGTGATGATAAAATTGCACAACATTTAAATATGAGACCTTTGGAAGATGCAAAAGAAGAACCCAAAGAGGATTTGAGAGCAGAATTTGAGGCAACTTTAGAAGAGGAAGAGAAACAGGAAATTTTAGACGAACTCAATCCGGATAAATTACCAGATTTGCCTGCAAACGCTTTTTCAACAAATGACGAAGTCACAAATTTACCAGTAGAGAAACAAGCTGGTGAATTAGTTCCAGCAGACGAACTTGCTCAAGAAAATTTAAAAGACATTGAATTAGCAAAAGCCAATATTGAGAACATTATTGGTTTAGGTGATAGTGCAGTTAAAGAAATGGTTGAAATTGCAAAACAATCAGAATCACCAAGAGCATTTGAAGTTGTATCTACTTTAATGAAAACTCTACTAGACGCAAACAAAGATTATGTTGAAATGTCAACAAAGAAAAGATATGCAAAAGAAGAGCAATCACCTTCTACACAAGTCACAAATAATAACATTATTGTATCCACTGCAGACCTACTCAAAATGATTAAGGATAGTGGAGAAGATGGATAAAGGTTACTTAGGTAATACCTACCTTAAAAAGGCTGGCGAAGAAATTGAATTTACGCCTGAGCTTTTAAAGGAATTTGTAAAGTGTTCTAAGGACCCAATATACTTTGCAGAAAATTATATTAAAATCGTACATGTTGATAAAGGTCTTGTGCCTCTTAAAATGTATGATTATCAAAAAGAAATTACAGAAAAGATTACAAACAATAGACGTGTTGCTGTATTGACAGCAAGACAGAGTGGAAAAACTACAACAGCTGTTGGAGTTATTTTACATTATATTTTATTTAATGAACACAAAACAGTTGCTATTCTTGCTAATAAAGGTGATGCTGCAAGAGAAGTTCTTTCAAGAGTTCAACTTGCTTATGAAGCTTTGCCTAAATGGATGCAACAAGGTGTAGAAGAATGGAATAAAGGTAATATTACCTTAGAGAATGGTTGCAAAATATATGCTGGTACGACCACATCATCAGCAATTAGAGGTAAATCTATCAGTTTCCTCTATCTTGACGAGGTGGCATTTATTGAAGGCTTTGATGAGTTTTTTGCTTCGGTATATCCGACAATTTCATCTGGTGAAACTACAAAGCTATTAATGACTTCTACTCCTAATGGGTTAAACCACTTTTGGAAAACATGTAAAGGTGCTGAAGAAAAAACTAATGGTTATGAATATGTAAAGGTGATGTGGTATGATGTTCCAGGCCGTGATGAAAAATGGCGTAAGGAAACAATCGAGGCACTTGACCATGATGAAGAAAAGTTTAACCAAGAATACTGCTGTGAATTTATTGGAAGCTCTGGTACGCTGATTAGTGGTGCCAAATTGAAACAGCTTCTACATTCCAAACCACTGGTAGAAAGTGAAAACATTTACCAATATGAAGCTCCAGTGGAAGGTCATGCATATGTGATGACTGTTGATGTATCTAGAGGAAAAGGCCTTGACTACTCAACATTTACGGTATTTGATGTGACCGAAATGCCCTATAAGCAGGTTTGTACATATAGAGATAACTATATTAGTCCGGTTGATTTTGCCTCTATTATATATAGAATAGGGCTCATGTATAATGAGGGTGCTATATTAGTTGAAACTAACGACATTGGCGAACAAGTTTCAGATGTACTCTTAATGGACTACGGCTATGAAAATCTTCTATACACCGAACGCGCTGGTAGACAGGGCAAAAGAATATCAGGTGGATTTGGAAGAGGTACAGATAATGGAATAAGAACAACAAAAAGTGTTAAACAAAAAGGTTGTTCGATACTTAAAATGTTAGTTGAACAAAATCAACTCATTTTAGTAGATTATAACACAATACAGGAGTTATCACGCTTTTCAAAGAAAGGATATTCTTACGAAGCTGAACCCGGTTTTCACGACGACCTTGTCATGAACCTAGTCATCTTTGCATGGCTAACTGATGACAGATTTTTTAGAGAACTGACAGATATAAACACCTTGGCACAATTAAGAGAAAAGACCGAGGAACAGCTAAATGAAGAATTACTTCCCTTTGGATTTATTGATACAGGTGAACCGATAGGAGATGAACACGGTTGGGTAGATGTATCTAATCGTTCATTTGAGGTATAAACTTTATTTTTTATAAATAAAGGTGATAACTGATTATTAAAATAGGTTTTAAATAGATAATATTAAAGGAGAAATAATATGGCTTTTTCCGTAAGTCCTTCCGTAATAATTCGTGAAGTGGACGCATCAACAGCGGTACCGGCCATCGCAACACCACCTGCCGCTATTGCAGGTGTATTTAGATGGGGTCCTGTAGGCGAAGCAATCCTTGTTTCTTCGGAGAATGAATTAGTAAGTCGTTTTGGTGAACCAACCAATGATAACTATGAAACATTTTTCGTTGCAGCAGATTACCTTTCGTATGCAAATGCATTATATGTAGCTCGTGTTGATAATGGCGCAGTTACAGCTTCTGCTTCTGATACTTCAAATGCAAACACTCAACTCCACACTTTCGGTGGTTTTGATGCATTGTATCCAGGCGCATTAGGTAATTCCATTGATGTTGCGTATGTCAAATCTGAGGATTTCTCAGATGTACTGATTGAAGTTTCTGACATTACTGCTTCAAGAATAACTGGAAACACACAAATTTCACAAACAATATCTTTCAATAGTAACTCTACTTCATTCGAAGTTGTTCCTGCAGGAAGATTAACAGTTGCCGATATTAACGTAGGTGATATAATTAGAATTGGTAACGACTCTGTCGGTTATCAAGAACTTTCTTTAACAGCTGTTACTGAAAAATCATTAGACAGCGCCGGTGACGAGACATCAAACAATGCATTGATTACATCATACGAGTATGATCTCACATTTGCTTCAAATTACTTATTGACTGAAACAGATTTAAGTAAACTTTCACTTGAAAGAAAATGGAAACATTCAGGCGTATTTGGTAAAGCACCTCAAACTGATAACTATCATATTGCAGTCGTTGATACAGATGGTTCAATTACAGGTGAAACAAATGGTATTATAGAGCTCTTCTCAGATGTCTCTACAACTGTCGGAGCAAAATTATCTGATGGTACAACAAACTACTACGTAGATGTTATTGACCAAAGATCAAATTTTGTTACAGTTGCAAATACTGCACACTTTGAATCAAAAACAATTGCGTATGAAAGTCTTGCAAATGGTACAGATGGTACTTCTGAAAGTGCAACTGGTCTAGGTGCTCTTGCTGAAGGGTATGATCTTTTTGCAAATTCAAACGAAATTGATGTTTCATTTGTTCTCCAAGGTAAAGGTGATAATGCTGGTAATCTTGCAAATTACATTATTTCTAATGTCACAGATTCCAGAAAAGATGCTGTTGCATTTATTTCACCATCTAAGGAAGCAGTTGTTGATGAAAACAAAACAAATGCTAAACTTACAAACGTAATTGCATATAGAAACGCACTTCAGAACAGTTCATACTGGTTTATGGATTCTGGTTACAAATATAGATACGACAAGTACAATGATGTATACAGATATGTCCCATTAAATGGTGATATGGCTGGTCTTGCTTCTCGTGTTGAACCTTATGAATCCCCTGCCGGTTTCCGTAAAGGTGTAATTAAAAATGTAGTTAAACTTGCTTTCAACCCAAATAAAGCACAGAGAGACCAACTTTACAGTGCAGAGGTAAACCCAGTAATGAGTCAAGTAGGACAAGGTATTGTTCTATTCGGTGATAAAACTGGTTTAGGTTTACCAAGTGCATTTGGTTCATTGAATGTAAGAAGACTATTCATTGCTGTTGAAAAAGTAATTGCTAATACAGCTGAATCATTCCTATTTGAATTGAATGATGAATTCTCACAAACACAGTTCAAAAATATTGTTGAACCATTCTTGAGAGACATTCAAGGAAGAAGAGGCATTGTTGATTTCAGAGTAATTTCTGATAGCACAGTAAACACACCAGCTGTGGTGGATCAGGGTAAATTTAGAGCCAATATCTTCATTAAACCAGCTCGTTCTATTAATGTAATCGAACTTACATTTGTTGCAACAAGAAGTGGTATTGAATTTGAAGAAATCGTGGGTTCTATTTAATAGAATAAATAATTAAAAGATAATTAGGAGAAACGAGAATGGCATTTAATATTAACGAGTTTAAATCACAATTAGTAGGTGGTGGTGCTCGGTCTTCCCTTTTCCAAGTGCAAATACTCAATCCTGTAGCTCCTGAGGCAGATTTTAAAGTCCCATTTATGGTAAGAACAGCTGGTATTCCAGCTTCTAACATAGGGTCTTTTGAGGTACCTTATTTCGGTCGTAATATCAAATATGCTGGTGACAGAACATTTGATGACTGGACAGTTACAGTAATTAATGATGAGGATTTTATTGTAAGAAACGGCATGGAGGCATGGATGAACGCTATCAATACCCATGATAGTAATGTTCGATCATTACCTCAGGATTACAAATCCAATGCCGTAATTACACAATATAGCAAAGATGGTGATGCAATCAGATCATATGTATTTGAAGGCATGTATCCAATAACTCTTGACCAGATTGATATGGACTGGTCAAATGTTGATGCTATAGAGGAATTCGGTGTGACATTTGCATACGACTTCTGGAGAGTTGAAGGCAGCACTGGAATTCCAACTACATAATTTAAAAAGGTGATATTTTGAAAATTTTTGGCTTTGAAATAAAGAGGGCCGAAGATGAAATCGAAAACGTTCCGGTTTCATTTGCAGAGCCCCAAAATGATGATGGTGCAATTACAGTAGGTAATGCGCTAGGTGGTTTTTATAATACTATTTTGGATATGGAAGGTTCGGCAAAAACCGAATCTGAGTTAATTACAAAATATAGACACATGGCGATGCAGCCTGAAATTAGTCAGGCAATTGATGACATCGTAAATGAGGCAATTAGTATTGATACTAATGACTCAGTAGTTGAAATTTCGTTGGGTGAAACTCAACTGCCCGAAAAGGTAAAAACTAAAATAACTGATGAATTTGAGAACATATTATCGTTATTAGACTTTACAAATAATGCTTATGATATGTTCCAAAAATTCTATGTTGATGGTAGATTAAATTATCATATCATCATTGATGAAGAAAATGTCAAGAAAGGCATTATTGAATTAAGGTATGTTGATCCTCGAAAGATTAAATTAATACGAGAGGTTGACAAGAAAGGAAAAGATAAACACTCTGGCGTTCCGACAAAAAGAGTAAAAAATGAATACTTTATGTATTCAGATACGGGATTCCAGAATACAAGCACTGGTGGTGTTGGTTCACCGGTTCCTGGTGGAACTACAGGCTTTAAAATTGCGAAGGATTCTATTGCTAGAGTTACTTCAGGATTAATGAATGAGAATAACAGTTTAGTGTTATCTCATTTACATCCATCAATTAAAGCTCTGAATCAACTTCGCATGCTTGAAGACGCTACGGTCATTTATACATTGACTCGAGCACCGGAAAGGCGAATATTCTATATTGATGTAGGTAACTTGCCAAAAAATAAGGCTGAACAATATCTTCGCGATATGATGGCCAGACACAAAAACAAGTTACAATATAATTCGTCAACAGGTGAAATAACAGATGCTCGTAAAATGTTGACAATGACAGAGGACTTTTGGTTCCCACGTAGAGGTGGTGAAAGGTCAACTGAGGTTGACACACTAGCTGGAGGTGCTGCTCAGGCTTTGAGTACAGATGAGAACCTTCAGTATTTTCAACGTAAATTATATAAAGCGTTGAAGGTACCTCTAACAAGATTGGAACCAGAAACACAAGCGACTTTTGGTCGTGCGTCTGAGATTACTCGTGATGAACTTAAATTTGGTAAGTTTATTCGTAGAGTAAGAACAAGGTTTTCTTGGCTATTCAATATAATGTTAGAAAAACAATTGGTATTAAAAGGAGTTTTAACACCGGAAGAATTTAACGAAATTAGAAATCAAATACGATATGATTTTGTAAAGGATAACTATTTTGAAGAATTGAAAGAAGCTGAGATTTTAAGAGAAAGATTAACAACATTGAGAGATGTAGCAGATTATACAGGCAAATATTTCTCTCACCAGTGGATTGTTAAAAATGTCTTACAGATGACTGATGTCCAGGCAAAAGAAATGGAAGACGAAATTGAACAAGAAAGAGCTGCTGGTGCATTTGATGATGAAGATCAAGGTTTTTAATAAATAGTTAAATAGAATTAAATAGGGACTCAATATGAAACAATTTAAAGACATTCTTTCCGAGGTGGGCCAACCTAAGGCACCTGAAGAAAAGAGATTTAAAGGACAACATGAGATTGAGAAAATCGATCATCCTGTTGCTTTAGATCATCAATTCACAGGTGACATCGATGGTCTTACGCCAAAGAAACGCCCGGCAGATAATGCCAAAGGTGACGACGCAAAAGCATACGACCAAGCCTACAAAAAGAAAGTTTCTCAAACTCTACCTAAAAGAGGTAATACAATCGTTGTCGATGATGAAGAACTTACTGATGACTACGATTGGTCTGAAGAGCAATTGAACGCTCTTGCAGAAGCATTAGACAATTATGATTTAGAAGATCTTACAGAAGAAGAGATTGATGAAGTTATAGGTCGTGCCGCAAAAGCAATTGGTAGAGGTATTAAACGACAAACAATTGACAGATTTACAACTTCTGGTCAAGCAGATAGAGCTGAAAGACAAGCAGATAAGCTAGAAAAGAAAATGAAAGCTAAAGAACGCTTGAAAAAGGCTCAGGAAAGATTAGAAAAAGCTAAAGAGGCAATTCAAAAGGCTAAAGAAGCCGAAAGAAATGCTCAAAGATCTGAAAGTGTTGAATATCAATCCATTACTGAAATCCTTGGTTTTAAAAACAAGAAACCTGAGGACATGGGTGATGAAGACCCTAATGACGCTCCAGAACAAGAAGAAGGTTATGATGAATCAGCATGTGTTGAGGATATGATAAAACTTCATGCTTCTGGTTGTTCCAAACACGAAATGTATGAAAAAATCAAAGAAAAGTATGGCTGTTCAAAGTCTACTTTCGAAGGTTTATATGCTTCAAACTGTATGGGCGAAGATGAAAAA
>Ga0181568_10005972_pt1 | contig 10649 bp, 9 predicted proteins | sample 101ome_20_FD_133758 | JGI IMG/M metagenome (GOLD analysis project Ga0181568, IMG submission 133758) | Coastal salt marsh microbial communities from the Groves Creek Marsh, Skidaway Island, Georgia - 101404AT metaG (megahit assembly) | ecosystem: Environmental > Aquatic > Marine > Intertidal zone...
AAACCGTTGCAGACTCAGAAGCCGGATTGGGATATACAGTGAACAAACCTTCTTTGGTCAAATCAATAACTCCAACATTAGACTGAGTAGCGTAAGTCGCTTGTAAAACGTCTTTGGTGTCATTGTTTTGGATCCAAACGGCAACAAAAAGGTTTTCGAAATCCTCAACTGAGTGCGTCAAGTTGTGGTTAATCCAGTTAGCTTGAGAACCATCAGCAGGTAATGTTCTGTCACCTTTGAAATCCCAAGTGTACGATCGTGTTACCTTGTTGTCTTTTGTCAAACTTCCCAAGTTGATACCTGATGCACCTGTCATCATTTTCTTCATAACGTGAGTAAACTCAGATTCTCCGTTAGTTTTGATGTTGTCATACGTTACACGTTCCATAATGGCTGCGTGCAATGTATTGTTACCAGAGAAATCTGCAGCCGGGTCAATCTCAATTGACAATTCGACGTGCTTACCCCATTGTACCGTTGTAGCCGTGATGTCTACAAATGCTGGTTTGTTGGTAGCATCGGTATGCATCTGCGATGTAAACGAAGAAGCGTTTCCGTCCCATCCACCGTCGATTTCCATTCTAGGAATAGAGTTAATCGAATAGTAGGTACGACGTGCATTTGATTCTGCAGTGCAGTATGGATCACCGGTTCCAGGCCAGCTTTGCTGGTACTTGATGTACACACAATCATCTTCTTTACCATCGATAACATTATGGAAGTTAGTGTTACCTGGGTTGCACGGACCACAAGTTGATGAGGTGAAGATTTCGTAAAGAGGCTTGCGAACGAACACTTTGTCGTGAACAGTAAACTCTGCATTTACTTCATCGTTATCAGTATTGGCGTCCATTTTACCATTAGGATTACTCGTCCAAATCTTAATTCCGTATTTCTTTGATACGGCAGGAGAGAATGGTGTTGCGTGATCAAAGCTGTAGTAGTCACCACTCGCAATATTTACACCAGTTACGTTCTGAGTTACCGTAGCACCACCATCAATGGAATAGTTCAAATCAAAGCTTTGAAGTGCATCTTTACCAATGTTTCTGATCTGACCAATGATTTTGATGTCACCATCGTCTTTCGCATAATCAGTGCTCAGATCTTGGCTAACCATCATGATGTCGTCGTTAGGTTGTGTTCCTTGAATAAAAGTGTAGTACACGTTGTCCCCTGGTGTAGGATCGTTACCGGCGATACCTTGAAGTGACGGAGAACCGTTGATGCTGATAGCTTTAGTACCATCGATTTGGATACCGGCTGAAACAGCAGTTTTACCTGTACATTGTTGCCCAGCGCTTGTAACACACTGATTACGTTGGTCAACGATGTAAATGTTGTTCGTTCCTTCTTCAAGAACAATACTCCAGTACGCCCATCCATTTTGAACGCCGGCGTTGCCTGCAGTATTCATTTGAATCCAAAATTGACGATTTGGGTTAGAGCCAAATGTTTTTGTAACGATGTAGTCGTTTGCGCCGGTAGTTAAACCCCAGATAGCAATTGTATTATCCGGAATACTAGAATTAGGCAATGCTGACTGAGCTGTTCCAGGGAATGTGGTTGGGTTACCAAATGTTACGAATCCCGGAGCCACTTTACATGTAGTGTAATCTGTTCCATTAAAGTTGAACGTAAATGGAATAGTAACGTCACCAGACCAAGCTGTTGAAGGTCCTGTAATTTGTGTAGTCCAACCTCCTGGCAAACCACCGCCAACAGGATACTCATTGTCCGTGTTAATGCCACCAGGGTTTTGCCCTAGATCCCAGCTCAAGTAGTAATACTGGGCATTAACAAATAAGCTCATGAATAGAGCCATCATTAAAATTGTAAACTTTTTCATTATGTGCACTCTGTTTGTGTATGTTTTGGTCAAATGTAAAACTTTTATTCATCTATAATCCTCTGTAAAATCTCATGTTTTAGATTTTTACAAAAGTGCGGCTAACTCTTGCTGTGTCGTGTTGCCTTTGTCTTTAGCGTACCATTGATGCAAGGCGAACTTGAACTCTTCATTTCTTTGGCCTGAAACACCGTTCCTGTAATCTAAATACATCTGTTGAGCTTCATTTGGTCTAGGACCCCAGGTAAACAGAACGTTTTTATCCTCATCAAGAGCAATAAGTTTAGGAATTGACCTTCCGCCATTGGTTTTAAAATCATCCATGATGTCTATATGATCATCACGTAATATTAACCCAAGTTCAATCTGAGGAGAGTCTTCAGCCATTTTACTGATTATGGGTAAGTTTTGTGCTGCATCTCCACACCACGACTCGGTTAACACCAACCAGAATTGAGGTTTTTGGATGTTCTTTAGTTTCTCAAGGACCAATGGGTTGAGCTTAGACGTTTTGTTCAAACGTTTGAGTCGGCTAAAGTTGAGTTTTGTGTAGTTAACAAAGCTTTCGCTCTGGTTTTCACCGGTAGTTTTACCACCTTCAACTAACTGACGCATCATTTCCATGTATGCGTCAAAATCCTGATAATCAGGAACCTGATGTTCGAATTTCATATTTAAACTGTCGCGACCGTTTTGTCGACGAGTTTTGCCAAAACTGACACAGCTTGATCTACATCTTCTTTAGTTGTAAATCTACCGAATGAAAAACGAAGTGCTTTCCGGTCAGTAGGGTGACCGATAGCTTCCAGTACATGAGAGCCTTTGGCAGCCCCTGAATTGCAAGCAGACCCACCGGAACAGCAAATTCCTTCTATATCCAGTTGGAATAGTAGAAGGTCGTTATTGTTTGTTGGAGGAACAGAACAACTCAACACCGTATAAAGAGATTTATCTGCTTCTTCGCGACCATTAAATGAAATGCCTTCAACATGCTCGAGTAATTGCTCGCGCATGTACGACTTGATATTTTGAATTTGCTGTTCTTCTTCAACAACATGTTCAAAAGCTATTTCTAGCGCTTTAGCAAGTCCAACGATACCGATTACATTCTCGGTTCCCGCCCGATGACTTCGTTCTTGTCCACCACCGGTGATCATGGTTTTGATTGGTGCAGTGTTGCGAACGTACAAGAAGCCAATACCTTTTGGGCCATTTAACTTGTGTGCTGAGCAGGTAAGGAAATCCGCACCAAAGTCTTCGACATTCAAATGATAGTGTCCCATGGTTTGAACCGTATCGCTATGGAACAAGCAATTGTTCTCCTTTGCGATTTCAGCAACTTTCTGGTAGGGTAGAAGTGTGCCTATTTCATTGTTGGCGTGCATCAAGCTAATCAGCGCTCCTTTGTGTTTCGACGCTAGTTCGCTAAGATGTTGTAAATCCACGTCACCTTTATCGTTAACGTTTACTAAATGAACCGTAGCCAAACCGTCTGCTTCCAGTTGTAGCGCAGTATCCAATACAGCCTTATGTTCTATGGGTGATGTTATAATATCGCTAACACCCAAATCGTGGATAGCGCAGCGCAAAGCCATATTGTCGGCTTCTGTGCCACCAGAGGTGAATATTATTTCGTTGGCGCTTGCACCAATCGATTTTGCAATCTGTTTGCGTGCGGTTTCAACCACTGCACGTGCAGATCTACCTATGCTGTGGGATGCAGATGGGTTTCCATAGGTGGTTTTCATCACATCGTACATAGCGTCTATTACACGCTCATCAAGCGGACTGGTTGCCGCATTATCCAAATATACTTTGTTGTTCGCTGACATAATTAACCAAAGTTTGCAGGGTTCAAGGAGCAATATCCCATCACTTTGTAAGCGAGCTTAGCCAACACGTATTGAGAATGAATTTGGCCTTCAATCGGCGCACATTCAACTATATCAAACCCTACGACTGTTTTAGTGCTGCAAATATGCCTCAATAATTGCAAAGTTGCATGATAACTGAGTCCTCCCGGCTCCGGCGTACCGACACCAGGAACAATAGCCGGATCCAGTCCATCTGCGTCTATAGTTATATATACCTCGTCCGTCAGATGATTCGCTATGTTCGCTGACATCTCTGCGATATCATCGATTTGATGTGCGTAATAAGTTAAGATGTTCGACGAGGAGCGAATGAGTTGGGCTTCCTCTTTACATTGCGCACGGATACCAACTTGGGCAATTTGCGGGGAATAATCGTTTATGCGAGCCATCACACAAGCATGCGAATATGGATTGTCCTCGTAACTCTCACGTAAATCGCTGTGAGCGTCTATTTGCAGAATTGAAACGTTTGGATACTTGTCTCGCATTGCTTCGAACAATCCAAGACTTACGGTATGTTCAGCACCTAAGCTGCAAACAAACTTGTTTTGATCTAAGTGCTCTTTCGTCTTGATGCGGATAAGATCTACGGCATCGCGGTCTGTCTTGTTTCCAAAATCGATGGCTTTCAGTGTCGCAATTCCGTGATTATAACACAACTCGCGGTCTAATTCTTCATCATAAAACTCGACATAATGCGAAGCTTCAATTATCGAAGCCGGCGCACGTGCAGACCCTTTGCCATAACTCGATGTATGCTCATATGGTATTTGCTGAATAACAATTTCGCTCTTGTCGTAATCCGGGCCATCATAACCCAAGAAATTATACTCACTAGATATTGTGTCCATTGTTAACTGGATAATTTCCACAAATGTAATTGCGGTATGTAGGCGTTTGTATATTTGGTGAAAAGAAAACCATGAAACTTCAACGAATTTTCACACTTTCAATAATAGTTGTTCTACTTTCAGCATGTACTCAACGTAGGTATGCTAGCTTAACCGGTTTTCAGTGGAAAAGCCAAAAGGTAGCTAAACACCAACTTGCAAAGGGATATTATGTACCGCCCGTTAAAGCAAAATCAGCTGTTGAGGAAAATGTCACTGTGGATACTGACAAACACACCGCAAATGAGATAGTATCTGTTGAAGTTTTGGCTAAAGCCGATGATGACCATCAAAAGACAACTCAAAAATTCAACACAGTTGAGCATAGCAACCTGTCAAGTGATCTGAATCAAAAATTCACGAAGAACAAAGATCAACGTGTAAAGGCTCCTCTTGCACCTGTCTTGAAGCCAGTTAAAACTGCACGTGAAACTGCAAAACAGTTGAAACCTCAGTCTGAGTTACAACCTAATGGAGGTCTGATTTACTGGATTCTGGTAATTGTGCTAATTCTCCTGATTATCAGTTTGCTGCGGACAGTTCTTGGCCCGGTTTTGTGGGGCCTTCTTGGCACGTTATTGCTTATTCTATTGATTCTGTTACTCGGGAATTATCTAGGCCTCTGGTAGGCTTATTCCTTTGCTCGTTCAACGTATTCACCCGTGCGAGTGTCTACCTTGATTTTCTCGCCTTGAGAAACAAAGAGAGGGACTTGAACTATAGCTCCGGTCTCTAATGTAGCAGGTTTCAGTGGGTTATTCGCGGTATCTCCCTTTATGCCTGGCTCCGAATAGGTAATCTCTAAAACAACGTGATTTGGTGCATCAGCCATAATTGGGTTGCCTTCATCCAGGTAAACCGTAACCATCATTTCCTCTTTGATGAATTGCATAGAATCACCCAACATAGTTTCCGGGAGCTGAAATTGCTCAAAGGTTTCGGTGTCCATCAAAACTAAGTTCTCTCCGTCTTTGTATAGGTATTGCATTTCCTTTTCCTCAACGCGCACTACGTCGATAGATTCACCTGAGCGGAAACGATAGTCTGAAGACTTGCCGGTGATGGCATTTTTCATTTTGACTTGGTAGAATGCTCCACCTTTACCGGGCATGGTGTGCTTATAATCTACAACTCGGCAGAGTTGACCTTGGTGACGAATAAATAATCCTCTGGATAAATCGGAAGTGTTAGCCATAAATAAGTCGTTTTGGCAAAAATAGAAAAGTTTAGACCTGAGCCGTCTTTGCTTGAATAAAACATTCCTTCATGGCATTAAATGTAGCTTTTGCACTTTCAATGGCTATATCTTGATCGGTTTTATTCTCAATCGTATTTAGAACACCTAGAAATGAACGCCAGTTATTGAGTAAGTCAGGACCATATCCACCATAAAACTTGAAGCTTAGTCCTTCTAAATTTGGATTCAAACCCAGTTGTTTAACAATTACGGCTCCACCCATGGTTGAACCCTCAATCACGTACATTCTTCCCATGAATTCTGCGGATGATTTAGAAGCTTCTATTTGCGTTGTTTCAATTGTGTCTGGGTCGATACCCAGAGAACGCATATCATCCTCGAGTAGTGATGTTTTCTTTCGCATGTCAAGCTGCAATGCAGTTGTGTCAAAAGTGGTTTCCGACCACTGATCTTCCCATGGTTTTATGTAGCGATAATTCGCAATTAGTAAGTGTCCATACTGATCTTTTGTAAGCGTACGAGACATGATTTCCTTTCCATAACTATGCTTTTCAGCATTTTGGTGATCGGTTGTGGTAGCTGATTTTATTCGCTCGTGAAACATTTATTTAGACTGATTAAAAATAAGACTGCAAGTATATCAAATTTTATGAATGTTGGTTCGCTAAAAAGTTTAATCCAGATGTTTAAAACAGGTGTAACAATTGTTCATAGTGTTGAGATATAATAGTCTACTTTTGCTCAGCTTTGGTTCCATAAGTTAGAACTCTAACAACGGATGAAAATGGGAAGTTGGTGTAAATCCAATACTGTTCCCGCAGCTGTAAGCTCATGTTTTGAATCTCACTCTTTAGTCACTGTTCACTGTATGGACGGGAAGACGAGGTTCTGAGTAAGTCAGAAGACCTGCCAAAGTTGATGAACCGGGAATGCTTCGGGATAAAGCAAACCAGTGAAAACGAATTTCCTTGTTAACGCGATTTACATTGGTTGGTGCACTTTTACTGTGCTCCAGGGCTGTTTTGGCTCAAATCGATTCAGTTTCTATGAATCCGGTTAACCTCACGGTACGCGGTAGTTTCGATGATAAAACAGATACACTCAAAATCTTCCCAGATGGGTCATCAAGTTTGAATAATCTTACCTACGACAGCAGATTAACGGTATTACCCAATTCAGGGACGGGACTTGCAACGATTAGTATTCGAGGAGGTAATTCAGAGCAGACCTCAATCAGATGGAATGGAATTGCGCTACAAAGTGGTTTAAATGGAAGTTTTGATGCGCAGTTTTTACCTCCCATCGGTTCACACAACTTGCAAGTAAATGGGCCACAGTCGGTTCACCGTGGTGGAGGTGGCATAACAGGAAATATTGAACTATCAACAGACCTGCACGATACCGTTTCGTCTTTCGGTGTGAATTACAGTTATGGACTCTTTCAGCACTACACAAGGGCACAAGCAACATACGTGGACTCAAGCGTTCGAATTTCTGGTTCAGTGCATTACCTAGATCAAGATATAAGCTTTGAATATCCGTCTGTTTTGATACCTAATACAATCGACACGTTGAATCATGCAAGAGCAAAAGGGTTGAACGTTATGGCTTCGATAGAAAAAGTGTTTAAACGTTTCAATCCGCTCAGGTTAAACATATGGTACAGTGGGTTTGATCGTCAAATTCCACCAACAATGCTTGAAAATGCGTCTGAGAAATACCAGTGGGATGAGGCACTTCGAATTCATTCAAGCTGGCGATTGAACAACGAAAAGCAGAGTATAGACTTTATAACTGGATTGGTTGCTGAAGAACTCATATATCACGACTCAATATCAAATATTTATAGCGACTACAAATCGTTGAATGGGACAGGAATGATGCACTACCTGTATCAGCTATCTAATAAGCTGTGGTTTGGGGCCGACATTGAAACAAGAACCTTCCGTGGGTTATCACCACAACAGTATGACGCATTTCGAATTGAGCAAACCGAAGCAATTCACATCCGATATTCGTTGGACTCCTTTTACAATACTCGCATACAAGCAGGGTTGAGAGCGGTCCAATACAGCGACAATAGCGATTTTCCTTTATTGTATGGGATTAACATTGCTTCGCAAATCAATCACAGATGGAATAGCCGGATATCATTTTCGTCAAACTACCGAATGCCTACCTTCAACCAGCTGTTTTGGGTACCCGGAGGCAACGTAAACCTCTCCAGTGAGCGCAGTGAGTCGGGTGAGATTGTTGTATCACGAAGAAGTGCTAAGTCCTACACATCATTAACGCTTTATGGGAACCAAATTCGAGATGCCATCCGCTGGCTTCCCGGTTCCAATGGCATTTTTACCGCTCAGCAAGTGCGAGGTCAAACGCAAAACACCAGCGGTATTGAGCTGAGTCATCGGACAGACTTTAAAAAAGCCTTCATCACATTAGGAGCGTCCTACCAACGGGCCTTTGTTTCTGGTACAGATACAGAAATACCACTTATACCGCGATTACAAGGAAGTTTGGAAGCAGGTCATCGCTTTTCCAAAACGCTTTCTGTTTACTACCGACCGCGCTATTGGTCTTCTCGATTTACCGATATGAATAATGTGGAGGAATTACCCGAAATCTGGTTACACGGATGTGGCTTTGAGTTCGATAGAACATGGCTTACCATCTCATTAATGATCAATAACGTAGCAAATCAGTTCTACACATTTTTACCCTACAGACCCAATACACCAAGAAACTATGAGTTTACCATTTCATACAAAATCTAAAACATGAAAAACCTATTCACTTCAATCTTAATTGCTTGCTTTTCAATTTCTTACGGACAGACAATGTCCACATTTGAATCACTTCGATTAACAAAGGCCGATACTTTTTGGAACGGAAACGACCTTTCTGGAGGAATGTTAAACGGCAATGCATTCTTCTCCAACTCGTTCGACACGACCTGGAAATCTTGGTCGGGTTTTGCCGCCTCTAATGTAATAGACGTTAGTACAAAAGGCTTTGGGAATCAATACGCTTGTTTCCCCGGATCTGGTGCAAATTTTACCTCTACTTACTCCGTGATGTATTTAAGTGGAACGGTCAAAATGACCAGTCCAACTATTGTGTCTGGGTTTTATGTAACGAATGCTACGTATTCAGCATTAAGCATGCGCGATGGTGATCAATACGCAAAGAAATTTGGAGGAACTGACGGAAGCGAGAAAGACTTTTTTGGACTGGTAATAAATGGCTATGGTGCGAAAGGCAACTCCCGTGATACCGTATATCTAGCAGATTTCAGAACACCAGATAAATACATACTCGATCATTGGAAGTACATTGAAATCGATTGGATGGGGCAACTGGATTCTATTGAATTCAGCTTTGTGAGTTCAGACACCGGACAGTTCGGCATAAATACGCCCCAGTATGCTTGTTTTGACAATTTCAATGCTCCAAAACCTGTTACAAGTGCGATGTGGCCTAACGAAGCGAACTTTGACCAATATGCGCTTGGTAGGGATAAGTTTGCCAACGGGATGGATGCTGATGGTGGCTTTTTATTTGATAATTCATACTTCGTAAATGATTATAATCCGAGTTGGGATTCTTGGACGGGCTGGGCGGTTTCTTCCATCACAGATACCGCTACTCGTGGATTTGCGAATCAATACAGCACAATTCCAGGAATGGGTGCTAAGGGGTCGTCGAACTACATGGTTGGTTATAAACTAGCATCGGTTTTACTCCGCCACGATTCATCTGAATTTCCAAACGTTCAGGACATATACGGAGGGGCTTATGTTGCAAATAGTACATATGCCTACCATGCGATGAAAGAAGGTAGTCAGTTCAACAAAAAGTTTGGTGGAGACTCCGGTAATGACCCTGATTTCTTGGTGTTAAAGGTTTCCGGGGTCGATTTTCATGGGAACAGTTTGGATACACTTGCGCACTATTTGGCAGATTTCAGGTATACAGATAATTCGAAAGATTACATAAGTGCCTCATGGGACTCTATACCGTTATCAAGCTTGCTTTCCGATAGAAATGCGGTTCGATTAGATTTTTGGATAGAAGGTTCTGATACCGGGCAATACGGCTTGAATACGCCGGCATACTTCTGTTTAGATAATTTCTTCAAAGGGATGACTAGCAGTATAAAGAAACCGATTGCAGCGAAATGGAACATATATCCAAATCCGGCCAGTGAGCGATTGTATATTGACAGCGAGCAACCTATCCAAACACTGTCGGTCTACAACCTAATGGGAGAAGAAGTGAAGGTGAGAAAACTAGGGTTAAAAAGTTTTGATGTTTCACACTTGAATACCGGTAATTACATAGTTCGTGCTCAATTCATTGATGGGAGCACTACAAGCCGTAAACTTGTGGTGAAATGAGATTAATTGCGTTTCTCTTCATATTGATTCCAAGTCTTTGCTTGGCACAGTTTGATCCTGCCGGGGGTGAATCGGGTTCAAAAGCAGTGCATAGAGACTATATGACAACGGCTCGTTGGGCTGATTCGGTGGTGTTCAATCCCGGGTGGAAGAATATATCGGATACTACCCAAGGTAGGGTAGAAGCAGGTTTAATCGATGATGTATTAGGAGCTGCGAACAATAGGACGTTGAGTTTTGGCGACGGGGGAACAGCAACTTTCTATTACGACCAACCTATAATTGATGTAGACGGTCCAGATATCGTTGTTTTTGAGAATGGTTTCGCGTGGTCCGGTGGATATTTTCTAGAATTGGCGTTCGTGGAAGTGAGTTCCGATGGAAACCGATATTTGCGATTTCCTTCGATTTCCTCTGCAGATACCAGTGAGCAGGTAG
>Ga0181568_10005973_pt1 | contig 10646 bp, 9 predicted proteins | sample 101ome_20_FD_133758 | JGI IMG/M metagenome (GOLD analysis project Ga0181568, IMG submission 133758) | Coastal salt marsh microbial communities from the Groves Creek Marsh, Skidaway Island, Georgia - 101404AT metaG (megahit assembly) | ecosystem: Environmental > Aquatic > Marine > Intertidal zone...
GCGTAGTTGGGAATCCGGCAGCTTCAAAACGATCCAATGCTTCTTTGCGCATATTGACCACGCCCAAATTCTTGGCTCCGTTCAAGCCGGCTTCGGCAACAACGAATGAAGAGAGTAAATCCTGTGCTAAATCTGTCATGCGTTTTCTGCCTTGATCCAGTCGTATCCTTTTGCTTCTAGTTCGAGGGCCAAATTCTTATCGCCGCTCTTCACAATCTTACCGTTGTACAACACGTGTACGAAATCTGGCTCGATGTAATCCAACAGACGCTGGTAGTGGGTAATAACTACGACCGCATTGTCTTCGCTGCGCAGTTTGTTGACACCGTTGGCTACAATGCGAAGGGCATCAATATCCAAACCAGAATCGGTCTCATCAAGGATGGCCAATTTTGGCTCCAACATCGCCATTTGGAAAATCTCATTACGCTTTTTCTCACCACCGGAGAATCCTTCGTTCAAGCTGCGGCTGAGGTAGCTCTTATCCATCTCTAGAAGCGCAGTCTTTTCGCGCATCTTTGCCAACATCTCTCTCGCCTCCATCGGCTCTTCACCGCGGCCCTTAAGGCTCTCGTTGATGGCTGTTTTGATGAAGTTGCTCACCGTGACACCTGGAATTTCAACAGGGTACTGGAAGCTTAGGAAGATCCCTTTGTGTGCGCGTTCTTCCGGGTCTAGGTCCAACAGGTCTTCGCCTTCGAAGTCAATGGCGCCACCTGTAACTTCGTAATCCTCACGACCAGCGATGACGCTACTCAAAGTACTTTTACCCGAACCATTTGGTCCCATGATGGCGTGAACTTCACCCGGGTTGATTTCTAAATTAATGCCGCGGAGAATTTCCTGTTCCTCAACGCGTGCTTGTAAATCTTTGATTTTAATCATGGCTTATCCTACCGAGCCTTCTAGAGAGACTTCCAATAGTTTTTGTGCTTCCACGGCAAACTCCATGGGAAGCTGGTTCAATACTTCTTTACAGTACCCATTTACGATTAGGGCAATAGCTTCTTCCGTTCCAATTCCTCTTTGGTTACAGTAGAAAATTTGATCCTCACCTATCTTCGAGGTGGTCGCCTCGTGCTCAATCTGTGCACTAGGGTGTTGCGCCTCGATGTATGGGAAGGTATGTGCACCACATTGGTCGCCCATCAGCAGTGAGTCACACTGGCTGAAATTTCTAGCATTTTCTGCACGGGCTCCAACGCGAACAAGACCTCTGTAGCTGTTGTGGCTCTTGCCAGCACTGATACCTTTAGAGATGATTGTACTCTTGGTGTTTTTGCCCAAGTGAATCATCTTGGTTCCGGTATCGGCTTGCTGGAATTTGTTCGTTACGGCAACGCTGTAGAATTCGCCTACACTATTATCACCTTTGAGGATACACGACGGGTATTTCCAAGTCACGGCTGAACCAGTTTCAACTTGGGTCCAACTGATCTTTGCATTGCGCTCACAGATACCGCGCTTGGTTACAAAGTTGAAGACACCACCTTTTCCTTCGGCATCGCCAGGGAACCAGTTTTGTACGGTGCTGTATTTGATTTCGGCATCGTCCATAGCAACAAGCTCAACCACTGCGGCGTGCAACTGGTTTTCATCGCGAGAAGGCGCTGTACAACCTTCGAGGTAACTTACATAAGAACCTTCATCGGCCACCAGAAGTGTACGCTCAAACTGACCAGTACCTGCTTCATTGATACGGAAGTAGGTACTCAATTCCATAGGACAGTGAACGCCCTTTGGGATGTAACAGAAGGAACCGTCGGTGAAGACGGCACTGTTTAGGGCAGCATAGAAATTATCGCGCTTAGGAACTACGGTACCCAAATGCTTGCGTACCAGCTCTGGGTGCTCCTGTATGGCCTCACTCATCGAACAGAAGATGATTCCTTTTTCTGCCAAGGTTTCCTTGAAGGTGGTGGCTACCGAAACAGAATCGACCACAACGTCCATGGCTACTCCGGACAAGCGTTTTTGCTCATCCAGACTGATGCCCAGCTTCTCGAAGGTCTTCAAGAGTTCCGGGTCGACCTCGTCCAGACTGTCTAAGGTTTTCTTTTGCTTCGGAGCACTGTAGTAAGAGATGGCCTGAAAATCTGGTTTCTCATAGGTGACATTTGGCCATTCCGGTTCGATCATTTCTGACCAAGTGCGGAAGGCGTCCAAGCGCCACTCAAGCATCCATTCAGGCTCGTTCTTTTTCGCGCTAATCAATCGAATCACATCTTCGTTTAAGCCCGGAGGCACCTTATCGCTCTCGATGTCGGTGGTGAATCCATACTTATACTCCGATGCGGTGATTTCGTCTAAGATTTCGTCGCTCATGGGGTATTATACTGCGAAGCTTTCTCCACACCCACAGGTGCGCGTAGCGTTCGGGTTATTAAAATTGAAGCCTTTACCGTTCAAACCGCCGCTGTATTCAAGCGTTGTCCCGATGAGGTAAAGCAGGCTCTTTTTTTCAACTACCACCTTAACTCCATTATCTTCATAGAGTTCAGCGTTTTCGGGCATATCAGGGGTAAATTCCATCTTGTACGACAAGCCGGAACAGCCTCCGCTTTCCACACCAACACTGATGTAGGTAGTCTCAAGACTCTTGCCTTCCTCGGCCATCAAGGAAGTAAGTTTGTCTTTTGCTGAAGTTGATACTTTGACCATATGTATTTAGACTAATTCTAAAAAAGCACTGCAAAGTTAATGAATATGGGCCTTTTATCTTGCAATCGAGTCGTATAAGGTGATAACTTTGCTCTATGTTTGATTCGAAGAACCCACAGCGTACCCCAATCTCAGATTTAGGCGAATTTGGCCTAATCGATCACCTGGTAAAAAATGCAAAAACGAAGCTTTCAAATACTGCACTTGCGGTAGGCGATGACGCGGCATTAATAGACCATGGCGACCACTTCACAGCGATCTCAACTGATCTTTTGGTTGAGGGCGTTCATTTTGATTTAAGTTATGTGCCATTGAAGCACTTGGGCTACAAAAGCGTCGTGGTGAATTTGAGCGACATCTACGCCATGAACGGTGTTGCCGAACATATCACGGTAGGTATTGCGGTATCAAACAGATTTCCGGTCGAGGCACTCGAAGAAATTTATGAGGGCATCCATCTCGCGTGTGAACGCTACAATGTGGATCTTGTTGGAGGGGATACCACGGCATCACAGTCGGGTCTAATGATCAGCGTTACCGCTACTGGTCGCGTTGAAAAAGGAGCCGAAGCCAAGCGATCTGGTGCGGGCGATAATGATTTGATTGTAGTTAGTGGCGATGTTGGCGGTGCCTATATGGGACTTCAAATTTTGGAACGCGAGAAGCAGGTCTTCCTTGAGAATCCGGAAATGCAGCCAGAATTGGGCGGTCATGAATATATTTTGGAGCGCCAGCTAAAGCCCGAAGCTCGTAAAGACATTATTGAGTTATTGAAGGGCTTGGACGTTCAACCAACCTCAATGATTGATATCAGTGATGGGTTGAGCTCGGAAATCCTACACTTGAGCAAGGCCTCTGGTATGCAGTTTAATATTTATGAGAATAAGATTCCAATCGATCCGAGCATCTACACCTTGTGTGAAGAGTTCAATATGAACACCACCACAGTGGCATTGAACGGGGGAGAGGACTACGAGTTGTTGTTCACTATTGCCATTGGCGACCACGACAAGATTAAAGCCAATCCGAACCTTACAGTCATTGGTTACGTCAAGGGTGGTTCAGGTGCAAATCTGATAACGCGAGATGAAAAAGTGATCGAACTCAAAGCGCAAGGCTTTAGCCATCACGGTTAATCGAACATAAGTAATGAAGGGCTCAATGGGTCGAGATGAACGAAGAACTGTCTCGATTGGGACTAATTATGCTTCAATTTAGGATTAATCCCCTCTTAATCAGTAATTTGAGGAGGCTTTATAGGATTCATCAAGATCAATTAGGCTTTCCCATTCATTTGAATGAAACCATGCCAATCGACCATCACCTAATTCAATATATAGCCAAGAATTATTTGACCCTTGAATGGTTCCGGCGCTGCCCTCACTCAAAAGTATAAGTCTCTTGCTATTGGATGAGGGCTCGCTATATCCGTACGAATTTCTTTCAACGACTACCGCAGTTTTGATTTTTGGAATGCTGAGGTAACTCATTCCCAGTAGGACAAATGCCAAAACAGTAGTGGTCAACGGCCACCTCCAGTTTAAAGACCGGCTCTTCGTGCGCCGTAGCACTAATAATACCACGGTTACCACCAAAAATACCCAGACCACATAGGTCCATCCTTCAGTACTCATGATGGATCGCTCCCATTGTCCAATCCATTGAAGAAGCTCTTCCTTGGGGGCAACTAGAGCATCTGTCAGGCGTAGGTTGATCCAATCTAAATTGTGCTGAGCATCTGTGTTGTTTGGAGCGTAAATCAGTGCGCGCTCGAAGTAAACCTTCGCCTCGCCTAATTCACCCATTCGCGCATAACAGTTCCCCATGTTGTAACACAACACATCGCTCTCTGCCTGCGAGGCATAAATACTTTGATATTTTTCTAGCGCTTCGCTGTACCTGCCGAGGTCGTACAGTGCCTTAGCGCTATCTGCAACTGCAGTTAGATCTGTTCCCATACCTCTTCAAATTCTGTTAAATGATGCGCATTTTCGCTTGCTGCAATGGGTGCATACTGCGCCATATTACAATGTTCAATCAAAGCTAAAATTCGATGTGCTGTCGGCGTATCGTAGATGTTCTCTAGCGCCTCGAGGCGCACTTGCTCGAGATGGACCCCTTTTTCAACCAGGGCATATTCAAGAGCATTCAGCATCGTGCCATAGCGCTGCTCCTCTTGTGCCGAGAATGCTTTTTGAACGATTTTTAGTTGTGATTTTTTCCAATTTACTTTCTGTCCATTCCCACGCTCAGGAGCGAATTGCCAAAGCCATAGTATACCGGCGAGTAGGAGCAATACCAAAGTCCAAGGCTTGAGATTTGAAGTGCTCTCTGCCTCTGAAAGGTCTTGCAGGTAGCGAATATCATCATCGATAGTCTTGACTTCACGCTTTACTGCCCCCTCTAAATCAGCGTTTTCTTGAACACCACTAAGCGCCGGGTTCTCCACGTTGAGCGTATCGGCGGCAATGGAAATCGTCTCGTAGCGTTCTGTTCGGGTATTAAAGTAACTCCACTGCATTTCCGGAACGATAAAACTGCCCCGGTACTGAGGAACCAACAGGTATTCATATTCTTTGTACCCACGAATACCGCGCTCGCTGTAGCGAATGTTCTCGTTGTATTTAGGGTCATAGACGTCAAAGCCTTCCGGTTGAATAAGTTCCGGCACCTCAAGGGTATTGAAGTTTCCAGTACCTTCTACACGCAATTTAATGGTAATGCTTTCGCTTCCGCTTACTTCCGTTCTGCTTACTTCTCGGACCAATTTTAATTCGCCCACCCCGCCCTGGAAACTCTCCGGGGCACCTTCGGGTAGAGGCTTAATTTTAACCGCTGGAATCTTAGCTGTTGCAGCTTTAGGAACAAACTTCATTAACGGCATATTGAAGAAATCTCTTCGGCCTGTTGGGACCTGAACTTGTCCACTGATCTTGAGTTCCTGCCCACCGAGCGTACCCGGTTTGTTAGGAAGAATGAGCCTTTTGTCAAAGTCCAATACGGTCGCCATCTTGTTGCCCACCACCTCGCGTGTACTCTCTTGCTTAAAATTTAGCTGTTGCTGAAGTACGTTTTCAAAATTCGGCGCTTGAATAATGCTGAGGTCTCGTACAGGATCAAAAAGCGTTGCCCGGAATTTTAAAATAATGGGTTCCCCAACATAGACTGATTTTTTTGAGGCGAGGATTCGAACGTTGAAACTTTCTCTGGCGTTTCTTTCCTCCTGGTTGTTCCGCTTTACACCTGCCTTCACCGTTATTTTCAAGCGGTTGCTTTCCAATACCTGACCGCTGACCTTCATCCTTGCAGCCGGTAGGGTAAACTCCCCTTCTTCTTGTGCTACAATTTCATAGGCGATAGAACGCTGAGAGGACATCCTGCCATTGATGATCTGTGTCTGGCTCGATTGATATGGTCCGCTTACAACAATGAATTTCTCAAAGTTAGGAGGGGTAATCGTCCCTTTACGCGTATTGGTAGTAAAAGTGATTCTAAAGGGCTCGTTTAACCCTACTGTAGTCTTGGAACAACTCGCCGTAAGGGTAGCGTTTTGTCCAAAGGCAGCACCATGGATCAGTACTGCACATACAAGAAGTAGTTTACCAATCTTTTTCACCGCTCTTCTTCTTTCCTTTGGCCTTTTTCGCCGTTACTTTTTCTGCTGTTTTCTCTTCAGCACGTTGAATAGCCTCGAGCAATCCCTTGATTTCCTCCGGCGTCATTTTGGCTGTGCTTTTGCCGCCTTGCTGGGGCTCATTTTTTTCGCTGTTCTGATCATCCTTGGGATCACCTTGCTCGTTTTCTTGTTCGTCGCGATTTTCATCACCGCCTTCACCACTCTGATCCTGCTGATCTTCCTTTTCCTTGGAATTTTCATCTTCAGGATTTTTCTCTTGGGGATCTTCTTTGTCCGATTTTGGCGGCTCCTTATCCTCTTTGTTTTCCTGCTCTTGCTGGTTCTCGTCCTCTTGGTTTTGTTCATTCTGCTGCTGTTGTTGCAGCTTCTCATAGGCGCGGTTAAAGTTGTATTGCGCGTCTTTTCTCTGTGGGTTTTTAACAAGACTTTCCTTGTAGTAGTTTAAAGCTTCTTCGTACCGCTGGGCATCGTACGCTGCATCACCAAGGTTGTATAAGGCATCGCTGATTTCATCATTAGTTTCTGCTTTGCTCAGACTTTCTTTCAAGGCACTTTCACCTTGCTCGGCCATTCCGGCCTCAAGCAGTGTTGAACCTAAATTGTACCAGCCTTCGTAACCATCGGGATTCATTTGAACCGCCGATAGTAACGATTCAGCTGCACCCTGAAGATTGCCTTCTTCTTGAAGCACTTTTCCTCGGTTAACGGCTTGATCGTATTCCCATGCAGTTCCCTCTTGAGGGAGTGTTGAAAGTGTGGAATCTGCATTCTGCCCCCACGTCACCTGGCTGCATAATAACAACAGTACAAGCGGGCCATAAGTGAAAGGAGAACCTATTTTAGTCGGTAGCATCAGGTACAGTAGGAGAAAGAATAAAGCTGGAAGTAAGAACCACTGAAACTGCGGCTCGTAGTCGATCGCGATTTCTTCGCTAATATCTGCTTTCTGCCCACTTTCGATAAATTCTTGAATGCCTCTCAAGGCTTGTTCGATGCGGTTGCCGTCGAGGTAAGTCGCGCCGAGGTCCTCGATAAGTTCGGCCAGTACCTTTTCGTCCCTTTTGGTAATGACGACCTCACCGTTTTTATCTTTTTTATAGGTCGTTCCTCGGGGACTTTTCTTTAAAGGAATGGGTCCTCCGCTTTGGGTACCAAGTCCTACCATCAGAATGTTGATGGGGAAATCAGGCAATTCTAATCCACTGAGAGCCTCGTGGTCTTCGCCGTCGGTAAAGACAATGATAAATCTTCCTGCCGGCGAGGCAGGGTTAAAGTAGCTTGAGCCGTACTCCAATGCGGCGGCAAGGTTCGTCCCTTGGGAAGGTACCGCATCCGGGTCGGCTGCATTGAGCGCCATTTTAGCAGCGACATAATCTGTGGTTATAGGCAGGGCAGGATAGGCACTACCTGCATAGGCGACAATACCCACACGGTCGCCGCTTAACAATTCAAGCGAACGGGAAATCAGCAGCTTGGCTTTGTCCAACCTTGACGGGGCAATGTCCTCTGCAAGCATCGAGCGGCTAACATCGAGCGCAAAGATGACATCGGTCCCTTTTCGATTGACTTTTTGCTTTTGACCGCCCATCTGCAGGTTGGCTAAGCTCAGCCCAAGAAAGAGCAAGGCCAGTGCGAGCAATGTATGACGGGTAAAGAATCGAATACTGCCGAAACGCTTTCTTTCTTGCTTGAAATCTAAACCGAGTTTGATCCAGGCACTTTTGCGCCATCTGTGGAACACTACCGCCGCAAGGAGCACCGCAAAAAACAAGACGGGTCCAAGCCAGAGAAGTTCAGGATGTTGCCATTTAAAAACCATTTAGAAAGCGGATTTTAGAAGTACAAAATTCAACAATAACTCTAGGCCAATTAAAACCAGTGCTAACCATACGAATCGGCTGTAATGCTCGGTGTATCGGTAAAATTGGAATCCTTCGATCTCGCTTTTTTCCAAGCTATCGATCAAATCGTAAATATCCTCTAAACTTTCGCGGTCGGTGGCACGGAAATATTGCCCACCTGTAATTGAGGCAATCCTCTCTAAAAGGGCTTCGTCAATAGTTACTTGTTGCGGGCGGTAGATGATTTCTTTGGTCAGGGGATCGATAGCCACGGGCATTGAAGCGACCCCGTTGGTACCTAGCCCAATGGTATACACCTTGATTCCAAGGCTGGCACAGAGCTCTCCTGCCTGAATAGGATCTACCAAACCGGCGTTGTTCTCTCCATCGGTAAGAAGGATGATCACCTTACTTTTTGCAGTGCTTTCGGCCAATCTATTGGCAGCGGTACTCAATCCCATCCCGATGGCCGTACCGCCGTCGAGCATATCGTATTTCAAGGCTCTGATCTGTTCGTTGAGCAAGCTATGATCGGTGGTTAACGGGACAGGGCTGTAGGCTTCGCCTGCATAAATGACCAGGCCAATACGGTCGACGTTTCGCCTGCTGACAAAATCGGTGGCAACATCTTTCAAGGCTTCTAGACGATTCGGTTTCAAGTCTTTCGCGAGCATAGACGCACTAATATCCAAAGAGAGCATCATATCGACCCCAAGATTTTGCGAAGGCTGTTGGATGATTTCCGAGCTCTGTGGGCGTGCCATAGCAACACACAGTGCACCGAGGGCCACCCAAGACAGTAACGCAGTAAAGCTCTTTAAGGGTCCTGCAAGGGGCTGCTGAAGACCGTCAAGCAGCGAGAAGGTGAACTGCCCAAATCGCTTTGCACGCAGAAGGCCCATTCCTAAAGCAGCCAATGGAATGAGGGCAAGGCCGGCGAGCCAAAGCGGCTCATTGAATTCCCAATTACTCCAATCCATCGTCCTCCTTTTTAGGCTTAAAATCCAATACTAGTTGCTCAGCGCGTTGCAAGCAATCGAGATGATCTTGAACCGTCATTTGACCTTTAGCGAATTTTACAAAGTCCGCGCGTGTCATGATAAATTCGAAGCGTTGTACATCTTCAGAAGTCCATCGCCCGCGGAGTGTAGCGAGGCTTTCGGAGGTGGTCTGTTCGCTCAACGGTAGGCCGGTTTGAACACTGAGGTAGCGTCGAAGAATGTCCGCGATACTGGTGTAGTAGCCTTTAGCGTTTATTTCCCACGGCTGTTCTTCTCGGAGTTTCGCCAGAGCAGACATGGTGTCTGCAAACCAGTCTATTTCCACTAGGTCCTCTTCCTCGTCTTTCGTTCCAGTATTGCGTGAAACGAGTCTATATACGAAGTAGCCTAGGGCGAGTGCAAGCAGCAGTCCCAAGAGGTGAAGTTTGTAATGGCTGACCAAATGACCAAAGTTGAAGTCAATGGCTTTGAGTGCTCGGTTTTCCGCACGTTCTAGTCCTTCCTGAGCAGGAATGAGGGTGGCTAAAACTGCTGTAGAATCTGTGGTGTACCTATCGCCCGTATACTCAAGAGTGGCTCGTGGCATAGCCAGCATTCCTGAATCGACCACTAAGAATGAAATGGTGTGTTTTAGGTAATTGTCTGCCGTATCCAAATCTTGCTGCAGCAGTAAAAGACCATCAACCGTATCTAGAGAAAAAGAGGTGGCGACGAGAGGATATTCCAGCGTATATTCTACAATGTCTCCAACCAAATATTGGGAAGAATCTGTTTGTGCACGGAGGACTGAAGGATCTATAGTGCCTTGGTTTCTCTGGCCTACAGCGCTCAGCCCTGAGAGCAGGGCAGCAATGAAAAATACATACTTGCGCATCATCTTGCCTTCGTCTTTAAATAATGTAAAAGCGGCGGAACGAAATCTTCATTCATTTCTACCGAAACAAGTCCAGCGCCGGAGCGCTTGGTGAGCGCATTTAGGGCTTCTTTCTTTTGTAGGTAGCGTTGTTTTAGGCCGGCTGAAAATGCTTTGCTGTTTGAATTGGCCCAACGTACCTGGCCGGTTTCTGCGTCGCGCATAGGTACGAGCCCCACTTTTGGAAATTCGACCTCTTTGTGCTCATAACTATGGACTGCACACAGGTCAAAGCGCTTGGCAGCGATTTTAAAGTTGCGAGCAGGTTCGGGTCCTAAGAAGTCACTCATCAAGAATACATTGCTGTGACGCTTCTGTATTTTCAACAGGTGTGCTATGGCGCCATCGACATCCGTCCCTTCACTCTGAGCCTCCCATTCGAGCAAGGTTTGTATGATGCGCATGACGTGTTTCTTTCCTTTTTTCGGCGGAATTACTTTCTCCACAGATCCAGCGAAAAGGATTAGGCCAATTTTATCGTTGTTGCCCAGGGCGCTGAACGCCAAGGTAGCGGCAATCTCTGTTTGCAAGTCTCTTTTACTGCGGTTTGAAGCGCCGAAGGAGGTACTTCGGCTGATGTCTACGACAAGGTA
>Ga0181568_10005974_pt1 | contig 10646 bp, 10 predicted proteins | sample 101ome_20_FD_133758 | JGI IMG/M metagenome (GOLD analysis project Ga0181568, IMG submission 133758) | Coastal salt marsh microbial communities from the Groves Creek Marsh, Skidaway Island, Georgia - 101404AT metaG (megahit assembly) | ecosystem: Environmental > Aquatic > Marine > Intertidal...
AACAAAAAAAAATATAACACAACAATAAAATAATTAATAATTATTTTCTAGTTAATCGAGAGATGATTTTTAATCCATGATGGTATAAATCAATTTCTTGTGCAGGATTTCCTGCAATTTTCTTATTTGAAGAAAAGCTTCTTGTCACAGCAGTACCAGCAGCAATTATAACATTATCACCAATAATGTTATGTTGCTTAATTCCAACTTTACCTCCTATCATAACATTGTTGCCGATTTTAACACTCCCTGATATTCCCACCTGTCCTGCAATTGCGCAATTTTCTCCAATTGTTACGTTATGAGCTATTTGTACTTGATTATCTATTTTGGTCCCCTCACCAATAGTTGTATTATTTAATGAACCTCTATCTATAGTAGTATTAGAACCAATTTCTACATTATTTTGAATAATAACTTTTCCAATATGTGGAAACTTTTTATGAGATCCCCCCATACCAGTTACATAACCAAATCCATCTTGTCCAATACAAACACCAGGATGTATAATAACATTGTCACCAATTAGACAATTTTTTATTGAACAATTACTTCCTATATAAACATTTCTTCCAATAAGAACGTTGCTTCCAATTACTGTGCTTGAGTCAACAAAGGTATTTTGACCAATTGTAGCCCCCTTCTTAATTACTGCTCCAGGATTAATTACAACACTATCTTCTAGAGAAATGTCCTGATCTATGAAAGCCAGATCGCTTATACTCTTAGAATAATCAAGATCAATCTCTTTATAAAATAAATTAATCACATCCGCTATTGTATTATCAGGAAAATCGGTGATGATTGGTAAAACGTCATTTGGTATTAGATATTTTAAATTATCCGTAACGAGACAGGCAGCAGCATTTATTTTAATTGATTGATTGTAATATGATTTATTTGATAAATAAGTAATTTCATTTTTAGTAGCATCTTCAATATTATCAACTCCATATATAATAATATCATTAAATGAAGCATCAAATTTATAATCTGGTAGTACCTTATTTAATATTTTAGATAAATTAATTGGACCGTAATTTGAGTAAAACATTTTCTTCATTAACAGAAACCAGTTCTATAAATCATAATTTTATATTATTAAAAGGAAGTTCCGCCTGAAAATTGAAAGAATTCAGTTAGATCATAAGTTTCCTTATTAATTGCCTCGGTAAAATCAAATCTTAATGGACCAACTGGAGAGTCCCAGAAAATTGAGGCACCAATTGATGTTCGAATAGAATTTGAGTCATTAATTTTATCTACATCAAGATCTGAACCATACAAAGTTGCGGCATTGATATGTAGACCACCTTTAATACCATAATTTTCAGTAAAAGATGCTAATGGGAATTGTATTCCAGTTGATGCAGATATATAAGTTTTTCCACCAATTGATTCTTCGTTAGAGCCATCAACATCTGCCTTTAGACGTGGTCCAATACCTCTATGTGCAAATCCTCTTATTGGACCACCTGGGTTCATAAATGCATCTGATATTGCTACATTTTCACCATTTAGACCAAAAATATGTCCCATATCCATTGAAAAATTAGCCACTAAACCAGCAGAAAAATCCATATAATAACTACCGGACAATTGACTTCTTAAATATTCGACATCCCCTCCTAATCCAGCATAATCTTGACTAAAATCAATCAATAAACCGTTTGTTGGTGTAAAGTTATTGTCTAATAAATTGTAGATAAGATCATAACCTAATTCAGCCTTAGTTCTGGTCCCTTCTAATTCTCTTAGTGATACTGCAGCATCTGATGGTACCCCGTATATTTCATCATTTGTAAATTTAAAGATTGTATTTAATCTTAGTTCATCAGAAAGGGGAAATCCAAACCTCACACCAGAACCAATTTCCCTACTTTTATAACCTGACTCTTTTGAATTATCTGTTTGATTCCCATATATATCAAAACCTGCAGAGACAGGGGTATCCATAAATGTAGGCTCTGTGAAATTAATATTTAATAAGCTTTCTGTACCTGCTAAGGATATATCTAACGCAAGAACTTGCCCTTTACCTAAAAGATTACGTTCAACAATACTTACGGTTCCCACAGCACCCCTTAAAGACGAATAACCCGCACCAAACATGAGGGATCCAGTTGCAGTTTCAGATACTGAAACTTTTATAATTCTACGATCAGGACTAGATCCAGGAAGCGCATTAACATTAACATTTGAGAAAAAGTTTAGATTTCTGAGGTTTTTAATTGATTTATTTATGTATGTTTGATTGAGAGCATCGCCTTCAGAAACAGCAAGTTGATTTCTAATTACATAATCGTAAGTTCGTTGATTACCAGATATATCAATTCTCTCAATATAAACAGGCGGACCATTACTAATTACATATTCTATATCAATAGTATTATTCGCAACATTGAGTTTTTCTATAGTATTAATTTGAGCGAATGGAAGACCATAGCTTCTTAGATAAGAGATTATGCCTATACTGGTATCTTCAATTTTTTTCTCACTATAGACATCTCCATTGTATGTTTTAATTATATTATTTACTTCACCCAATACATCTACATTTAGTTCATTAGTTATGCTTATATTACCAAAATTATATCTATCCCCCTCTTGAACTGTGAATGTTATTATGAAAGTATCACTTTTATTATTAAGTTCTGCAACCGAACTTAAAACCTTGAAATTAACAAAGCCATTATTTCTATAATACTGCCTCAATAATTCTTTATCATATTCCATTAAATTATTATCATACGACTTACCGGTTCCCCATATCTTGTCAATAAAATTAGATCTTTTTGTAGCAATTGAATTTCTTAGATTCCTATCGGAGTAATTTTTATTTCCAATAAAATTAATATCAGTTATTTTTGTTATATTACCTTCATTAATTTCGTAAACTAGATTGACTCTATTGAAATCTAATTTAATTATTTTCGGCTCCACATAGACACTATACCTACCTGCTGCTCTATATGCGTTTATGATATTTGTTATGTCTTCTTCAAGCTTTGCATTGGAAAAAGTTGATCTAGGTTGAAGTAGAACTAACGACTCAAGTGCTCCATCATCAATTGCCGTATTTCCTTCAAATGCAATTTGATTGATAAGATAATTTTCTTCGACAAAAATAGTCAAATTGCCATTTTCAAAAGTTATTTCAACATTTGAAAAAAGATCGGTTTCATAGAGTTTTTTTAGCGAGTTATCAATAAAACTTTTATTATATACATCCCCTTCTTTTAGATTGGAATAATTTATAATTGTAGATTCATCAATTCTGTTATTACCATTTACATCAATATTAACGATCACATGGTTCGTGGCGTTAGCAATCATAGAATCACTAAGTGCAGAAATGAAAAAAAAGCATATAAAAAGGTTAAAAAAAAGTTTCTTCATGTTACCAATACAAATTTATATACATAATAAACATATTATAGATAAGAATGTTAAAATATATTTAAGAAATTTAAATCATTCCATAACGCAAATAGCATTAATAGTACAATAATGAGAAGTCCAAATCTATGAAAGATCTCATTGTAAAAATCACTCATTGGCTTCCCTCGGATTGCCTCTGTAAAGTACAGCAAAAGATGCCCCCCATCAAGCATTGGTATGGGAAATAAATTTATCAGACCAATACTGACTGACAGTAATGCTGTAAGGTGTAATAACGGTAGCATTCCATTTTGAGCAATTTCACCAGATATTTGAGCGATACGAATTGGCCCCCCTAGGCTCTCAGAAGACTCCTTTCCGATGAATATTCTCCCTATGTAATTAAGCGATAAGGAAATAATTTTATAGGTATCATTTATTCCCTCTTTCAATGCAATATGTATTGGCAGTTTTTCTGTGATTATATTTTCTTTCAAACCACCTGAGCTGATGCCAACATAATATATAGGGTCGCCTACTTCATCAGGGTTCTTGAATTTTAGATCTGGTTTTACTTCAAGGGTAATTAGGGCTCCATTTCTTTCAATTACAAAATTGATTGCCTCCATCTTTCTAAGCTGCAAAACATTTGATATATCACTAAATGATCTTATTTTTTCGTCATCAATTTCAACAATTCTATCATTTATTAGTATTCCACCATCCATTGCTGGGCTATCTTGTTCTATAGCCTCTACAATAGGTAAGACAGATGTTTTCCCATTCAATGTATATAATCCAGCAAAAATGAATACAGCTAATACAAAATTTGCTATTGGACCTGCGGATACAATTAGAGATTTTGAAAACAATGATTTTGTATGGAAACCATTTTTAGAACCATTTAAGGTCTTTTCTTTACTTGTTGGATCTGAGTCATCTATGAATTTTACATACCCCCCAAGTGGTATCCAACAAAATTTCCATCTTGTGCCCTTTTTATCAAAAAAACCAAATATTTCTTTACCAAAACCAACTGAAAAGCTCTCTACATCAACTTTATTTATTCGGGCAACAAGGAAGTGACCAAGTTCATGAAAAAAAACTACTGTGGTTAATACAAAAAGAAAAGGTATTGTATAAATGACAATATTATTGATCAATTTTACCTCCTTTTTTCAAAAATAAATCTCTAACCAGTTTCTCAGCTAAACTTTTTGCCTCTGAGTTAATCTTTAATACATTCTCAATGCTGTTAACATTTTGAATTTGGACATTTTTAATCATATTTGCAATAGAATTTTCAATTATACCAAATATTTCTGTAAACTTTATTTTTCCAGAAACAAAACTTTGAACAGCTATTTCACTAGATGCATTATAAGTGATTATTCCTATTGGGCCTATATCAAGCGCTTGCCTCGCAAGCTTAACAGATGGAAATGTATCATTATCCAATGATCTAAATGTCAATTTGCCCACTTTCTCTAGGTATAGATTATTATATTCTGGGCACTTAGACTCTATAAATAATGCATTACTAATTGGAATCCTCATATCTGTGTCTGCCATCATAGCAATACTCGTTCCGTCTTTTAGAGATATCATTCCATGTATTAGTGACTCAGGATGTACTAATATATCAATTAATTCATGCTCAATATCAAATAAGTATGTTGCCTCAATCAATTCAAGTCCTTTATTTATGAGAGTTGCTGAGTCAATGGAAATTTTATTCCCCATCTTCCATGTTGGATGCTTAAGTGATTCTTCAACACTTACAAATTCAAGTTCATCATTTTTTTTCTCAATAAATGGTCCACCAGAGGCTGTTATTATTAATTTTCTGATATCCTCTCTTTTAACTGACTTCAAAAGCTTATTTAATGCACTATGCTCTGAGTCAACAGGGAGAATTTTTGTCGATTTATTTAAATTTCTATCAAATAATAAATTTCCTGCAGAAACTATTGATTCTTTATTTGCTATTGCAATGATGGCTGTATTATTAATACAGTTATAAGTAGGCAATACACCATTAGATCCAGATATAGCAGATAATACAATATCTACAGTTTCAGAGGTTATATCCAAGATTCCATCTAGTCCTGCCTTTATTTTTATTCCAGACCCGAAAAGATTAGATTTTAAGTCATTATAATAATTATCATCAAATAGTACGGCATATTTGGGTTTAAATTTAAGTGATTGTTCAATCAACAATTCATAATTACTCCCCCCAACAAGTGAGTGAAATGTAAAGTTTTCACAAATGTTGTCAATTGATAGTGTCGTGGTCCCAATTGAACCAGTTGATCCTAGAATTGTTAATTCTTTTTTCATAATTGCATCATCGCGTATAATTCATAGAAGTATACTACCAATATGTATGTTATTGTAACACCAATGACACTATCAAACCTATCTAGAAATCCTCCATGTCCTGGCAATAAATTACTTGAATTTTTTATATTGAAATTTCTTTTAATTAGTGAAGCAAATAAATCACCTAAGATTGCTCCAATTGATAGAAACACAATCAAAATGATAAGTATTATTTTATTAATCTGGTAATTCATTAAGTATAAAATCAAATAATTTATTATTGTAGGAAATAATATAGCAAAGATTGTACCTTCAACTGTTTTATTTGGAGAAATTTTTGGGAACGCTTTTTTCTTGCCAATAAGTTTACCACCGATATACCCTCCAAGGTCTGATAATATTGCAATACTAACAATAAATAGAATTATATATTTTGATTCATCTTGACTCTGGTTATTCATTAAAGAGTAAAAAAATACGAAGAATATCAATGTGTAATTGAGAAAATATAGAGTCCATAAGGTATTTTTTTTTATAATTAATAAATTACAAAGAGAACTAATGGATAGTAAAATAAGTAAAGCTATGACTGCAGGCCTAATAAAATCCCATAATAAGATTACTAAAATGAGAGAAAAGAAATATAAAATTGAAAGTAATTTTTTTTTCTGCTGACCCGATATTGTTATCAATTCATAAAATAGGATTGTTACGAAAAAAACCAACGCAAGAGAGAAGTACCACCCTCCAAGATATATTGGGAAAAGAACAATTGGGAACAAAACTAGAGAGCTATACACCCTTAACTTTAGATTATTGGTATCCATAATAAGTTCACAACTTTATTTAATGCCCGCTTCCAAATCTACGCTCTCTGTTGGCATACTGTTTTAATGCATCTATTAACATATCTGGTTTAAAATCAGGCCAGTAATCATCAATAAAAACATACTCTGCATATATACTTTGCCATATCAAAAAATTACTTATTCTCTTTTCACCACCAGATCTAATTATTAAATCTGGATCTGGAAAATCTCTAGTATCAAGATATTTGCCAACTATACCTTCATTAATATCATTCTCTGATATATTCCCTTCGCTAATTTCACTGATAATTTTTTTAATTGCTCTAACCAATTCATTACGACCGCTGTAATTGAATGCTGCAATTAGCTTCATTCCATCATTTTGTTCTGTTTTTTGTTCTACATTCTTGATAATTTTCATTTGCGTGTCTGATAGTGTTTCAGAATCTCCAATAACTTTTATTTTAATATTATTTTTGATAATTTTATCCAAATAGTGACTCTCAAAATTTGCCATTAACTTCATGAGATAGGATATTTCACTTTTATCCCTATTCCAATTTTCCTTACTAAAACTATAGAAGGTAAGATATTCTATCCCAATATCGGATGCTGTTTTTGCAATATTCACCAGGGTATCAACGCCGGTGCTGTGCCCACTTTCGTTACTAAGATTGTTTTTGCGTGCCCATCTCCTATTACCGTCCATAATAAGAGCAACATGTCTGGGAAGAGGTTGATTAGAATTCATAAAAAATTTTATTATTTTATTTATATACTCATTATCTCTGTAGTTTTATTTTGAAGTAAGTCATCAATCATTTTTATTGATAAATCCGTAATTTTTTGTACTTCATTACTGAGATTTTTTTGATCATCTTGACTAAGATCACTTTGCTTTTCTAATTTTTTTAATGTATCCATACCATCTCTTCTTACATTGCGAACAGCAACTCTCGCATTCTCTGCATATTTACTTGCCACTTTACATAATTCTTCACGCCTTTCAGCATTAAGCTCTGGAATCGGAACTCTTATCAATTGACCATCCAGAATGGGGTTTAAGCCTAGTCCTGACTCTCTTATAGCCCTATCGACAGCTTCTGCTTGCCCCTTGTCCCAAACTTGAACCGATATTGTTCTTGGGTCAGGAACACTGATAGTGCCAACTTGATTAATTGGCATTTTAGAACCATATACATCAACGACTATTGGATCTAGAAGACTAGCTGAAGCACGCCCTGTCCTTAGACCTGCAAATTCATTTTTTAAGGAGGTTACAGCACCATTCATTCTTTTTGAATAATCTTCAATTTTAAATTCATTTTCCATTATCAAATCTCTCCCTCATTATTACAGACAAGTGTAAATTCACCTGAATTTCTGATAATTTTTTGCATTGAGTCTTTCTCCATTATAGAAAAGACTATAATTGGTAAATCATTATCTTCAGCAATAGCTATAGACGCTATATCCATTACTTTAAGATTGTTTTTTATGATATAATTATAGGATAAATTTTGAAACTTTTCAGCATCAATATGTTTTTTTGGATCCTTATTGTAGATTCCATTTACTTTAGTACCCTTTAAAACTGCATCGCAATTTAATTCAAGCGCCCTGAGTACTGCAGACGTGTCAGTTGTAAAGTATGGATTCCCTGTGCCCCCAACAAGAACTATTATATTGCCATTATTTAAATTTTTCTCTGCATCTTCATAGAAAAACTCTTCAACGATTCCTGAAATTGAAAATGAAGAATATAAATTTGTTTTCAAACCAAGATTTTGAAGGGTATTTTTTAGATAAAGACCGTTAATTACAGTGGCCAACATACCCATTGCATCAGCATCATTTTTTGATAAGTTGAGATCTTTGTGGTTAATTCCTCTAATAATGTTACCACCACCTATAACAATAGCAACCTTTATACCCATTTCATGGATAGATTTTATATCTCTGGCGATTTTTAATAATACATTTATGTCGAAAGTATTAGCTTGTTCACCAGATAGTATTTCACCAGATATCTTAAGAAGTACCTTATTTAAATCAACTGGCATTATATCTTTTAGAATTAACTTTTATTGACAGCGGCAGCAACTTCACTTGCAAAATCATCTTCTTTTTTTTCAATCCCATCACCAAGTTGCATTCTTATAAAATCATTTATGATTATATCTGCGCCTAACTCTTTAGTTTTGTTTTCGATAAAGCTAGAGACTTTATTTTCTCCATCAAGCACGTACACTTGAGACATTAGTGAATTTTCTTCGGTATATTTTTTAATTCTACCTTCTACCATTTTTTCTATAATAGCTTCTGGTTTACCACTCTCTTTTGCTTGCTCAATTGCAATTTGTTTTTCTTTTTCAATAAGATCAGATGGTATTAGTTCAGATGAAAGTGCAATAGGATTAGATGCAGCTATATGCATACACAAACCTTTTCCAATATCGGAAATTTGAGCCTCATCAAGATTTGTTTTGATTGATACTAATACACCAATTTTACCTAAAGAGTCTCTTACTGAGTTATGAGTATAGGAAAATATATGCCCTTGATCTATGTTTAGATGACCTATTCTTCTTAATTGTATATTTTCACCTATGGTTGCAATTTTTTCATTAATTTCTTCTGTAACACTTCTTCCTGTGTCTTTGTAAGGAAGATCAGCAATTTCATCATTATCAATAGCAATACTTAATAAGCCCTCTAATAGATTTTGAAATTCTTCGTTCCTAGCAACAAAATCTGTTTCAGAATTAAGTTCGATAATTGCAGCTTTATTACCCGCGACTAGATTACCAATCAATCCCTCAGAAGCTATTCTATCTGATTTTTTTGCTGCTTTAGTAATACCTTTTGCTCTCAACCAATCAATTGATAATTCAATATCACCATTGTTTTCAGTAAGTGCTGTCTTGCAATCCATCATTCCTGCACCACTTTTTTCTCTTAATTCTTTTACAAGTGAGGCTGTAACTTCCACCATTTATCTTCCTTTAATTTTTAATTACTATCTTCTGAAGATTTCTCTTCGCTTGATGTTTCTTCAGTTTTCTTCTTTGAAATTCTTTTCTTCTTTTCTACGATGACATCACTGTTCTCACCAGCAACATCAGCTGGTTTAGAATTCTCAGTATTTTCAGCAGTTGCTGTTTGATCTAAACTCTCATTTTCTGGTTCAGTTAAAATATCTGAGTCTGATATTGATGATGGGTTCTCTGAAGCCCCTACATCAATAGGACTTTTTACAAGAGATTCTTCCATGCCATCTAAAATTGTTTTTTCAACAAGTGAACAATATAGAGCAATTGCTCTTGAAGCATCATCATTTCCTGGAATAGGATGGTCAATATTATCAGGGGTTGAATTGGTATCAAGAATTGCTACAACAGGTATACCTAATTTATTAGCTTCTAAAATTGCGATAGCTTCCTTGTTAGTATCAATTACAAATAGAATATCAGGGAGTCCTCCCATATCTTTTATTCCACCAATAGCTCTCTCTAGTTTGTTGTATTCTCTTGTGAGCCTTAAAACTTCTTTTTTAGTAAGAGCATTAACCCTTTCACTTGAAAGTAATTTTTCTAATTCTTTAAATCTATTAATTGAATTTGATACAGTTTTCCAATTTGTTAGAATGCCAGCCATCCATGTGTAATTGATATAATACTGTGCTGATCTTTTTGCAGACTCAGCAATATGGTCAGACGCTTGTCTTTTAGTGCCAACAAATAGAACCCTACCACCTGATGTAGCTACATCACGAATAGCGAGTAGTGCTTGATGTAACAACGGTACTGTTTGTGATAAATCTATTATATGGATACCATTTCTTTTTCCATATATGAAAGGCTCCATTTTAGGGTTCCAGCGTTCTTTCTTATGACCAAAATGTACGCCAGCTTCAAGTAATTCTCTTAAAGAGAAGTCGGGTAATGACATATTAATATCTCCTGATTCGGTTATTCTCCATGGGACGCTTGAAACACCGAGTCATGTCCCATGTTCGTATTTATTTCGTTTTTATATGATTTTATTTGAAAAATATCAAGTGACTTTACAAAAGAATTACTCTTTAATGAATATTTCAACACCAGGTAGATTTTTCAAATATTCTTTTGT
>Ga0181568_10005983_pt1 | contig 10642 bp, 8 predicted proteins | sample 101ome_20_FD_133758 | JGI IMG/M metagenome (GOLD analysis project Ga0181568, IMG submission 133758) | Coastal salt marsh microbial communities from the Groves Creek Marsh, Skidaway Island, Georgia - 101404AT metaG (megahit assembly) | ecosystem: Environmental > Aquatic > Marine > Intertidal zone...
AGTCAATTTTGCTAAATTTGCTGAAGTTGGAGGTACGCTCTGCGTGTATATGGGGATTGGAAAGATTTCTGAGATAACACAAAAACTCTTAGCCGGTGGACTACCTTCTGATAAACCAGCAGCAATTGTGAGTCATGGGACATTGCCACGTCAGAAGAAATTAATCACCACTCTTGGTAATTTGGTAAAGGATGTAAAAGAAGCGAATTTGGAAGCACCAGCTGTAATTTTTGTTGGGAATTCAATCAGTTTAGCCACCAATCAGAATTGGTTTGAAAATCGCCCATTATTTGGAAAGCGTATTGTTGTGACCAGACCGGAGGGTCAGGTAAGTCGGTTGAGAAATATGCTACAGAAAAAAGGGGCCGAAGTCTTGGAGCTTCCATTGATTAAAATAATCCCACAAGAAGATAGAAAACTCATTGCAGAGACTTTTGCTGGAATCGCAACTTATGAGTGGGTGGTTTTTACAAGTGCAAATGGAGCTAGAGAATTTTTCAAAATATTTTTCAAAGCATTTTCCGATATTCGAAGTTTTGGCCCCATGCGGGTTGCATGTGTTGGAGAAGCCACCGCAAAAGTAGTTCGGCAATTTAATTTAGAGGTTGAGTTAATTCCCAAGAATTCAACCGCCGAAGATTTAGCTAAGGAATTAGTAGCAACTGAGTCTCTAGATAGTGCAAATGTTTTGGTTATCGTTGGAAATAGAAATCGTGATGTATTGGTTGGACTATTAGAATCAGTCGGTCATGCAATTGTAGATACCCTGCCTATTTATCAAACTGATTTTGCTGATGTTATTGATTCTGATGATAGGTTGGATTTTATTGAAAACGGTGCTGATGCAGTTGTCTTTGCCAGCTCTTCTGCAGCTCTTTCCTATATTGAGCAGGAGGAGGATCTTACTATCCAAGATGGGGCAATCAAACCTATATATTGCAGTATGGGTCCGCAGACATCAAAGACACTTCGTGAAAATGAATTATCTGTGAAATTAGAATCAGAAGATTCGACTTTGGAATCCATGGTCAAAGCCCTTGAATCCTTCTACAACGGATAGATTAGAAATGTCTGTATCTGTAAAGGTTTGTGGAATAACTCGCGAGGTGGATGCTGACTTCGCTCTGCAAAATGGTGCATCAAGAATTGGATTTATTCTTTATGAAAAATCTCCTAGAAAGATCAAGTTTAAGGAGATTGATAGAATTCGTAACTCTCTTGATTTAAAACCATCCTGCATGGTTGCCGTGCAGGTTGAGCCTACAATTGAGACATTGGAGGAAATTATAGATTTTGGTTTTGGCTATATTCAACTGCATTTTTCATATGATTTTTCATTAAAATTAATTAACAAATGGTCGGATATGGTTGGTTCCGAAAGATTGTGGTTAGCTCCAAAATTACCGATGGGGAAGGATTTCCCTAAGGATATTCTTCAATTTGCAGATACCTTTTTAATAGACGCACACACGGATGATAAATTTGGTGGGACAGGAAAATTAGCAAATTGGGATGGTTTTTATAGTTGGCAAAACGAATATAAGACAAAAAAATGGGTTCTTGCCGGTGGTCTTTCTCCTGAAAATATCAAAAATGCACTCAAAGTAACTCAAACAAATTTAATCGATGTAAATAGTGGAGTTGAAACAAAGCCCGGAATTAAAGATCCCCAGAAACTAAAACTTTTATTCCAAGAAATTTATAATTTGTAATTAAATTACAGTTTGCGTGTGACTTTAAAAATTATAATAATTTAATAGTCTTATTCCAAATAATTTATCTAATCATGAATACTGAAAATCAGTCCAACGGTGGCGGATGCCCATTTAATCATCAAAGTCAGGAAGCCCCAGTTACCACTGCGAGCAAATGTCCTATGAATCATGCTGCTGGTGCAGGTACTTCGAACCAGGACTGGTGGCCTAATCAACTCAAGGTAGACATTCTTCATCAACATGACGCTCCGTCTAATCCGATGGGAGATGATTTTGATTACGAAAAGGAATTTAAGTCGCTTGATTACTTTGCACTTAAACAAGATTTAACAAATTTGATGACCGACTCACAAGAATGGTGGCCTGCAGATTTTGGTCATTATGGCCCTTTCTTTGTTCGTATGGCATGGCACGCCGCAGGTACTTATCGAACAGCTGATGGTCGAGGAGGTGGAGGTACGGGTGCTCAGAGGTTTGCTCCTTTGAATAGTTGGCCTGACAATGGTAACCTCGATAAAGCTCGCAGATTACTTTGGCCGATAAAACAAAAGTATGGCCAAAAAGTTTCTTGGGCAGATCTCTTTATATTAACTGGTAATGTTGCTCTTGAATCAATGGGCTTTAAAACCTTTGGTTTTGGAGGCGGTCGTGAGGACATTTGGGAAACGGAAGACGATATTTATTGGGGAGCAGAAGGAACTTGGCTAGATGACAAGCGTTATACCGGAGAGCGTGAGTTAGAAAACCCTCTCGCAGCAGTGCAGATGGGTCTAATTTATGTTAATCCTGAAGGGCCAAATGGAAACCCAGACCCTGCAGCTTCAGCCAATGATATAAGAGAAACTTTTGGTCGCATGGCGATGAATGATGAGGAAACCGTTGCTTTGACTGCAGGTGGGCACACATTTGGTAAAACTCATGGTGCTGGTGATGTATCCCATGTTGGTCCTGAACCAGAAGGTGCTTCCATCGAAGAGCAAGGTTTCGGTTGGACGAGCACTTATGGTAGTGGCAGTGGTCCTGATGCCATTACTGCCGGTCCCGAAGTTACCTGGACAACAACACCTACAAAATGGGGGGTTAATTACCTAGAAAATTTATTTGCTTACGAGTGGGAGCTTACCACTTCCCCGGCTGGTGCAAAACAATGGATAGCTAAAGATGCTGCCGAGATTATTCCTGACGCTTACGATTCTTCAAAAATGCGTAAGCCCACCATGCTCACTACAGACATTGCTCTTAGGGTCGATCCTTCTTACGAAAAAATTTCCAAAAAATTTCTTGATAATCCAGATTACTTCGCGGATGCTTTTGCTCGTGCTTGGTTTAAACTTACACACCGTGATATGGGCCCAAAATGTCGCTACCTTGGACCTGAAGTTCCTAGCGAAGAGTTAATTTGGCAGGATCCAATTCCAGCCCTTGATCATGAAATTATTGGAGAGGATGACATACTTTCTCTTAAATCCAAGATTTTGGAATCTGGTCTTACTATTCCTGAATTAGTTTCAACTGCTTGGGCTTCTGCATCGACTTTCCGCGGATCTGATCTGAGGGGAGGGGCCAATGGTGCCCGTATTCGCTTAGCTCCTCAGCGAGATTGGGAAGTTAACCAACCTGTCCAACTTTCTCGAGTTATTGAAACCTATGAAGCCATTCAGAATGATTTTAATGGATCTGGTAAAAAAGTTTCCCTCGCCGACCTTATCGTTCTGGGAGGATGTGCAGCTATAGAATCTGCCGCTGAAAAAGGTGGTGTAGTCGTTAAAGTTCCTTTTACTCCAGGTCGTATGGATGTATCTCAGGAACAAACCGATGTCGATTCTTTCAATGTTATGGAACCACTAGCAGATGGATTTAGAAATTATCTTCGCAAAAGATATAGCGTGTCCACTGAAGCTTTGTTTTTGGATCGAGCCCAACTGCTGACTTTGACAGGTGCAGAGATGACAGTGCTTGTTGGAGGTCTTAGGGTGCTTGGAGCTAACCACCTACAATCCATGCATGGTGTTTTCACTGAAAATATTGGAACCTTAAGCAACGATTTCTTTGTTAACTTACTTGATATGTCAATTGAGTGGGCTGCTGTTAATGAAGAGGCCGAAGAATTTGAAGCAAAAGATCGTTCGACTGGTGAAATAAAATGGAGTGGTACGCGTGCGGATCTTATTTTTGGTTCGAATTCCAGATTAAGAGCTTATGCTGAAGTTTATGCTTGCAGTGACTCTAAAGCAAAATTTGCCAATGACTTTGTTTCTGCTTGGAATAAAGTCATGAATCTTGATCGTTTTGATTTATCCTAAGTATTAAAATTTCACAATATAAGCTTTCATTTCTCTTCAAATGAAAGCTTTTTTGTATTTACCTTAATTGTTTGGCTATTTTGGCAAGTTCATTAGGGTTCATATCTCCTAATGCAGGCATGCCACCTCCTCCTCCCAGCATATTCATCATTTGTTTCATTTTTCCGCCCTTCATTTTCTTCATCATTTTTTGCATCTGAGAAAATTGTTTGATTAATTGATTTACATCTCGTATCTGAACGCCTGATCCATCTGCTATTCGTTTTCTTCTGGACCCCGCAATTATTCTGGGAAGTCTTCTTTCTTCTTTGGTCATAGAAAGAATAATCGCCTCATGTCTGTCTAATGCTTTTTCTTCCTTGTCTCCTACCTGAATATTGCCCATCCCCGGCATCATTTTTGCAATGGATCCCATAGAACCCATTTTTTTCATTTGTTTCATTTGGGACAGGAAATCATCAAAATCGAATTCTGCCTTTAGCATTTTTTCAGCCATTCGCATGGATTCTTCTTCATCCAAATGTTCCTGAGCTTTCTCAACAAGGGAAACAACATCTCCCATTCCAAGAATTCGAGAAGCTAGCCTGTCGGGATGAAAAATTTCAAATTCGTCAATTTTTTCTCCAACACCAATAAACTTAATCGGTGCACCCGTTATTTTCTTCATGGAAAGTGCGGCACCCCCTCTGGCGTCTCCATCCATTTTAGTCAGAATAATTCCGGTTATATTAAGTCTTTCATTAAATGTTTTCGCTACATTTACCGCTTCCTGTCCAAGGGCAGCATCTGCAACTAACAAGATTTCATGTGGATTAACTTGCTTTTTTAAATCCTCCAGTTCGGTCACCAATTCATCATCTATTTGTAACCTACCTGCGGTATCAAAAATAATTAAATCTGAACCGTTCTTTTTCGATTCTTCCCAACCACTTTGAGCAATCGAAGGAACATCCTTACTTTCTCGGTTTAGATAACAAGGGAAACCTTCATTTTTTGACAAGATCTCGAGTTGATCAATTGCCGCCGGGCGGTAGACATCACATGCGACGAGCATAGGCTTTCTACCATCTTTTGCCATTCGGCGAGCTAGTTTTGCAGAAGTGGTAGTTTTTCCAGCTCCATGTAGACCAACCATTAAAACTCTTAGTGGTTTATCATCTTTAATTTGGGTTGAGCCTTCTCCCAGCAATTTAATTAGTTCATCATTAATAATTTTAACTACCTGTTGACCTGGTGAAACAGATTTAAGAACTTCTTGGCCTAGGCATGCGTCTTTGACCTCATCCACAAATTCTCTAGCCGTTTTAAAGTGGACATCTGCAGATAGCAGAGCCTTTCTTACTTCACTCAGTGCTTCGCTGATGTTGTCTTCTGTTAGTTTGCCAACGCCTCTTAAATTCCTGAGGGTTTTACTTAGTTTTTCTGTTAGGGATTCGAACATAATTGATTTTTATCATGCCCCTATTGGAGCCTTTGGGAAAGTAAAAATTATCAAAAATCTTTCCTCATTGCCTTTTTTATTGTTTTTGGCATACTTAAGACTTTTCCCTTAATACGATGAAGATTCTCGTTGCTGACCGTATCTCCCCATTAGGAGTTGATTTATTAAAAAAGCATGATGACTTTGAGGTTTTAGAAGCCTATGGTTCATCTCCTGAAGAGTTGCTTGATATATCGAAAGATGTTTCTGCAATTATTGTTCGGAGTGATTCACAAGTCACCAAAGATATTATTGCTTCGGCGCCTAAACTAAAAGCCGTAGGGCGTGCTGGAGTTGGTGTAGATAATATTGATATAGAGGCCGCAACTGAGGCCGGCGTTATTGTGATGAACACCCCGGGTGGGAACACGATAGCTACAGCTGAACTTACTTTCACTCATATGCTTTGTGGAACACGTCCAATCGTTCGTGGAGTTTCTAGTATGAAAGAGGGCTTGTGGGAAAGAAAGCAACTGAAAGGCGCAGAGTTGAGATCAAAAACACTTGCTGTTTTAGGTTTGGGTAGGATAGGGCTTGAGGTAGCTAAAAGAGCAAAAGCTTTTGAAATGAAAGTTATTGCCTATGATCCCTATTTAACAGAAGAACGAGCTAAAGAACTCGAAATTGAAAAGGTGGAACTAGAAGACGCTTATATTCAGGCGGATTACATTACTGTTCATATGCCATTGACCAACGATACGAAAGATATGGTTGATGAAGCTGCGTTTGATAAGATGAAAATTGGAGTTCGTGTGTTTAATTGTGCACGGGGTGGAATTATTAAGGAGTCAGCACTTGTTGAGGCATTAAAAAGTGGAAAAGTAGCTTCTGCTGGCCTAGATGTATATGAACAGGAACCATTACCAAAAGATCATCCATTTCGTGGACTTGATAATTTAAATTTAACCCCTCATTTAGGGGCTTCAACCGCTGAGGCACAGGAAAGTGTTGGAGTGGAAATTGCTGAAGCTATAGCTGAAGTATTAAACGGGGGTCGAATTCGTAATGCTATTAATATGCCTTCGGTCGACCCCAAGGACTTGGTGACTTTGCAACCATATCTTGATCTTTGTCACCGATTGGGAAGTTTTGCCCGTCAGTCTGCTCAAGAAAATGTTTCTTCTATTCATATTACTTTTTGGGGAGGGATTACAGAGTTTGATAATATTCCTCTAACCCGTGCGGTTCAAAAGGGTTGGCTTGCTGGAATTGCTGGAGATGGAGGTATTAATGATGTCAATGCACCTCACAAAATAAAATCTCTCGGGATTCAAGTAGAAGTTACAAAATCATCCTCTGTGGTTGATTATAATGAGCTCATAGAAGTTAAGACTCTTTCAAACGACAATCAGGAAAGATCGGTTAAAGGAACTTTATTGGGAAAAGCTAATGAACCTCGTATTGTGGAAGTTGATTCTCAAGCTATCGAGGTTCGCCCAGTTAACTTGCTTTTAATCGTTCGAAATGTTGATAAGCCTGGGATTGTTGGAAAGCTCGGTACAATTTTGGGTAATCATGGTGTAAATATTGCCAACATGTCATTGAGCCGAGCTGATTGTGGCGAGCTTGCTCTCACTATTTGTGAATTAGATGAAGAACCAGATGAAGATGCCTTGAGAATGCTCGAGGCAGATCCTGATATTCGTGAGGCAAGAATTTCCCGACAAGGCTAGCGTTTAGCTGATCTCCTTTTACCTCCAATCCCAAGATATTATGCTTTCCGTTGAAACAGTTGGTGTCGCAATAACTGGATATTTATTGGGGTCAATTCCTTTTGGGGTTATCGTGGCAAAAAGAAACGGAGTTGATATTTTTTCAGTTGGAAGTGGTAATCCGGGTGCCACTAATGTGCTTAGAAGTGTTGGGAAACCAGCTGGCTATCTAGTTTTCTTTCTCGATTTCCTGAAGGGGTTATTGGCCACTACATGGTTTTTATTTCCGATGGTTTCATTTTCAGGGGATGCCAGCCTGGGCTTGTGGGGGCTTCCGGGGGCTGTCTTAGGACATACATATCCGATTTTTACCCGTTTTCGTGGTGGTAAAGGAGTTGCAAGTACAATGGGTGGTCTATTAGGAGTAATGCCTGGCTGCCTGATTATTGGTTTGGTCACTTGGACAATTATTTTCTTCTCAACTCGTTATGTTGCCTTAGCTTCAATTGGATTTGGAATTAGTTTGCCAGTTTGTGCCTTAGTTAATTCATGGATGGTTGATCAACCTGCGGCTTTAGGAAAAGTTATATTGGCTCTTGTTATTATGATTTGGATTGTGTGGCGTCATAGATCTAATATTTCCAGATTAAGGCAAGGTACGGAAAATCGTTTTAAGAAAAAATAATTCTATCTAAACCAATGATAATATGAGTGAAATAAAAACATTACGGGTTGGTATTCTTGGTTTTGGTACAGTTGGGCAGGGCACATGGAAACATTTAACTGATAATGAAAGTGCCTGGGAAAAAATACTGGGAGTTCGCCTTTTACCGATCCGTGCATCTGTCCGCTCATTGGATAAAGATAGATCTTTAAAAGTAGACTCTTCCGTTTTAACAACTGATTCCTTATCCATTGTTGAGGACCCTGATGTTGATATTGTTTGCGAATTGATTGGCGGAATAGAGGAAGCTAGAAAACTTACCCTTCGAGCCTTTGAAATAGGAAAGCCAGTTATTACTGCAAACAAGGCACTTATTTGTGAACACGGAGACGAACTATTCAAAGCGGCTGAGGATGCTGGTGTTCGTTATGCCTTTGAAGCCAGTGTTGCGGGGGGAATTCCTATAATTAAAGTTCTAAGAGAGAGTTTAGTGGCAAATGACTTTCCTCTAGTTTACGGAATAATGAATGGAACTTCAAATTATATTCTTACCCGAATGGAAAATGAGGGGGCGTCATTTGATGAAGTTCTCGGAGATGCCAGAGAACTCGGGTATGTTGAGGCAGATGAGTCACTGGACTTGGATGGAGTTGATGCCGCACATAAGGCGGTCATACTAGGTTACCTTGCTCATGGAATTTGGATAAATTTAAAGGACGCAACAGTAGAGGGGATTCGAAGAATTTCTAATGAGGATTTATCTGCCGCCAGGGATTTAGGGTGTAAAATCAAACTCATAGGAGTCATTCGGAGAAGTTTTGATCAGCATTATGTGTCTGTCGGTGTGTATCCAGCCTTAGTGCCAATTAATGAAACTATTGCTCAAACGGATGGTGTATTTAATGGTATAAGTCTAACCGGAACCGTTGTTGGAACTGTAGTTCTGACTGGGCGAGGTGCTGGCCAGGACCCTACCGCCGGTTCCGTTATAAGCGATATTGTTGATGTAGTTAAAGGAATGAATGGCACTGTATTGCCGCCTAAACTTTTACATGTTACACCAGAGGAATGTAAACCGGCTCCATTAAAAGAAATTTCCGGTAGATTTTACTTAAGATTATCTGTGGACGATCGTCCCGGGCAGCTAGCTAAAGTGGCTGAATGCTTGGCAGAGCATGAAATTAGTTTAGCAACAGTCACTCAGGTACCTAGTAATTCAAAAAAGTCTGCTTCAGTTATTTTAACAACTCATCAAACAAATGAACAATCGATTGGTCAGGCTATTGATTCCCTCGAAAATCTTGACGGAGTCAAGGAAAAGCCTGTTTTGTTTCGTATGTTCGACCCAAATGGTTTTGTAGAAAAATGAATATTGTGGTGCAGAAATTTGGCGGAACATCTGTGGCAGATGTTGATCGCATCAAGCAAGTCGCAAAACGAATTAAAAAGACAGTTAACGAAGGGGATCGTGTGGTCGTGGTAGTTTCTGCTAGAGCAGGAGTAACGAACCAGTTGATCGAGCGGGCTAGCGCTATCTTAAAAAATCCAACCGAGCGGGAAATGGATGTTTTAATGACTTGTGGAGAGCAGGAAACCATAGCCTTGATGACTCTTGCTCTGCATGCTCTAAAAGTACCAGCTGTTTCTAGGACTGGCTGGCAGGCGGAAATTTTAACCGAAGGAATTCATACAAAAGCTCGAATTCGAGAAGTCAAAGGAGGGGATATTCGTAAGCAGTTGAGAGCTGGAAATGTAGTCGTAGTAGCCGGCTTTCAGGGGGTTAGTGATTTTGGAGATTTAACCACTTTTGGCAGAGGTGGATCTGATCTTAGTGCGATTGCTCTAGCTGGGGCATTACATGCGAAAAGTTGCCAAATATATACTGATGTTGAGGGTGTTTACACGGCTGATCCAAGAATTGTTCCGGATGCCTGTAAAATTCAAGCGATTAATTATGAAGAAATGCTTGAGCTAGCCAGTAGTGGTTCAAAAGTTATGCAGACTCGGGCTGTTGAGTTTGCACAAAAACAAAATATTCCCTTTGAAGTTCGATCTACATTTTCCAACAAAACAGGAACGACCGTGAAGAAAAAAGTAAAATCTCTCGAGGATACGCTGGTAAGTGGCGTAGCCATTGATAAAAATCAAGTGCGACTAAGCATTACTGAATTGCCAGATCGCCCAGGGGCCGCCGCTGCCATATTTAAAGTTATGTCAGAGGCTGGTGTGGTTGTGGATATGATTGTTCAAAATGTTGCACGCAATGGAAAAGCAAATTTAACTTTTACAGTTCCATCGGAAGATGCCTTTCGTGCTGAAAAGGCACTTAAGGAACATTTTAAGGATCAAAGCAGTGGAAAGCTTGGAAAGAGTACGAATATTGCCAAGGTCTCAGTTGTTGGAGTGGGAATGAGATCGCACTCTGGTGTGGCCTCTAAATTTTTTGAAGCCCTGGCAAACTCAGGAATTAATATGTTAATGATCAGTACATCTGAAATTAAGATTTCCGTGGCAGTAAATCCAGAGAATGGTGATGATGCTACTCGAGTTGCTCATCAGGCTTTTGAATTAGGTAAGTAAAGAAGACTTTCAAACTATATGAAGTTTGTAAGCACTCGAGGGCGTGCAGACCCTGTTAGATTTTGTAAAGCTGTATCTGAAGGTTTAGCTCCTGATGGTGGCCTTTACTTGCCATCTGAATTTCCGGACTTATCGAGTTATATTTCGGAGTGGGGAGAGATACATATTCCGAGCTTTGTTATTTCTTTTTTCGTTTATTTTCCACTTGACTTGAAGATTTAATTTTTAAAAGTCTTATTTAGAAATTA
>Ga0181568_10005986_pt1 | contig 10639 bp, 12 predicted proteins | sample 101ome_20_FD_133758 | JGI IMG/M metagenome (GOLD analysis project Ga0181568, IMG submission 133758) | Coastal salt marsh microbial communities from the Groves Creek Marsh, Skidaway Island, Georgia - 101404AT metaG (megahit assembly) | ecosystem: Environmental > Aquatic > Marine > Intertidal...
AAGAAACGTGAGTCTTGCTGAAGCCCCAAGTCATGGTTCATCAATTATAAGTTATGATAGGGGCTCAAAAGGCTCAATGTCATATTTGGCGTTAGCTGGTGAAATTGTAAAAATATCAAAATAGGAATTTTAAATGGCTAAAAAAAAAGGTGGATTAGGTAACAAAGGAGTAGAAGTTCTTCTAAGCTCTTCTAGTGTTAATAAGTCAGATTCATCAGAAAAATTATCACTCAACATAGAAACATCAGCAATTATTACAAGTCCTTTCCAGCCAAGAACAAATTTTGATGAAGAAAATCTCAAGTCACTTGTAGAATCTATAAGAGAACAAGGAGTCATACAGCCAATATTAGTAAGAAAAAGTGAGAAAAATAAATACGAACTTATTGCAGGAGAAAGAAGATTAAGAGCTGTCAAAATTTTAGGGATGAAAAAAATTCCTGCTATTTTAAAATCAATATCTGATGAATCAGCCGCTATTTATGCATTGTTAGAGAATGTTCAAAGAGAAAACCTCAATCCGGTTGAAGAAGCAATAGGTTTAGAAAAGCTTATAAAAAAATTTAAATTTACACAAGAAGCACTTGCAAAAAAAACTGGAAAATCAAGGTCACATATAGCAAATTTAATTAGGTTATTATCACTAGACAAGTATGTAATAGGCTTATTAGAGCAAAAAAAAATAGATATGGGGCATGCAAGGGCGTTACTGACTTTAAGCAAACCTTCACAAAAAATTTATGCAGATAAAGTAGTCTCATTAAAACTTTCTGTAAGAGATATAGAAAAAATGGTTTTTGAGGGCAGCAAAAATAAGATAAAAAGACAGGGAAAAAATAAAAAAGATAAGCATATAGGCGAAATAGAAAATCAGTTGAGAGAAAAACTAGGTATACAGGTAGACATTAGCCATTCTACATTGAAAAATAATGGTAAAATTACATTAAAATATAGTAATTTAGATGTTTTAGAGGGGCTTTTAAAAAAACTTGGCTATAAAAAATAATTTTTTATAGAAAATGGGCTAATAATTGGTCAAAATTGCAATATATATATTAAATTTATCGATATCATCATTAAATATATTGATAAATTTTTACACTCTTAATATACTTCATACCCGAAGAGATTATGTTTCTTAGAAAGCTGGTAATTGAACTTTGCGTATACTTATCAATAGCTTCAGTTATGTGGTTTTTCTCTGATATTGATTTAGCGACCTCTTTTTTTTGCGGAGTAAGCGTTGGTTTTTTATCTAATGCGTACTCAGCCTATATGCTGCTTATTTATCAAGCACGAACGATTAAAGAAGAGGCTAGACGATTTTATATAGCAGAATTTGGAAAATGGTCTATTGCAGTAACAATGTTTGCTCTAATATTCCTATATGTAGATGTGTTAAAACCATTAGTTTTTTTTGGTTCATTTATTTTTTCAAATATAATTACAATTTTTTTTACAAAAATAAATATTAGTAAATAATTATGGCGGCTGGCGCACAAACGGGATCAGAATATATAAAACATCATTTGACAAATTTAACGTTTGGCAAAGACCCAACCGATGGTGTCTGGAAATTTGCACACACTGCTCAAGAAGCAAAAGAAATGGGTTTTTATGCAGTACACGTTGATTCAATGGGATGGGCAATTGGTTTAGGAATAATATTTATTATGCTTTTCAGTATGGTTGCAAGAAAAGCAACTACTGGCGTGCCTAGCGGACTACAAAATGCTGTTGAAATAGTAATTGAATTTATTGATTCAAATGTGAAGGATACTTTTTCACATAAAAATAAATTGATAGCTCCAATGGCTTTAACAGCTTTTGTTTGGATATTATTAATGAATTTAATGGATTTAGTCCCAGTTGACTGGGTCCCACAATTATTTCATTTAAGCGGTGTTGAATATATGAAAATTGTGCCAACAACTGACCCCAATGTAACAATGGGCATGTCATTATCCGTATTTTTTTTAGCACTTTTCTACAGTATAAAGAATAAAGGTGTTGGGGGATTTGTTGGTGAATTAACTTTACATCCTTTCACTTCAAAGAATTTATTAATAAAGCTTATTTTGATTCCAATAAATTTATTTTTGGAAGGGGTATCTTTATTAGCAAAACCAATCTCTCATGGTTTGAGATTGTTTGGTAACTTGTATGCTGGCGAAATGATTTTCATTTTAATTGCGTTGTTACCATTATACGCTCAATGGACGCTTTCTGTTCCTTGGGCAATTTTTCATATTTTAGTAATCGTTCTTCAAGCATTCATTTTCATGGTTTTAATGGTGGTTTACATGAATATGGCTCATGATACTGGAGATCATTAGGTATTTTTTTTAATGACAATATAAAAGTAGAGGTTAATTATGGAAGCAAGTGGATTAATATATATAGCGGGAGCATTAATGATGGGTTTAGGTGCTCTAGGAGCTGCAATAGGAATTGGTAATCTAGGTGGTAAATATATGGAAGGTATTGCAAGACAGCCTGAGTTAATACCAATGTTAAGAACACAAATGTTTATCGTGCTTGGTCTTGTGGATGCAGTTCCAATGATATCTGTAGGTATAGCATTCTATTTATTATTTGCAGTAGCGTAATTTTTAAAAGCTATAGGAGCTAAAATTGAATATAAATTTAACTTTAATTGGTCAAGCAATATCTTTTGCTATATTTGTTTGGTTCTGCATGAAATATGTATGGCCACCAATTACATCAGCTTTAGAACAAAGAAAAAAAACTATTTCTGATGGTTTGTCTGCCGCAGAACTTGGTCAACAAGCTTTAGAAAAAGCTAAGTTAGAAGTAGAATCTAAAATTGCTGAGGCTAAGACCGAAGCAAAAAATATTGTTTCTATGGCAGAAAAAAGACAAGGCGATATATTAGATGAAGCTAATACCAAAGCATCTGAAGAGGCATCAAAAAAATTAAAGCTTGCAGAACAAGAAGTTGATCAGTTAGCTATGAGATTAAAAGAGTCTTTAAAGCAAGATGTATCGAAGTTAGTTGTTGAAGGCGCAGAAATGATATTAAAAAAAGAAATTGATAAAAAAGTTCATGATAAAGCAATACAAGATTTGGTAACTAAAATATAAAACATATGTCAGAATTATTAACAACCGCAAGACCTTACGCTAAAGCTCTTTTTAAGAGTGCCAAAGAAAAGAATATGCTTGAAAAATATTATGACATGTTGCGAAATTTAGATTTAGCTGTAAATGATAAAGATGTTAAGCAAATTCTTATAAATGATTCTTTTGACGATAAATATAAATCAAATCTTTTGTTGGAGATTTTAAAAGATAGCATAGACGAAAATTTCACAAGGTTCATTGACTTGCTAGCCAAGAACAATAGATTGCTGGTAGTTTCTGAAGTTACAGGACTTTTTAATAAATATTTGCAAGAAGAAAAAAATTTAAAAAAAGCAGTAATTGATACTGCATTTGAGTTAAGCAATGAGCAAATTGAAGAAATTAAAACTTCCCTTGAGAATAGATTTAATAAAAAAATTGAAGTTGAGCAAAATATTAATACAGAACTTTTAGCAGGCGCTGTTGTTAAGGTAGATGATTTGGTAATAGACGGTTCACTTAGAGAGCAGTTGAGAAAATTAGAATCTCAATTAAATTGAAACAATAGAGGTAAAGAATAATGCAACTTAGTCCAACAGAAATTAGTGATTTAATAAAAAAAAGAATTGAAGGTTCAGACCTTTCCGCTGAAGCAAAAACAGAAGGTACCATTGTAGCTGTTACTGATGGAATTGTTAGAATCCATGGCTTGTCAGACGTAATGGCTGGAGAAATGATAGAATTCCCTAACAATACTTATGGCTTAGCACTTAACTTAGAGAGAGATTCTGTTGGGGCAGTTATTTTAGGTGATTATCAGCATTTGTCTGAAGGCGATAAAGCAAAATGTACAGGTAAAATTTTAGAGGTTCCTGTTGGGGAATCATTAATGGGTAGAGTCGTGAATTCATTGGGTGCTCCAATTGATGGAAAAGGAGAAATTGAAGCTAAAGAATTTTCTCCTATAGAAAAAATTGCTCCAGGTGTTATTCAAAGACAGTCAGTTGATCAACCTGTTCAAACAGGATTAAAATCAATTGATGCTATGGTTCCTATCGGAAGAGGCCAAAGGGAGTTGATTATTGGTGACAGACAAACCGGTAAAACTGCAATTGCCATTGATACAATAATTAATCAAAAAGGTACAGGCGTAAAGTGTATTTATGTTGCTATAGGCCAAAAAGCATCCTCAGTATCTAATGTAGTAAAAAAATTAGAAGAACATGGGGCTCTTGACCACACTATTGTTGTCGCATCAACTGCATCAGAATCTGCAGCAATGCAATACATTGCGCCTTATGCTGGTTGTTCTATGGGAGAATATTTTAGGGATAAAGGGGAAGACGCACTAATTATTTATGATGATTTAAGCAAGCAAGCTGTTGCATATAGACAAGTTTCGCTTTTATTAAAAAGACCTCCAGGAAGAGAAGCTTACCCAGGTGATGTGTTCTACTTGCACTCAAGGTTGCTAGAGAGAGCATCAAGAGTTAATGCCGAACATATAGAAAAAATTACAAATGGAGAAGTAAAAGGAAAAACAGGCTCGTTAACTGCTATGCCAATAATCGAAACTCAAGCAGGAGATGTTTCCGCATTCGTACCAACAAATGTAATTTCTATTACTGATGGACAAATATTTTTAGAAACAAATTGATTTAACTCTGGCCTAAGGCCAGCAGTTGACGCCGGACTATCTGTATCGAGGGTAGGTGGCGCAGCACAAACAAAATTAATTAAAAAACTTGGTGGTGGAGTTCGTTTAGCCTTAGCTCAGTATAGAGAGCTTGCTGCGTTCTCACAATTTGCTTCTGATTTAGATGAACAAACAAGAAAACAACTTGAACGTGGTGAACGTGTTATGGAGCTAATGAAACAAACCCAGTACTCTCCATTGAACATATCATCTATGGGATTAGTTTTGTATGCAGCTAATGAAGGATATTTAGATAATATTGAAGTTAGTAAAATTAAAGATTTTGAAAAGGCTTTATTAGGGTTTGCTGTTTCTGAATACGCTGATTTTATGAAGGGTATTGAAGATTCTGGTGACTATACTGATGAAATTGGAAATACTCTTAAAGAGTTATTAGATAAATTTGTATCAACACAAACATGGTAATTTAAATGTCAGGCGGAAAAGAAATAAAAGGGCAAATTTCTAGTATTAAAAATACTCAGAAAATTACAAAAGCTATGGAAATGGTTGCGGCAAGCAAAATGAAGAAAGCTCAAAGCAGGATGGCTGCCGCTAGACCTTATGCAAAAATGATTAAAAATGTAGTTGGGCATCTTGCTAGTGCCCACCCAGAATACAAACATCCCTTTTTGGTAAAAAGAGAAAAGGTTAAAAGAGTAGGCTTAATCATAATAAGCACTGATAGGGGATTATGCGGAGGACTGAACACGAATTTATTCAAGCAAGCTCTTAAACAAATTAACGAATGGAATAAAAATTCAATAGAAGTTGATGTATGTGCAATTGGTTCTAAAGCTGAAAAATTCTTTAAAAGATTAAATGTTAATTTAGTTGCGCAAGTTTCTCATCTAGGCGATAGTCCAGAAATAAATGATGTAATTGGTTCAATAAAAATAATGCTAGATAATTTCACAGATGAAAAAATAGACGAACTTCATTTGGCTGAAAATAAATTTATAAATACTATGTCACAAGAACCCGGTTTAATTAATTTGTTACCTACAGAGCCCGATCTTGAGAGTGATCTTTCTCATCATTGGGATTATATATATGAACCAGATTCGAAAAGCGTAATAGATAACTTATTAATTAGGTATATTGAATCATTAGTTTATCAAGGTATTGTTGAAAATGTTGCATGTGAAATGTCAGCTAGAATGGTTGCTATGAAAAGCGCATCGGACAATGCTAGTAATTTGATAGATGAATTACAATTAATTTATAACAAAGCAAGACAGGCATCTATAACACAAGAACTTTCAGAAATCGTAGCTGGAGCAGCTGCAGTTTAGTTATTAACGGAGACTAAATAAAATGAGCACAGGAAAAATAGTACAAGTAATTGGAGCGGTAGTTGACGTAGAATTTTCAAAAGATTCTATCCCGCAAGTTTATGACGCATTAAAAGTTGATGAGGCAGGCTTAACTCTTGAAGTGCAACAGCAATTAGGTGATGGAATAGTTAGAACAATTGCAATGGGAACTTCTGATGGAATAAAAAGAGGTTTTGATGTCACAAATACAGGAGCACCAATATCCGTACCTGTTGGAGAGAAAACACTAGGAAGAATTATGAATGTGTTAGGTGAGCCAGTTGATGAAGCAGGGCCAATTGACGCACCAAAAGCAATGCCAATTCATAGAAAACCTCCATCATATGAAGAGCAAGCAGGTGGTAATGAGTTATTAGAAACAGGCATAAAAGTTATCGATCTTTTATGTCCATTTGCCAAAGGTGGAAAAGTTGGTTTATTTGGTGGTGCTGGCGTCGGAAAAACAGTAAACATGATGGAGCTTATAAGAAATATTGCAACTGAACATAGTGGCTACTCAGTTTTTGCGGGAGTAGGTGAAAGAACAAGAGAGGGTAATGATTTCTTCCATGAAATGAAGGAATCACAAGTTTTAGATAAGGTGTCACTAGTTTATGGGCAAATGAACGAGCCCCCAGGCAACAGATTAAGGGTAGCTTTAACAGGCTTAACTATGGCAGAAGACTTTCGTGACGAAGGTAAAGATGTATTAATGTTTATAGATAATATTTATAGATACACTTTGGCAGGAACAGAAGTTCCTGCTTTACTAGGTAGAATGCCTTCAGCTGTTGGATACCAACCAACTTTGGCAGAAGAAATGGGCGCACTTCAAGAAAGAATAACATCTACGCAATCAGGATCTATTACATCTATACAAGCTGTATACGTTCCAGCTGATGATTTGACAGATCCATCGCCAGCTACAACATTTGCTCACTTAGATGCAACAGTAGTATTATCAAGGCAAGTCGCAGAGCTTGGTATTTATCCTGCAGTAGACCCACTTGATTCAACAAGCAGACAACTTGACCCGTTAGTTGTTGGCAATGATCATTATGATGTGGCTAGACAAGTACAAAATACTTTGCAGAAATATAAAGAATTGAAAGATATTATTGCAATTCTTGGTATGGATGAACTTTCTGAAGAAGATAAATTAGTGGTAGCAAGAGCAAGAAAAATTCAAAGATTCTTGTCACAACCATTCTTTGTGGCAGAAGTATTTACAGGAAGCCCAGGAAAATATGTTCCTTTAAAAGATACTATTAAAGGTTTTAAAAGTATTATCGATGGTGAGTATGACCATCTTCCAGAGCAAGCATTTTATATGATAGGAAGTATCGAAGAAGCGGAGGAAAGAGCAAAAGCTCTATAGAAAGTAAATGACAACAATGCATCTAGATATAGTTAGTGCCGAGGAAGAGATATTTTCTGGTGAGGTTAAAAATATTATTGCGGCAGCAACTATGGGTGAAGTAGGTATATATCCTAAGCATACACCTATGATCACGCCATTAAAGCCTGGCGAAATAAAAATAATTACAGAAGAAGATGCTGAACATTTATTTTTTATATCAGGCGGAGTTCTAGAAGTACAGCCAAATGTTGTGACTGTCCTTGCAGATACAGCAATTAGAGGTGAAGATTTAGATGAAGCAAAAGCAGCTGAAGCTAAGAAAAGAGCAGAAGAAGCGCTAGCTGATAAAAGCGATAATATAGATGCTGCAAAGGCATTAGCGGAGCTTGCCCAAGCAGCCGCGCAGCTGAAAATGATAGAAAATTTAAGAAAAAAAGTTAAATAAACCTCAGATTACAGTTTTTGTGCATAATTTTTAATCTCATAGTAGAATGTTGCAATAAAAACAAATTCATAAAAATTAAATGAGCTTAAATATAATAATCCTTGCAGCTGGAAATGGTAAAAGAATGCATAGTAATTTACCAAAAGTTATGCATAAGGTCGGTGGCAAGACAATGCTTGAGCATGTGCTTACTACAGCGCAAAAATTAAAACCAAAAACAATAAATGTAGTTGTAAATCCAAAAATAGAACATATAAAAGAATCTTTTAAAAATTATAATATAAATTGGCATACCCAAATTGAGCAAAAGGGTACAGCAGATGCAGTAAAAATTGTTTTACCTTCTTTAAATAAAAAAGATGAAGTACTAATATTGTATGCTGATACTCCTCTAATAGAATCTAAGTTATTAGGAAAATTTATAAAGTACATGCCAAAAAGTCAGGTTAAAGTTTTAACTGTCGAACTGGAAAACCCTTTTGGTTACGGAAGAATTATAAGAGAGCAGGCTGAGGATGAAATAATTTCAAAAATTATTGAAGAAATTGAGGCTGACCCAAAACAAAAAAATATAAAAGAATGTAATACTGGAATAATATTCAGTAACGTATCAACTTTAATAGAATTAATTTCTGAAGTTAAAAATGATAATACAAAACAAGAGTTCTACTTAACAGATATTGTAAGTATAGCAAATAAAAAAAATATGACAGTAGCTCCACTTTTATCTAAAGAATTTAATAGTTTGCTGGGAGTTAATGACAAAAGTCAGTTAGAAAAAACTGAACAAATTTTTCAAGAAAATTATAGACGATACTTTTTAGAAAAGGGTGTAACAATGCTAGACTCAAAATCAGTATATTTTAGAGGTAATGTAGAGATCGGGACTGATGTTGAAGTTGACGCAAATGTAATTTTTGAGGGAAATATTAAAATTGGAAATAATGTAAAAATAAATTCTAATGTAATCATTAACAACTCTAGTATTGATAATCAAACAGAAATAAAACCATATTCTATAGTTGAAGATTCAAAAATTGGAAAAAGTTGTAGTATTGGGCCTTATGCCAGAATAAGACCAAGTTGCTCCCTTGAGGATAAAGTTAAAATTGGAAATTTTGTTGAAGTTAAAGCTTCTTTAATAAAAAAGAATACAAAAGCTAATCATTTAACATACATAGGAGACTCTGAGATAGGCCAAAATGTAAATATTGGCGCAGGCGTTATCACATGTAACTATGATGGAAAAAATAAGCATAAAACAATAATAAAAGACAATGTGTTTATTGGTTCTGATTCACAGTTAATAGCCCCAATAATTGTAGAAGAGGGAGTTACTATTGCTGCAGGATCAACAATAACAGACGACTCTGAAAAGGATAGTTTATTAATTGCAAGATCAAGACAACAAGAAAAGAAAAATTGGAAAAAATAAATGTGCGGAATTGTAGCTGTAGCAGCAAAGAAAAACATAATAAGTGTTCTATCAGACGGCCTAAAGCATCTTGAGTATAGAGGTTATGATTCTGCTGGTATTGCAATAATACAAAACGAAAATATTGATATTTTTAAAAAAGAAGGAAATGTTTCTGAACTTACAAATAGTTTAGATAAAAAATTAAGTTCAAATATTGGTATTGCTCATACTAGGTGGGCAACACATGGCAAACCATCGCAAATCAATGCACACCCACATATATCAGAAAATAATATAGCAATTGTACATAACGGGATTATTGAAAATTATTCTGAATTAAGAAAAAAGTTTTTTAATGGCTCGTCGTTCTCGTCTGAAACAGACTCAGAAGTATTAGCTCATTTAATAAATTATTACATGAAAGATAACGAATTACTGGATGCAGTTTACATGGCTGTTAAAGAAGTTAAGGGTTCTTATGCAATCGCTGTATTAAATAAAAAGGAGCCAAATAATCTTGTTGTCGCTAGAAATGGAAGCCCATTAATTATTGGTTTGGGCGAAAAAATAAATTATGTAGCATCTGACATCCAGGCTTTAATTCAACATACTAATAAATTCGTATATTTAGAGGACGGTGATATTGCAACTTTAAGTTCGGACGAAGTAAAAATATATGACAGCAATAAAAAAAATATTCGCAGGGAAACAAAAAAAAGTAATTTATCTTTAAAAAGTAATTCAAAAGAAGGTTATGAACATTTTATGCTTAAGGAAATCTTTGAGCAGCCAAATGCAGTAAGAGCAACTGTGCAAGATAGAATCATTAATAATAAAGTGCCAAAACAAATATTAGGACCAAATTCTGAAATATTATTATCAAAATTTAAGGTAGTACAAATTATAGCCTGTGGCACAAGTTATCATGCTGCACTAGTGGCAAAACATTGGCTAGAAAGATTAGCAGGCATACCTTGTCATGCTGAAATTGCTAGTGAGTTCAGATATCGAAGACATGCTGTGCAAAAAGATACTTTATTGGTATGTATTTCACAATCTGGAGAGACTGCAGATACGCTTGCTGCATTAGAATTAGCAAAATCCAAAGGAGCAACAATCTTAGGTATTTGTAATGTGGTTGGATCTTCTATTTCAAGAGTTACACATGGAGGCTCTTACACGCATGCAGGACCAGAGATCGGAGTGGCTTCAACAAAAGCTTTTACAGCTCAAGTTACAGTCTTAACATTAATGGCACTATCAGCAGCACATAAAAAAGGAGCAATTGATGGAAGAAAATTCCATACTTTATTAACTGAAT
>Ga0181568_10005990_pt1 | contig 10638 bp, 17 predicted proteins | sample 101ome_20_FD_133758 | JGI IMG/M metagenome (GOLD analysis project Ga0181568, IMG submission 133758) | Coastal salt marsh microbial communities from the Groves Creek Marsh, Skidaway Island, Georgia - 101404AT metaG (megahit assembly) | ecosystem: Environmental > Aquatic > Marine > Intertidal...
AAAAAGTAGGTTTAAAATCTATCTTTTCTTGAAACTCTTGTCCTTCATGAATACCACGAACAAATAATTTACCTTTATATTCAATTATGTTCTTATAAAAATTCATCAAGTAATCAACTGTTTATCTACTTGTACTATACCGCCTGTATTTTGTGTGTATGTCTTAGTTAATTCATCTGTAGGTTCAACACTTGTAACTACATTGTCTTGTTTAAATGTAACTTCATCACATTTGCCATAAGGAATATAAGAATGAAATCCTAGAGTTACAGGTTTACCTGGTGCCTCTTGTTGTGGAATAATTACATAAGGTTTTTCCAAAACCACATGTGTAGAAATACCATTTTCATCAAATATTTCTTCTTTAAGTTTACCGATTATATCTTCGCCTGTTGTCAAACGAAATAGCTTCACATCTGCCATAATTTACCTCACTTGTTAATAATGTATTATACTATAAAAAAACTTATTTGTCAATGCTATACGGACTAGTAACTATATATTTTCTACTAGGGTCTACCATGACATTAAGTCTATTCATAAATTCTCTATCTAATAATATATGTGTTCTGTCTTCTCTATCATCTAGAGTAAACTCTACATCTGTATATAGTGTGCCTGCAAATTGCACATCTAATTTAATTAAGTATCTGTCTTCTTCATAGTCTCTTAGGCCACCTACTTTTATTTCTTCTTTAGAAATAATATCTGATGTAATAGTTTTGTTATATAAAGACCATGTTACTTTTTTACCTTTGACTTCCATGTTCTCTGCATGTATAACATTTGTGCCACTATTACCTGTATCAAATTTTGCAACAATATCACCAAAAGGTTTTATTGTCATAACTTCTTTATACCCACATTGCGAAGGTGCCTGTACCCAATTTCTTTTATTTGTAAAATATTCTAAAATTTCTTTACTTATATTTCTACCTGTTGCCTCTTCCATACCCTCTGTGCCTGGTGATGAGTTTACCTCAATCATAAATGGTGGTTCATTCTTTCTATCTTTTGAAGGTATAAAATCTACGGCAGTCCATAAACCATTTACTGCCTTAGAGGCCTTGATACATTCTTCTATTTCTAATTCTGTTAATTTTAATTCTTCTGGTTTTGAACCTTGTGATACATTACTTCTAAAATCACCTTTGATTACAGGTCGTTTCATTGTTGCAAGAACTTTACCACCTAAAACTAATACTCTAACATCATAGTCTGTCTTAATATATTCTTGTACTAATAAATCGGCATCCTCATCTTGTTTATTAATTAACTGTACGATAGAATCTAATCCTATTTTTGATTCTATGAATAGTACACCTACACCTTTTGACCCTCGTAATGTTTTCATAATTACAGGAAAGTCTGTATCTAAATTTTCAAACGCCTTTAAGGCATTTTCTTTATCTGTTATTAGTGAAGATTTAGGTTGTCTTAAACCATAATCAGCAAGTTTGATAGATGTTCTATATTTGTCTGTGCATATTTCTATACAGTCTCTACTGTTGATACAACATACTTTATCTTTTTCAAACATAGATATAATATCCATCCAACTGTCTCTGCGAACAACTGAACCTCTAAATATCGCAATAGTATTTTTATCAATTACAAAACCTTTTTTATCATCTTTGTTGTGTAGTCTTCTAATGTTATCTTCGTTTGATGTATACCCACCTGTAAGTTTATACAGGTAATATTTCCACCCTAACTTTTTTGCCTCTTGTTGAAGTCTATCTGCCGTGTGAAAAGTTTTTGCCTGTTCAGGTTCATCTGTTATGATTACTAGTTTAGGATTTTCAACTGCCTCACTAATAAATTCATTAAAACTTGGTACTTTCATCTTCTACTTTTTTGCCTATGTTGTATTTTGCTGATAATATCCATTCATGTTTTTCTTTAAAAGGTAAAACCTTTATCTGACTTAGAGGTGCCTTGTTTTCAGATTCCTCTTTTTTAGTTATGTCAATTAAGTTCCAATCTTGTAACAATATCGCAATTGTATTTCTTCTTTGTATATCATTTTCAGATAATGTTGCTGTCTTGCCGTCTAGTGCAAATAATTCTTTGAAGTGTACAATATAATACTTACCTTGTTTGTGTAGTATATGGCATGACTGATATAGTGTTTTGTCTTTACGACTTGCAACACCTATTCTTGTTAAAGTTTCTCTTACTTTTAGAAAATCATCAGGTTGTTTAATTGTAACTTCGAGCATGTTATCTGGATTCCATTCTATTTCATCATTCATTTTCTCTTTCTCCCACCCTTATCAATAGATAGTTTTATTAATTCAATTTGCTCTTTAGTTAGTATTGATAAGGCCTCTCTTGCCTTTTCGTTGCTATAATCATAATATTCTTTGACATACTCTATATCTTTTAAAACATTTTGTTTTAGCCACTTACCACCAAATCGCTTCTTTTTTCTTATACTATTTATGAAAAAATTAAATTGAACATCTTTATCTAAGAAGTGGTAACCATTCATCTCATTTGCCTGTGCAATACAATCATAAAACATAGACAAACATTTATTGATAACAAAGGGTGGATATTTCTTTGTCCACTCTGTATCATCAGTATCTAATAGTTTTTCTTTAGAAAAATTGATAGCGTTTAAATAATCTTTTAACTCATACATTATTTAAACTTACATCCTGCCATAATCTCTGTTAAACAAGCGACCATATTAATCTCTTGGTCAGCGACAAAGGCTGCCTTGTATTGATAACCTGCGATTATTAATATTGCCTGTGGTATAGAGTTTGGCGATAACGATTTATAAAGCACATCATAGATACTTCTAAACAAGAACGCTGGTTCTTTATCTAGATTTTGCACGACCCACTTTCTCATATCGTTAAATCTTTTTTCTTTTAGTGATGATAATAATTCTTTATGACTGACTTCAGACATAGAGAACAATATACCACTATCTATTTTACCTCTTACAGAATATCTTTGTAATTCATTTATTGTCCTTCTGAAATCAGGATAATGTTTTTGAATTAATTCTGCAAGTATTTTCTTATCAAAAGGTACTTCTTCATCTTCTAATATTTTAGAACATCTTTCCATAAATGCTGTTGCTGTTTTAACTCTTTGACCATTTACGATTCTAAAGTCTACAACAGTACATCTACTATGAAGTGGTTCGATAAGTTTTGCTTTGTAATTACATGTAAATATAAATCTACAATTTGCATGAAATGTTTCTAAGAAGTTTCTTAAAGCAGGCTGAACTGAATCGGCATTTGTATAGTCTGCCTCATCTATGATTACTACTTTATGATTAGCGTCTTCAGTTAGAGATACAGTACTTGCAAAGTTTTTAATCTTTGTTCTTAATGTATCAATCTGGCGACCTTCATCTGAACCATTAATGATTATGTAATCACAACCTAATTCTTCACACAATGCACGAGCAACGGTAGTCTTACCTGTACCTGCTGTGCCTGATAATAATAGATTAGGTATTTCGCCTTGTTTTAAAAACTCACTAAAAGTTTTCTTCGTATCTTCTGGTAAGATACAATCTTTGATTTGTTTTGGGCGGTATTTCTCCACCCACAAGAAATCTTGTGCCATAATATAATCCTCAAGTTAGTTAAAATTAAAATGTTGAATCTGGTTCTAGTGCAATCCAATATTTAACTGGTCTAGTGCGATTCACAAAATGACTGATTTTCTGTGATGATATTGCAACATCATAATCATCAGTAATCATTTTAAAATTTTCTGCCTTGAAGTATCCGGTAAACACTTTATCAGATTCACAAATGTCCACAGAATAAGTGTTAGAAGATTTGTTCTTCTTATCAGTAGCAATCATTTTAATTGATGTGCCATCACCTACAACTGCAACATCAGGTAGACCTAATGTGTTAATACCTTTCATAACTTTTTCAAACATATCTTTTGTAAATGTAAAAGATACAAAAGTGTCTGGCATAGTTATTGTTTTTGTTGGTGCAACAATGACTGATTTATCAGCAAAAAAATATTTGACTTTCTGTTTGCCTTCAACGACTTCTACATGTGATTCACCTTCAAAGTTTAATGATGGTTTTGAAAACATATCAATTGTTCTCAAAAACTCTGGTAAATCATATATAGCAAATTCTTGTGGCATGTCATCAGATATCTCTGCCTCTGCTAATATATTTTTCATTGTTGATATTGTTGTTAAAGTTTTACCACTTTTAACGAGTATGTTTTGATTAATGTCGGAAAAGTTTTTTAAGACATTAATTGTATCACTTGATATTTGCATAATATAAACCTCAATTGTTAATAATGTGTTAATTATATACCAACCAGCACTAAATGTCAATGCTGGTTGGCATTTAGTGTTTACTTAATTTTGATTACTCTTGGTTTCTTATCTTCGGGTACAACTCTTTCAAGCTCTACTCTAAGAAGGCCATCTTTTAATGTAGCGTCATTGACAACCACATCTTCTGCTAATGTAAACACTCTTTTAAATGCTCTCTTAGCAATGCCTTTATGAACCACAGTATCCTTCGGTTTATCTTTGCCAGGTAAATCAGATGATTTAATTGTTAAAGTTTTATCTTCAACGATTACCTCAACTTCTGACTTAGAATAACCAGCCAATGCAACTTCAACACAATGTGTATAATCACCTGTCTTGACTATGTTGTATGGTGGATAGTTTGGTTGTTGATGTTCTAATAGTGTTTCAAAATGTTTGAATATATCATCATAACCAATAGTATATGGATGTAACGAACTAAATGGATAGCTAGTCATAGTTTCCTCCTTTGTTAAGCAAGTTTTATAGAAGTCCCATTATGGCAACTTCTACTATTATTTATAATGGATTATATCTTAAAAATCAAAAAATGTCAAGCTTAATCCTAACCCAAAGATTGTAGAATAGATATACATGTTGGTAGTGATGTCTGAATTTTTAGTTATAAATCCAAAGTCATGTGCGAATGTTATGACAACTAGAAATAAAATCCATGCCATAACAGCCCATGCAACTATTTTTATTAAAATTTCCACTTAGTTTTAATCTCAATCTTGTGTGAGTTTGATGAATTAGGTAATTCAACTCCTTCCCATTTGCCTTTCCAAGTAAATGAATCTGTAATTTTTTTCTTAAATCCAAATTCATATGATGACCCAGCGTCTCCGTCAAATATATTTGAACCATGAGGTACACTTTCTGCGACACCAACTTCACCATATAATTTTAGGCCACTCTCTGTTTTCCAAGAATTGCCGAATCTAATATGATTAATTGTTTTATCGTAATTTGTGTCCTTCATTTTAAATTCATGTTTAGACATGAGATAGGGACCTGAAATTGCAAGATTGCTGATTAATAAAAGTGGTATAATTAAAAGTTTTTTCATATTAATACTTATAAAAAAAGGTCTAACATTTATGTTAAACCTTTGTTAAATTTTTGTGTCGGTTTTATCTTCTCATCTTTGATAAATCTTTTGCATGTTCTTCATCAAAAATAGGTACAAGATTTGACTTGTGTAATATGCCGATACCGATAAGTTTTCTTTCGCCATCATATACTTTAGGTTCTTTCTTCGCACATACATGAGGTTCTACTTTAGTTTCTGTTCTAACTTCTGATACTCTATTATGTGGCATAGGTTCGCCTTGATATACGCCTCTATCTTTCTTCTTGTGTTTAAGTTTGCCGAATCTGAATTTTAGATATGTGTCAAAATCCATCACCATGAGAGGTGCTAGATGTGGGTCTTTCTTGTATTTCTTATTATGAAGTCTATGCTCTTCTTTTAATTCGAGCATTCTGGTCTTCGTAATTTTGACTTTTGCTTTCTTGGTATTCAGACTAGTCATGCCTGGAACCAAATGCATACTTTTTGGCATAATTATTTTACTGTTTTATATAAGAACTATCTTCATGAAATTTAGTGTAGTTTCTTCCTTTCATCAAAGCATACATGAATGTCAATCCCTGTATTTCATTTAATTTATTTTCAACTTTTGTTTCTTCTAAAGCTGTCATCATAGATTCTGTTAATTTATTTGCAATTTTCATAGTTTACTCCATAGTGTTAGTGTATACATGGATTATAGGATACCTTGGGATGTTTGTCAAGCTATTTTTTACTTTTTTAATGCACTATTTTAGTGCATATTAATCACAATAACCATCATCTTCTTGATGTCTGAGACCAATGTATAATCCACGCTTAGGTTTGTCTTCTTGTTGAGATTCATTCTCATTTAGGGGTTGTCTGACTATATCTTCCTCTACACATTCTTCCCCATATTGACATTCTAAAACATGACATGGTTTATCTGAAACATTTTTTGCATGGTGCCAATATTCTTTCGGTATTAGAAATGCTGGCCCATGTTCTTTTTGAACAATACCATTCATGACAACTTCACCTTTCATAACATACCACAATTCATTTCTTTTGTTATGATATTGTTTTGATAATTCTTTACCTGGTTCTATTACTAATTCTTTTACTTTTATTTCTTTACCTATCTCATGTATTACTCTGTAATATCCCCAAGGTCTTTCTGTTCTTGCATTTTTATAATCTTCTAAAATCCAACTTGAAGAATTTTTTTTGTTTTCACCACCTACACCAAACTCAAAGGACACCCATTCATCATCTTTAAATCTATCTTGTTCTGGCACATTATCGGTTGTTCTATCACCACCATTACAAAAAATTATCGGTGTATGAAATGAATTATTAAATGGGTCTTTATATAAGTGTTTTACCATTTCTATTGCATGACAAGCTGTGTTATCTTCATCATCAAATGATATAACTTTATCTACTACTAATAACTCATTTAAAATTGCCTCTCTTTCTTCAAAAGGCATAAATGGTCTACCTTTTTTTCTTGTTAACCATTCATCAGAGTTTAGACCTACAATTAAATAATCTGCAAATTCAGCTGCAGCTTTTAAATATTGAATATGACCTGAATGTATTGGGTCAAAACCACCGGTTACTAATGCAACACTTTTTGGTTGATGTTTAAATCTTTTGTCTTTTACTTTCATTTTCAAACCATTTCTTAAATTTTTTATCTGCAAACCATAACTTTTTTACACTCATGGGTACGATACTCATATGTATAAAAGTTTTAATTATTTCATAATCTTTTTTCTTTATCATTTTTGAAATATAAATGTAGGTTCAAATTTTCTACCTGCAATATCAGGTCTAGTAAACTCACCCATGTATTGTTGTTTCTGTTTGACTTCTGTTGTGCCATCTAATGAGCCTTGTTCTTGTTTACCTTGTTGTGTTGATAAAGATAACCACCAAGTGTCTGTATGTTTAAAACCAGATTCAATTGCAAGTTTAACTGTGTCTTCTTCAAATGTTTTATACTGTTTAGTATTTGCAACATTCAATGCAAGAAACTTGCCTGTCTTTAATCCTTTGTGTGCATTTTCAATTGTCTTTCTTAAAAAGTTTTCTTTCCATGATTCAGATGTATCAAACTTTATACTTGACTGTTCTGGTTCATCACCATATGCTTCCCAACCAAAGTAAGGTGGACTTGTAAATACAAAATCTAAACTTTCATCTTCAGGTATATAAGTCTCACTACCTTGTCTAAGTAATGTGTATTGTTTATCGCAACGACCATAGTCATACATAATTTTTTCTAATCCTTCATAAGTAGGTATACATGGGTCTGTGCCTATGTAATTGACACCTGCTAAAATGGCACCTAATAATCTACCACCATAACCCATACTAGGATCCCAAACTACTCCTGCTGTTGTGCCTTCAAGAGGACTATCTACATCACAAAAAATATTATACATGGCGGCTGCAGCTGTAGGTCTAAAGTTAGATACCATCTGTGTGCCAGAATATCTTCTTAACATTGACCTCATGTCTGAATCAGATACTTCATAATGTTCTCTTTTTGTAAAGAATGTGCCTGATAATATTTTATTAATACCTTTCTTTAGATGTTCTTCATCTTCCCATATTTCCATAGGTGTTCTCATTTTGCCACACTTAATACCCCAAGCATGTTCCATGTAAGACCATGCAAGTGATAAACCATTTGGGTTTTGTTTGATAATCTTTTGTCTTCTGTCTATAATAGATTCTAATTTTGTGTTCATTAAAACACTAAATTTTTCATCACGCCACTTTTTATCAGTATTGTAGTATGGAAAACCTTTTTCTTTAAATCTATTATAAACATCTATAATGTCTTCATTGTTTGCCATTTGTTTACCCATTTATTGTTCTCAGTAATATATTTTCGTATGATTCGTATATTTCTTCTTTAGACATGAGGTTCTTTTTGTATGTCTCATGTATCTCATTATACTTTTCTTCATAATTAATAGTGCCTATCTTATCATAAAAATCTTCTAATGTCAATACTCGTTGCCACTCATCTTTAACTAATATTCCTGTTACATCATAAGTATCTTTCCATGCCATCGGTATAATACCACATGCAAGTGCCTCATGATATCTTGATGTTGTTGCTGTATTATCAATCCAATTAAAACATAATGTATACTTTGCATTTGTTAGATATGGTAACAGATTATACATTGTATCTATTTTCATATCTCTCTTAACTGTTGCATATCTACCAATGTAAAAAGGTTTTATTTTATTATCTTTTTGTATCTGTCTCAATACTAAATGTCTTTCATCGCCTGATAATTCATTATTAGAGTTTCTTCTTTTATCAGTACCCCAATAAATAAAATCATATTTTCTAGGCTCTGGAAAAAGAGATGTAGGTATGTTGTCTTTTATAAAATGATATTTTAACTGATGTATATTACCAGGTATATCGCACTCATCTATTAATGATATATTTTTTACTTCACCTTTAAATACTTTTTCTCTATATAAATCTATTGTATCGCCTCTATCTGATGATAGTATAACAACATGTTTATCTCTTAGTAAAGGAACTAATTGTTCTATTGCATTGTTTGACTTTTCTAAATTCTTTGGGTCTATATAATTTTTTATATGATAATGAAATTCATTTTCACTAGGTATAATGACAACATCACTATCAGGTATATCATCTAACTTTCTTCTGTTTGCTTTGTTAAAACCAAAATTGTAATATCCGTATTGATGTTTAGGATTTCTTTCTATAAACATTTTATGTAATTCACAAAATGAATCTATAATGTTTCTCAAAGGACCTTTATAGTTTACACCACTTCTTAATCTCGCATATGATATTTTCATTTTAACTTCTTCCAGATATCTCCTCTAAACATGCAAAATGCTGTATGTTTTTCTTTACCATATTCATAAACAAATTGTGTACCTAAAATTAAAATTACTTTACCTTCTCTAGTTTTATTTAAGTGAGGTAAAGTATGTTCTATTCTATCTCCTACTTCAACAGTTTTCATTTACCAACATTCCAAAATAAAGAACCTGGTTTTGCCTTTTCTCTCATAATCTTCCATGCCTTAGCGTCATATGTTGGTACACTAGGAAAAGGTGGCATGTCTTCTTCTTTTACTTCTTGTGTAAACTTTAAATGCGACCTATGTAATATTGCACGACCCACTTCATGTTGTGCCATAGTATGACCTACAGAAACTACATGCACATCTTTATCAGGAAACGCCATTTGCAATCCTCTTGTTAATGTGCCACTAGAACCTACTGACCATACTTCACTTATATTAATATTATAATCTGTCTCTATTGTTTTTGCTAAATCTCTTATATCTTCTCTAACTCTATTATCATCTAAACCTAATTGTAGTAATCTTCTATTTACAGGGTCTTCATTGTAATAATCTAATGCTCTTTTCTTTGTAACTTGCAACATACCATTTGGCACCCAACGAATATCAGCACCATATTCTAATGCTTTCTTTTGATACTCATGTAAGTTTTCCATATTTCTTTTTGCCATAAAGAATGTTGCCTTAGCGCCATATGCTTTTGCTTGTAATGTAATTGACATCTGAGCATATCCGTTTGCCGGACACCCACCATAAACAAACTCATTCGCACCCTCAGACATTTCCTCACGAATGAGCCTGTCAGCAAATCTTCTTTTAGAACCACCCTCTAATAGGTCATCACGAACAACATAAAATCCTTCGTGTTCTTCTATAACTAATTTTGGAAAGTCATATGATTTCATAATCTAAAAATATAATTTAACTACTATTGCTAACACACATGCTAATATTATTAATTCTACCACACTTACCTCTGGTCGTAAATACTTTGTTCGTATATGAAACCATAATGTAAGTTTCTGATACCAGTCTGGTTTATAATGCATAACTATTACAAATAATAAAATTAAAAATAATAATATATTAAGTATTATCATTTACACCTCCTCTAATTTTGTAAAGTTATGTTCTTTGTCAAACTTAATTATGTTTGTAAATTTATCAAATAGAATATCACCCTTGTGTGATATGATAAAGACATTTTCATTTGTCATGGTTCCTAGTATTTTAAAAAAGTCTTCTGTGCCTTGTCCGTCTAGACTACTATCAAATATTTCATCTAATATTAGTAGATTTGTATTAGCACTATTTTTCATCTTTGCAATAGCACGCCAAGTAAAGACTAATGCTAAATCTATTCTCATTTTTTCACCTTCACTAAA
>Ga0181568_10005991_pt1 | contig 10638 bp, 11 predicted proteins | sample 101ome_20_FD_133758 | JGI IMG/M metagenome (GOLD analysis project Ga0181568, IMG submission 133758) | Coastal salt marsh microbial communities from the Groves Creek Marsh, Skidaway Island, Georgia - 101404AT metaG (megahit assembly) | ecosystem: Environmental > Aquatic > Marine > Intertidal...
ATAATACCTGGTAGCAAAGAAGAGGCTCAAGTGATTAACCACGAAATGAGACACGCTACTGATATGAAAATAGGTAAATTAGCCTATGGAGATGACTTTGTTCAGTGGAACGGTAACATATATCCAAGGAAAGATATAAATGGTAAAGATATGATAAAAGTAGATGGGCAATGGAAAGAAGCGGGTACACACGACTTTCCTTGGGAAGAAGAAGCAAACAACGGAAACGAAAACGTATAAATTATGGCATTTAAAATGAAAGGGTTTCCGTTCGTTGGAAACTCACCAATGAGACAGGATAAGAAAAACAAAGAATACGCTACATACGGCGACACTCTTTATAACTATGATGGAACCGTAAACAAAAAAGCTACGAAAGCACCTGGGAGTTCATCTAAAATATACATAGATAAAAAGGGTAATAGAGTAGTAGATTACACTTACCCAGATGGAAGTGTGGATGTTTTGTTGGTAGATAAACCAAAAAAATAGATTATGAGTATATTAGGAAAAATATTTTCAAGTGGCGCTAATGAATTAGTAAAAAGCGTCGGTGGAGTTATAGATAACTTGCACACATCAAAAGAGGAAAAGCTTGAAGCAGAAAAACAAATAAAAGATATGATAATGGGTTACGAAGCTGAGATGCAAAAGCAAGTAACTGAAAGATGGAAGGTTGATATGCAATCTGATTCTTGGTTATCAAAAAACATAAGGCCTTTAGTTCTTATATTTCTAGTAGTATCAACAGTGTTAATGATATTTATCGATGCTGGTGTTATTGCTTTTGAAGTAAAAGATACTTGGGTAGACTTATTACAATTAGTATTAATAACCGTGATCGGTGCTTACTTCGGTGGTAGATCACTAGAAAAAGTAAAAAAATAAAATGATTAATAAAAAAACATTTACAAGAGTTAGCCCTGTAATACCTGCTAACATACAACACGCTGGTGCTTTTGCAGATACACATTTGCTTTTTGACTGGCACGAAGTAACAAATTTCAATGGCAGTATGATTGATGGTGTTTCAGCTATAGTAAGAGGAACAGACGGTGCTGCACAAACGGGTGTTGCTATGGAACTATTCTTTGCTACAAGTCATATACCTACACCTGATGACGGTGTTAATGTTAGTGTAGACACAGCCCCAGCTTCACTCGGTAGTTCAAGAGCTGCTGTTGGTGCTAGTAATGGAGGGTGGTTCAATAATTTAGTAGGATCTGTAGCGATAGCGGCTAGTGATTACAACGATAATGATTTAAACTTTTTAAACATAGCAACTAAAAATGGATTAAATATACCTGTTAGTGGTGATATATATGTTGATGCAATAGAAAAAGAGACTGTAGATTTTAGAAATACTATTAGTGTTAACGAAAGTAATTTTGCAGCAGGAACACAAACAGAAATTACAGTTGCTACGGTACACGCAGATAAAATATTCGCACCTGGTGATGTAGTTCACGCTGCTGACAACGCTGTTCTTGGTACAATTAAAACAGTTGATAGTGACACTCAAATAACTTTAACAAAAGCTAATGTTGACGCTATAGCAAATACTGATGTATTATATTGTGTTAGTCCAATACAATTAATATTATCCGCAACAGTATAAAATAAATAATTAAATTAAATTAAATAAAATGGCAAAAACAAAAAAGAAGGCTGAAAAGTCTACTAAAATTACAAACGACGAATTAAATCAAGTACAATCAATTATTAATAATATAAATAGAGCTCAAATAGAAATAGGTAGTTTTGAAAGTAAAAAACACAACTTGTTACATCACGTTGTGCTTTTGCAAGAGCAACTAAGCAAGCTTCAAGAACAGTTTAATAAAAACTATGGTACAGATGATATTAATATTCAAGATGGTACTATAAATTATAAAAAAGATGAGCAAGCTAATTAGAAAAATTACTATAGGTAAAGACTACAAAGAAAACGCTATGCACTATGCTGTTGGCCAAGATGTTTATGGTGGACATACTATATGTGACATAATAGAAGAAAAAGATAAATATTCTATTTATATTAGAAAAAACAAAGACGTGCTACCTTGGAAGGACTTTAATAAAAACATGGCAGTATCTGTTGAATACAACTTAGAATACTAATGAAAGCGCCTTTTGACTTTGTTATAGAGCCAAAAGGTAATAGATATAACAATACTAAAAAAGTTGGCGATAAAGATCTTATATTAAACACAGAGATATTTAACCATCAGTTTATAAACAGAGAAGCTATTGTTAAGTCTGTACCTACGGCTTTTAAAACAGAAATAAAACCAGGAGATACTATTATAACGCATCACAACGTATTTAGACGTTGGCACGACGTGCAAGGTAATGAAAAAAATAGTAGGAGTTATTTTAACGAAAACACCTATTTAGTAAAAGAAGATCAAATTTTTTTATATAAAAGATTACAACCTTGGAGTAGATTTAAAGAAAGTGAATGGATAGCTACAAATGGGTATTGCTTTGTGCAGCCAATAAAACAAAGAAATAAACTAAAACCAGGAGAAGAAGAAGAGTGTATAGGTATAGTTAAGTATACTGATGGCGTCAATAATGTTGGTGATCTTGTAGGATTTACACCTTTTTCAACTTACGAGTTTGTAATCGATGGTAAAAGATTATATAGAGTTTTAAATAAATTTATTACAATTAAATATGAATATCAAGGAAACGAAGAAGCTTATAATCCAAGCTGGGCAGAGAGCAGTTGAAGAGCTAATTAATGTCGCGAAAGAAAAGATTATTACAAATACAGAAGACGACGTTTCTGCTGATAGACTGAAAAATGCTGCGGCTACTAAAAAACTAGCAATATTTGACGCATTTGAAATACTTAACAGGATTCAGGAAGAAAATAACCTGCTTGAGGGCAAAACACCTAAAGAGGCAGAGAAAAAAACTTTTAAAGGATTCGCAGAAGGCAGATCTAAGTAATGTACGAGCAAAATTTAGTTAAGGTCGTAGAACCTATAAAGAAAACAACAATCACACGGATGAACCGTGGCAAAAAATGGAAATATGGATACAATAAAGAGCATGATATTATCGTTATATCAAAAACTGGTAAAATTGGGGAAATACTTGAAATACAAAATTTGCGTATTGGCCTGCCGTTGGAACCAATGCAAGTGCACATGCACAAATCCTCTAGATGGGAAAAAATAGATTATCCAAAAGAACTAGGTAAACTTAAAAACATATTTGACTGGAGAGCGTATCCTGAAGAGCAAAAAGAACAGTGGTATGACTATATAGACGAAGAGTTTAAACGTAGAGACGAAGGCTTTTGGTTTACTAACGATGGTAAACCTACGTATATAACAGGTAGTCACTATATGTACTTACAATGGAGTAAAATAGATGTAGGTGCTCCAGATTTTAGAGAAGCAAACAGACTGTTCTTTATATTTTGGGAAGCATGTAAGGCTGACAAAAGATGCTACGGTATGTGTTATCTTAAAAATAGACGTTCTGGATTTTCTTTTATGTCAAGTGCAGAAACAGTTAATTTAGCAACAATATCGAGTGATAGTAGATATGGTATACTATCAAAGAGTGGATCTGATGCTAAGAAAATGTTTACAGATAAAGTAGTACCAATATCAGTTAACTACCCTTTCTTTTTTAAGCCTATACAAGACGGTATGGACAGGCCAAAATCAGAACTTGCTTATAGAGTGCCAGCTAGTAAATTTACACGTAAAAAAATAGTAGCTAACGAAGCGCAAGAAGATTTAGTAGGATTAGATACCACTATTGACTGGAAGAATACCGGTGACAATAGTTATGATGGTGAGAAGTTGGCGTTACTAGTACATGATGAAAGTGGTAAGTGGGAAAGACCTGATAATATATTAAACAACTGGAGAGTTACAAAAACTTGTTTGAGATTAGGTGCTAAGATTGTAGGTAAGTGTATGATGGGTTCAACATCAAACTCTTTAGATAAAGGTGGTGGTAATTTTAAAAAACTATATAATGATTCAGACGTTACTAAGCGTAACAGAAATGGACAAACAAAGTCTGGTTTATATTCTCTTTTTATCCCAATGGAATGGAACTATGAAGGGTTTCTTGACAGATACGGAAAACCAGTCTTTAATAACCCAGATCATGATGTCTTCGGACCAGATAATGAATTAATAGAATATGGTATTATTGATCACTGGAATAATGAGGTAGAGGGTTTAAAAGGTGATTCAGATGCATTAAACGAGTTTTATAGACAATTTCCAAGAACTACAGAACACGCTTTTAGAGACGAAGCAAAAAACAGTATATTTAATTTAACTAAAATATACGAACAAATAGATTATAACGAAGGTATTGGTGCGCAAGGAAATATAAGTAGAGGAAACTTTCAATGGGTTAACGGAGTTAAGGACACACAGGTAATATTTTATCCAGATCCAAAAGGTAGGTTTAATATAAGTTGGGTACCACCAAGTCATTTGCAAAACAGAATAATAGTTAAAAACGGTATTAAATATCCAGCAAATGAACACATGGGTGCTTTTGGTTGTGATAGTTACGATATATCAGGTACGGTTGATGGCAAAGGATCTAACGGCGCTTTACACGGCTTAACTAAGTTTAGCATGGAAGACGCACCACCAAACCACTTTTTTCTAGAATATATATCTAGACCACCAACAGCTGAAATATTTTTTGAAGACGTGTTAATGGCATTAGTATTTTATGGCATGCCAATATTAGCGGAGAACAACAAGCCAAGATTATTATATCATTTAAGACGTAGAGGTTATAGAGGTTATAGTATGAATAGGCCAGATAAAATATGGAATAAGCTATCAACCTCAGAAAAAGAAATAGGTGGTATACCAAACTCTAGTGAAGACGTAAAACAAGCACACGCTGCTGCTATTGAAATGTATATACAACAACACGTTGGTCATTTGCAAGATGGTGTTTATGGCAATATATATTTTAACGAAACACTAAATGATTGGGCTAAATTTGATATAACTAAAAGAACAAAGTTTGATGCTTCAATAAGTTCTGGTCTTGCTATTATGGCTTGTAATAGAAACTTATATAGACCAAACGTGAAAATTGAAAAACCTAAATTAAACATAAGTATTTCTAAGTATACTAATACTGGTAATACATCAAAAATAATAAAATAAAACATGGCAGAATACGTTAACAATTATTTTCCTAGTCAAGTCGTAAGTGACGCTGAAAAGCTTAGTTATGACTACGGATTAAAAATTGCCAAAGCTATAGAGCACGAGTGGTTTAACAAAGATCAAGGGCTTAATAGATACCACAAACACTATAATGATTTCCACAGATTAAGACTTTACGCAGATGGTAATCAATCAATACAAAAATATAAAGATGAGTTATCTATAAATGGTGACTTAAGCTATTTAAATCTAGACTGGACACCAGTTCCAGTTATACCTAAGTTTGTGGATATAGTTGTAAACGGTATGACTAATAGAGAGTATCAAATAAAAGCTTATTCTCAAGATCCATACGGTGTAGAAAAAAGAACTAATTATATGCTTTCTATACTAGATGATATGAGAAACACAGAAATGAACGATTATGTTCAACAAAATTTTGATATTAATTTATACGAAAATAATCCAGAAACTTTACCGGAAACACAAGAAGAATTAGAACTACACATGCAGCTTACTTATAAGCAAGCGGTAGAAATAGCAGAAGAGCAAGCTATTAATGTTTTGTTTAATGGAAACAATTACGATTTAATTAAGAAAAGGTTTTATAGAGATTTAACTGTGTTAGGTATAGGTGCTGTTAAAACTAACTTTACTACTTCTGAAGGCGCTACTATAGAGTATGTTGATCCTGCTGACTTAGTTTATTCTTACACAGAATCTCCTTATTTTGACGACATATATTATGTTGGTGAAGTAAAAACAATACCTATAAACGAATTAGCAAAACAGTTTCCACATTTAGATCAATCAGACTTAGAAGAAATAATTAGTTCAAGATCTTTGTATACTAACAATTCTTATAAAAACGCTAGTAGTTATGATGAGTTTGATAATAACAAAGTTCAAGTGTTGTACTTTGATTATAAAACTTATATGAACGAAGTTTATAAAATAAAAGAAACAGCTAGTGGTGCGGAAAAAGCTATAGAAAAAGACGATAGTTTTAATCCGCCAGAAAACATGGAGGGTGAGTTTACTAAATTACATAGATCAATAGAAGTTCTTTATCAAGGTGCCATGGTCGTAGGTACTAATAAGCTTTTAAAATGGGAAATGGCTAGTAATATGATGAGGCCAAAAAGTGATTTTAATAAAGTTAAAATGACCTATAGTATAGTAGCTCCTCGTATGTATAAAGGAAATATAGACTCTTTAGTAAAAAGAATTACTGGGTTTGCTGATATGATTCAGTTAACACATTTGAAGTTACAGCAAGTAATGTCGCGTATGATACCTGATGGTGTTTATTTAGATGCAGACGGACTTGCTGAAATAGATTTAGGTAATGGTACTAACTATAATCCACAAGAGGCTTTAAACATGTTCTTCCAAACAGGTAGTGTTATAGGTAGGTCGTTTACACAAGACGGTGACATGAATCCTGGCAAAGTACCTATTCAAGAAATAACTTCTGGTAGTGGTGGAAACAAGATACAAGCTCTTATAGGTAATTACAACTATTATCTACAAATGATAAGAGACGTAACTGGATTAAATGAAGCTAGAGACGGTAGTATGCCGGACGAAAGAGCTTTAGTTGGTATTCAAAAACTAGCAGCGGCAAATTCCAATGTAGCAACAAGACATATATTAGATTCTGGATTATTTTTAACTGTTGAAGTAGCAGAGCAATTGTCACTTAGAATATCTGATATTTTAGAGTACTCTCCAACAAAAGATGCTTTTATACAGAGTATAGGCGTACACAACGCAGCTACACTTGAAGAAATGTCAGAATTATATTTATATGATTTTGGTATATTTTTAGAGCTAGCACCTGATGACGAACAAAAAGCTATGTTGGAAAACAATATACAAATGTCTCTACAACAGCAAACTATAGATCTTGAAGACGCTATAGAAATTAGAGAAATAAAAAACGTTAAGCTTGCTAATCAACTTTTAAAAATAAGAAGAAAGAAAAAGATGCAGCAAGACCAGCAAGCTAAACAACAAAATATGCAGGCACAAGCACAGGCTAACGCACAGCAACAACAAGCGGCAGCACAAGCAGAAATACAAAAACAACAAGCTTTAACACAGTCTGAAGCTCAATTAGTGCAGTTAAAGGCTCAATTAGAAATTCAAAAATTACAACAAGAAATACAAGCTAAACAACAGCTGATGCAGTTAGAATTTCAAATGAATATGCAGTTAAAAGGTATAGAAATTGAAGGATTAAAAACTAGAGAAAAAGAAAAAGAAGATCGTAAAGACGAGAGAACTAGAATACAAGCTAGTCAACAATCAGAATTAATAGAGCAAAGAAAAGGTAATCAACCGGCTAAAAAGTTTGAGTCTGCAGGTAATGATATACTAGGAGGAAGAAGCGCTGCTGATATGTCTGGCTTTACACCTAGATAAAAATTATTAATTATTATTATATTATATTATGGCAAAAAAGAAAAAAGAAGAAGTAGTTGAAAAAACTACAGACAAGAACGTTACTAAAGTAAACATTAGTAAAAAAGAAATAAAAGAAGATGATAATATCATCAAAGTAGATTTAACTAAAAAACCAGAAACAGATGCCGTTCCAGAGCAAAGCACAGATGAGGTTCCTGTACGCGACGAATCCGAAGTTAGCGAAAAAGTGGTCGAAGAAATCGTCGAAAAAACAGATGAAAAACCTACCGGAGAAAGTACCGACGACGTTCAAGATGAACAACCCGTTGTTGAAGAAATTAAAGAAGAAGAGGTAAAAGAACAAGTTGAAGAATTAGCCGAACAAGCAGAAGAAGCTGTATCAGAAGCGCAGGAAACTGGTAAACAACTTCCAGAAAATATACAGAAACTTGTAGATTTCATGAACGAAACCGGCGGTAGTTTAGAAGACTATGTAAAGTTAAATCAAGATTATTCTGAGTTAGATAACCACTCTATACTAAAAGAATTTTACAAACAAACAAAACCTCATTTAAACTCAGAAGAAATAGACTTTATGATGGAAGACTATTTTTCTTTTGATGAAGAAATAGATGATGATAGAGATATAAAAAGAAAAAAACTAGCTTTGAAGGAGCAAGTTGCTCAAGCAAAGTTGCATTTAGAAAATGCAAAAACCAAGTATTATGAAGAAATACAATATGGTAATAAGTTGACAAGTGAACAACAAAAAGCCATTGACTTTTTCAACAGATACAACAAGGAGTCAAAAGAACAGCAACAAGTAGCTGAAAAACAAACTCGTACTTTTTTAAACAAAACTAATCAATTATTCAACAAGGATTTCAAAGGTTTTGAATACAACGTTGGTGATAAGAAGTTTAGATTTAATATAAAAGACACGAGCGGTGTAAAAGAAACCCAAAGTGACATTAATAATTTTGTCAAGAAGTTCTTGAATAAAAATAATGAAATGGAAGATACTAAAGGTTATCATAAAGGTTTATTTACAGCTATGAACGCTGATGCTATTGCAAAACATTTTTACGAACAAGGTAAAGCTGATGCTTTAAAAGATAGTATAGCTAAATCTAAAAACGTTAGTATGGATCCAAGACAAGAGTTTAATGGTCAAATCAATACTGGCGGAATAAAAGTAAGAGTGTTAGGTGATAATTCTAATGACTTCAAATTTAGAATTAAAAACAAAAATTAACAAATTAAAAATTAAAAATTATGGCAATTAATGCAGGAAGTAATTTGAATAGTGTTCCTTCTTCACAGAAACAAACATTAGCTTCAAATTACGTTGATTTTACAAGCTCAGCTACTGAAGGTTGGGCACAACAATACCTACCTGAGTTAATGGAGCAAGAAGCTGAGGTTTTCGGACCTAGAACAATTTCTGGTTTTCTTAATCAAGTAGGTGCAGAAGAAGCAATGACTTCTGATAGAGTTATATGGTCTGAGCAATCAAGACTACACATTTCATTAAAAGGTACTATAGATTTAGATGGTAACGTTTCTTCTTCAGGTGCTAAAGGTAGTTTTACTGTAGTATCTGATATTGACGGTAACATAGCTGGTGATGGGTTTGCTATCGCTGATCATGGTGTTAGAAATCACGATCTTTGTTTACTTTCTACTCCAGGTAAAGTATCTAGAGTTTTAGTTGTAGCTGTTGATAACCAAACTATAGGTATTAGAGCTTATGACGAAGACGTTTTAACTGGTCACTCTGAATCAGCTAGCGCTGCTACATTATTAGTTATCGGTTCTGAATTTAAGAAAGGTGATAACTATGATAATTCAACTACTAGAGACGCTAACGAGCCTACTTTTAAGACTTTCACTAACAAACCAATTATAATGAAAGATTACTACGAAGTATCAGGATCTGACGCTTCTAGAATTGGTTGGGTTGAAGTTTCTTCTGAAGGTGGTGCTTCTGGGTACTTATGGTACTTAAAAGCTGAAGCTGATACTAGAGCTAGATTTACTGATTACTTAGAAATGGCAATGCTTGAGTCTATTCCAGGTTCTAACTCAACTAACGTTGATGGTGAATTAGGTTTTTCTGTAGAAAGCGATGCTGGTACTGAGGGTTTATTCTATGCTATTGAAGATAGAGGTAACGTTACTACTGGTGTGTCTGGTGTAAATGCTGCTACTGATTTAGCTGAGTTCGATGCAATTTTAGCTGAATTTGATAACCAAGGAGCCATTGAAGAAAATATGATATTTGCTAACAGAGCAACTAGTTTAGCTATTGATGACATGTTAGCTTCAATGAACTCTTACGGAGCTGGTGGTACTTCTTACGGGGTATTTAACAACTCTGAAGATATGGCACTTAACTTAGGTTTCTCTGGATTTAGAAGAGGTTCTTATGACTTCTATAAGTCTGACTTCAGATACTTAAATGACAAAGCTACTAGAGGTGGTATCAATGCTACTGCTGGTTCTGAAGCATTAAGAGGAGTTATAATCCCAGCTGGATCTTCTTCAGTTTATGACCAAACTGTTGGAGCTTCAGTTAGACGTCCGTTCTTACACGTTAGATATAGAGCTTCTCAAACTGACGATAGAAGAATGAAGACTTGGGTTACAGGTTCAGTAGGTGCTGCTACATCTGCGTTAGACGCAATGCAAATCCACATGTTATCAGAAAGATGTTTAGTTACTCAAGGTGCTAACAACTTTATGTTAATAAAGTAAACACTTTATATTAAAAGACCGGGGCTTCGGCCTCGGCCTTTTATTTTATTAATTTTATTATATATTATATTATGGCAAAAAAACAAGAAACAAAAAAAGAGGTCGAGATACCTGTTGTTGAAACACCAATTGTTGAGACACTAAAATCTAAAAAAGTTGAACCTAAAAAACCAACTTGGGAAATAAAAGATAGAGTTTATTATTTAAAATCAAATAGAAAGCCTTTATCTTATATGTTAAAAAGTTCTAACGTATATTATTTTGACGAAGAAAAAGGTTATGAAAGAGAAATGAAATA
>Ga0181568_10005992_pt1 | contig 10638 bp, 12 predicted proteins | sample 101ome_20_FD_133758 | JGI IMG/M metagenome (GOLD analysis project Ga0181568, IMG submission 133758) | Coastal salt marsh microbial communities from the Groves Creek Marsh, Skidaway Island, Georgia - 101404AT metaG (megahit assembly) | ecosystem: Environmental > Aquatic > Marine > Intertidal...
ATATCTATGTAATTTGAATGAGGTGGAACATATGCTATAGACCTAAAATGATCTCTTTCTCTAATATCGTTACAATGAACATATATTTCTTTTATATTTTTACCCATTATCTCTTTAAAATCTTCTCTTTGATCAATATAAGGTGATACTAGTGATACAATTACATCTTTACCTTGATTATGAAGATATTGAGCTATACGTTGAGCTGTACCTACATTTTCTACTCTACCTTTAATAGAGTAATCTTTATTAGAAAATAACTCTCTCATATCATCACCATCTATTCTAAAAGCTCCTGGTTTTTCTTTCTTTAATAAATTTGCTAAGGTAGTCTTACCTGAACTAGGTTGACCTGTAAACCAATAAATCATAGTGTATCGTAATATGCGTTTTGTTTTTCTTGTCTTTTTATATCTTTAGGATGGTAAAGAGCATATACTTCTTCTGCTGGAAGTGTGGCAAACTCTCTATGTCCTTCTAATCTTTCATGGACCTTATTAACCCATTTAATCTCTGGTTTGTTCTTCCATACCCTCCATTGAAAGTCAGGCCAGTTTACCCATCCATTTCCATTTACATTCCATTTACATTTAAACTGATGATCTAAAGTTAAACCTTCTACGGTGTTAACTCTAGGTACTAAATAAACATCTACATTAGGATTAGATTCTAATATTGCTGGAAGATTATCTATAAGAGTTTCATTTGGTATCTCATCTGCATCTATCTGAAAGATATAATCACCTTTGCAGTAATCTTTAAGTTTATTTTTCCAATCAGCAAAATGTCCTTCAAAGAATCCTCTCCAGAATTGAACGTTAGGTAGTTTATTAAACTTAGTTAACATTGTAGCTATCTCTTCATCACCATTCTTTTGATCATATAGTATAACTATTTCATCATTAGGTCTTTTTTTATGAAGTAGAAAGTCGATAAGTTTTTTTATCTCTTTCTTTTCATTACAAACTGTTATTGCATAACTAATTACCATCTATAGTAAAAAATCCAATTACTTCTAATGCATCCATAAACCCACTATCTTTATTAAACTGCTTTGCATTAACCATATCCATTTTATGAGTTTGATTAGCAGGGTATCTTTTAGAATCAACTTCTTCTTTAGTTAACTCTATAGCTTTAACTGCAGACCATTTCCAATCTTTAGTAGTTTTACCATCAGCAAACACCATACCTTTACCTGGTAGGGTGATAGTAGCTGGAAACCAAGCTCTATTATTCTCATCTATATGCATCAAATCTTTATATAACTCTGGTGAAGTTTCTAAAGTATTTTTAGTAGCTTCAGAATCTTTATCCATAAGTGTAGAAGTAGTAAAACCGCTACCCATACACATCCATGTTGTTATTGTTTGTCCATCTTGTTCGAAAGTATTTTCGTAACATGCATTACTCCCGAAAGGACCTGTAACTAATTTATCCATCTATCTTTTGTAATTTTGGTAAGTCTAACTTAGGTATATTTAAATCTACTTGTACTGAAAATGACGGTACATATTTTTCCTCATATGATTTATATTCATCTACCATACTCTGAAAAGAAAAATCTTTTATATTTTTATTCTTTAACTGTTTAGCTGGTACCTGAAAACTTTTATATTTTTTAAACATATCAGTCCAAGCTTTAGCTACTTGCATATCATCAGGTTTAAACCATTGAGCTTGTTCTAATATCATATCTTTAACTGCAGCAGACTTATGAACGTTTTCTAATTGACCACCAATTAATAATGCTCTCTGATTATCAAGAAAATCTAATTGACCAGACCAACCTGATGCTATAATAGGTTTACCGGTTAAACTAAACTCTAATAATGGTCTACCGAATCCTTCACCTTTAGTAAAACTAACCATAGCTTTTACTTTAGGGTTATTATATAGTTGATTCATTTGCTCATCTGTTAGATCTCCAGTTACTAAATAAATGTTTGGTAAAGAACCTTTCACTGTGCTTCTAATCTGATCTATACGTTTCAATATCCTATCTTGATCTAATATAGACGAACCTACCTGTTGAGTTTTTAATACTAATGCTGGTTTAGATTGCTTATTCTTGAACGTTTCTAAAAATGACTTAATTGTATACCCTACATTTTTTCTGTCATGACCTAAGTCTCCTTGCATCCAATGACCTACAAATAAGTAACAAAAGCTTTCTTTTATATCAGATAAATCAAAAGCTGAGGTTGGTTTTGCAAAATACTTATCTAAGTCAGCTCCTTCTCTTAATACCTCTATTGGCTTTTCTAGTTTTATTTGCTTTACAACTTGACCAGTTTGATTATTTTTTACATCATATTTTACTTCTGCAAATACTCTTTTAGAATGTTCTGAAGATGTTAAGATTAAGTCCATTCTATTACAGCCATCTATCCATGATTGATGAACTAATGTAGTTTCCATACCAGCAGTTAAACCTATGTTAAAATCTCCTACTCTTTGAAACTCATTAGGTACTGTGATTTGTATCCATAAGTTAGGTTTCTTATTTATATTTGGAATAATAGTACTTGCAAGTTCATCTTCATTATGATCTTCTAAATAACCGAATCTAGTATTACCCCATCTTTGAGATAAAGTTTTTACTTCGTACTTATCTAATGCTATAAGAGCTTTAACAAAATCTCTAGCTCTTGCTCCGTAACCGGAATATGTGTCTATAGGGCAGCTTACAACTGCTAATGGTTTACTCATTTTAATAACCTGTTAATTTATGTGCAATAACTTCTTGTTTAAAGTTTTCTACTTTAGTAATTTCATATAAAGGTCTAGGTGTAAACTTATCTAAAGTAGCATCAATACCTTTAATAATGTTCTCTGACATTTTTTTACCAGTAAAGCTTGACTCTTCTGACATAGCCCATTCTCTACCTGCTAATCCTCTTTTATTTCTTTCTTCTCTTCCTAATTCATATGCTTCTAACATATTTTTAGCTGCATCTTCTGGCATACATCTATCATCGAATATGTAAGGAGTCAAAGGACTACCCATCATTGCCATGTTTGTTGGCCATATTGGTATAGCCCACTCACCATGCTTCTTATAAGTACCTCTATGGTTAGAAGGAAAGTCAGCATCAAAGTCTATCCATTGTCCTTTTTCGTTTTCAAATCTCATTTGATCTTGCATACCACCGGTAACATTAGCTGATATCATAGTACCTGTCATCATAGATTCAGTTAAAGCTAATCCCCATCCTTCATTTGATGATAGTAGAACAGTCAAGTCAGCTATGTTATAAAGTAAATTCATCTGTTGAGGAGATAATTTTTCAGTAGCAAACATCACGTTTAGATCTGGACAGAAAGTATCTTTTATTGCTTTTAAATCTGTACCATGAGGTGAGGATACTTCAGTCTTCATAACTAATGCTGTCTTTTTAGCTTTTTCTTCACCAATCATATCACAAAACTGCTTGTAAGCTAATATAGTATCACCTGGATGTTTTCTTTGAATGTTTGTTGAATTAAAGAATACTACATAATCTATTTCTTTACCTTTGAATAAATTAGTTTTAAACTCTTGTAATGCTTTATAGTCTTTATGACCTTCCTGAATAGGGAAGAACATTTCACTATCTATACCATGAGGTACGTACATACTAACTTTATTCTTAATTTTATCTCCTAAAACTAATCTATTAATATTGCAAGTTTGTTTTGATATACCTAACAAACCATCTACTGAATTGTAATAGTTTTTGTTGTACATAGGAGCTGGATATTCATCCCATATGTTTAACCATACAATTGGTATTTTAGATCTTATCTCTCTTTCAATCTCAAATAACCATATCCAATATCTTGGATCAGTAAAGATAAAGATAGCATCAGGCTTTTGTGTTTTAAGTAACTGTCTAATCATAGTAGTATCTCCATACCCATTACTAGGTTGAACAAATACTGAACTGTCTTCTATTTTAGCTGTCTTATTTACATCAGCAGATAAGTCCATAACTTTACCTACTTCAGGATGGTTAACTGCAGCTCCTAAATTGAACCAGTTATAATGGTGAGCAGTACCTACAACAAACTCTCTTGCCATAGTTGCTACTCCCGAATGCATTCTTATATCATCACAAAGTAATAGTATCTTTTTTCTATCTGCTTTGGGTACGTAACCTAATTTATTTTTCATCTAATTTAATCGTAATTTTGTGTATCAATTTCTTAAACTCATCATCTGTAAGATATAAAAAAATTGCCCTATCTGCAAGTTTCTTAAAAGAAAAATTATCTTGCAAACAAGCCATTTTAAATTTATCGAAAAGAGGTTGAGTAATTTTTACTGAGGTAAGCTTTTCTTCTTTTGTCATAACTTAATTAATATATACATATATAAATATATACAATTTACAAAACACCTGGATAAACATCACAATGTTCACATTTACCAAAGGCAGAAGAACACTTATAGGTCTTATCTATATACTCTCCATTCTCATCGATAGTATCAGCTATAAATCTATTCATAGAATCTATAACTTGTTTAGTTTTTCTAGGACCAGAAGCAGGACTAAACTGTTGAACTCTTTTACGCATAGTAGCAAAGTCTGCATTTTTAGGTATCTGTCTCTTAACTATAAAAAACTCTACATCTATCTTATCTTTATCTATACCGAACTGTTTTGAGAAAAACTCTCTGTAAAGTATTACTTGTGCAGTTAAGTTAGGATTCTTTTTAGCTTTATCTTGCCATCCTCTAGTTGAAGTTTTTATATCAACAACTGTCCATCTATCTGAATTAGGATGGTAAAATACTAGGTCAACTAAACCTTTAAACATAACGCCAGGTCGTATCTCTTGGTAAAGCAATGTTTCTATTCCAGCTAATTGCATAGTCTTAGTACTAAAGTATGCTGCTCTTTTTTTCTTCAACCATTCCATAATAGCTTTTCCATCTCTGAAAAAAGAATACATCTCAGTTTCATTTGAAAAATGCTCATGACCTGACATAGCTTTAGCTGACTTATATGCTTTAACCATATTTTCATACAGTATATCATTTATGTTAAGATCATTGGCAGTCTTAACTTTATCCATGTATAAGGTTTCTAAATACGTTTGTAACGTTTCATGGAATGCAGTACCAAATACCATATAGATAGAAGGTTCATAAGGAACTAAGTTACGAAGATATTGTAACTCCCATAACCTTGGGCATTTATTATAGGTACTTAATTGACTATATGAAATGTGTTTGTTCTTTGAAGGTGATTGTTTGATTTTACTCTCCCAGACCTTCTTAACAAGACCTTTTAACTTTTTAGGCATTACTTATTTTTCCACTTATTGTTAAATACTATCTGACAGATAATGCCATAGTTGGTAATATCTTGAAATGTATCAATTAGAGTTTCGTTTTGAGCTTTCCTACCGGTAAGTATCATATTCTTCCATCTGTTAATCTTATCAGATAGTCTATACCATAGACCGGTCATTGCAAATTCTTTCTCTTCGTCATTAACGAGTTGTGTACCTGCCGATACATTACCCATTCCGTAATCAAGATGCTTCTTAGCAAACAGTTCAAACTGCTCATCAGCTATCTCTTTGTATGCGTTATAAATTGTTGGGTATTCCTCTTTTAGTATTTGCTTAGCCGAAGGAGGATGCTTGGCATTCATAATTTCTCTATCGCTCATAGTATAACTTTATATACATAAAGATAAGAACTTTTACTCAGGATACCTAATAAAATCTTGTAAAAAAGTCATGTTCTAATTTAGATGGACTATTAGTAACTTGACTATGCAAATTGTCAAAATTACTTTTAACAATCTTTTGTACTTCATCAGAATTGATAATCTTTTGAATATCCTCAATAGGAGTGTCAGCAAACTTTTTTAACTCAGCACAGAACATTAATGCTCTTTTTTTAAAGTCTAATTCGTTATCAAACTCTTCATTAAATAACATAGCAAAAGTTTTATAACCTCTACTACGCATATAACCATACCACCCAGGAGGACCTAACGTAATGAAAGGAAGTCTATAAAAAATAGGAAAGAAGCTTTTTTCAGTTACATTTAGACCTTTATCGTTATAGAATCTATTACCGTTATCATGATTAGTACACGTTTCAACAACTATCTCTACTGCTGATGTTTTGGTTATCTCTTCTGGAAATAATTTACCATTTCTATCTCTGTAGTTTTGTTGAGGTAAGTCCATAACTATTGGTAACTCTAAATTTTGGTAATGGTTCCAATAATTGTCCTTATCTGTAGTAAAATTTTGTAATAAACTATAAAAATGATTTTTATCATTATACCTTTGATATGAATCATTTTGAGCTAAGACACTGTAGTTACATTTATCTAATAAGTTGTTTACTGATAGGTACATAAGAGTTAAAACTCTACCAGGTCTCATCATACCATTTTTATAAATAAAATGCTTTTTAAGAAATTTATCACCTATTTTACCTTCTTGTAATGATAGTTGGTTAATTACATATCTATCAGGTCTAAGTTCTCTTCTATAAGTTGTATAGTTACTTACTACCCGTTCTACAAAGTTATATGAATAAAAATTTTGTAATGGAATATTTGTTTTGAGTTCAGGTTTGATTAAATATGTTTCCTTAATAATAGATTCAAACTTTTGATCACCATATACAAACAGTATTTTATTGCTGTCAATTAGTTTAGAATCATCTAATTTTTTCAACTCTTTTAAAATATAGTAATCGTTCCAATGTATTTCTGGACCTTCTGATGGCATAAATAAAAGAAAGTAAACTTTATTAACTCTATCATTAACTAAGTCACAAAGTTGATCTGATAAGTAAGAAGAAATATTATCAAAATTGATATCATTTACATCTAATAACCGTATTGGATATACAGTAAACTGTTTTGGGTCCACACTATCAAATGTAACTTTAACTTTATTTTCTATACTTTTACTTTCTTCAAATATAGCATCTACATCAATAGAATCATACAGAAGTTGTATTGCCATAGTGTATAACTTTTATATCTTTATTAGTAGAAAAACTTCTCCAAGGATCAATTATAACTGAACCTTCAGGGTAATTATAGTCATGATGTTTACCCATATGGCCTAATAAATAAACTGCTTGTATAGGATTAACAGGATCATATAATACCTTTACCATAGGGTTTAAAGTTTCACAAAAGTGACCAGTAAGAACTGAGGTTGATCCATCAAGGTATTCTACGTCAGGTTTATAAGCTTGACCTAAAATTACAATTGGTAAATTGTGTTTATTTGACTCTTCTACAATTCGTTCAGCTAAGTTACTAGCTTGAACTTCTCTAGCTGTCATTACTGCATCGAATAAGTCGTAACCTAAATTTAATTTTTCAGCCATATATCTTAATGCAATATTATCTCTTGGATGACATCCTCCTCCATCACCCATACCTGGTTTCATATATGTTGGTCCCATAATACGTTGTGTAGATCTAGCTAATGCTCCAGCTACTACATCAGCATTCATATTACCTGATTTTTCTGCAACATCTTGAATCATATTTACTAATGCTACTTTTGTTGATATAAATGTATTATAAAATATTTTTATAGCTTCTGCATCATCCCATGTTCCAACTTCATACCTAGTACCTTCTGTAATAAATGTACCGTAAAAGTCTAATAGAAGTTTAGCATCACCAGTTAACGTACCATCTTCGGTTCCTATAATAATCATTTCTGGGTTTACCATATCCCACTTTACTGTCCCCATTGCTATTAGATATGGATTATAAATAAATCTACCGTTAGGTATTCTATCAATAAATTCTCTTCTAATAGTACCAGGTAAAACTGTGGATATAAGTACTACTAATTGATCTTTATTGACAAACTTATTTACTTCATCTAATACATTATTTACTATTGAATAGTCAAAATCTTTATTCGGTAAATGTGATGTTGGATAACGTCCGTCGTAATCAGGATGATGAGGAGTAGGAACTGCTATAAAAATAAGTTCTCTATCCTTACATACCTCTTCAACAGTATCTACAATTTTAAATTTGTCTGATTGGACATGCACTATGTCATAACCTATAACGTCATGCTTTTCTGCCATTACCTCAGCAGCATCTTTTCCTAATTTACCTATTCCTATAAATCCTATTTTCATAAACTGATGTTATTTTTAAATATATTGAAGAAATCTAAATCTAATTTACAATCTTCGTTAAGTTGACTTTCTAGCAAATCGTGATTGCTTTTTATTGTTGCTTGTACTTGTTTACTGTTAACCATTTCCTGTACCTCTTGTAATGGTCTACTAGCAAATCTTTCTATCTCTGTACAAAACATTTGTGCTCTTTTCTTATAATCTTTTTCATTAGCAAAGTCCTCGTTAAACAATTGAGGAAATGTTGAATAACCTTTTTGATGAAGATACTTATACAAACCTGGAGGACCTAAAACTATAAAAGGTAACCTATATATCATTGGAAAAAATACCTTTTCAGTTACATTTAAACCATCCTGATTATCAATATCTATGTGTGTTTCAACTACTATTTCCACAGCTGTAGTTTTTGTATACTTATCTGGGAATACTGGAGTGTTGTGGTGTGAGTATGCATCTTGAGGAAGATCTAAAGTAATTGGTAATTCTTTTTCTAACTCTAAATACGATTCATAGTAATGTTTTTTATCAATTGTAAAACCTTCTAAAAAATCATACATAACATTCTTATCCTTAAAAGTATCAAATGAATATTCTGGAGCTAAAACACTATAGTGACACTTATCTAATAATCCATTTACTTTTAAAAAAAGATAAGTAAACATTCTACCTGGTCTCATAACTCCATTTTTATAAATAAAGTGTTTTTGTATATGTTTATTTCCTATTCTACCTTTTAGGTGAGCTTTAGGGTCTATAACATATCTATCAGTTTTAAATGATTTGTTATGTATGTACGAACTTGCTATTCTTTCAAAATAGTTATACGAGAAAAAATTTTGGTGAGGTATTCTAGATTTGAGTTTTGGTTGATCATCATACACCCTACTTAATATTTTTTTAAAGTTTAAACAACCGTAAACAAAAAGTACTTTTGTAGGATCTACTATATTTCTACTATCAAAATCTCTTAATTGTTTTAACATTGAGTAATTATTCCATCTCAACTCCAATCCTTCTGAAGGTATAAATAAAAGTAAGTATACTTTATTAGACTTATTGTTAATTAATTCAATTAACTTTTTTGATAATAAAGGTTCAATATATTTTTCAGAATCTATTTGAGAAGGGTTCAAAAATTGGATAGGATAGATAGTAAAATATTCAGGTTTAACATTATCAAATGATACTGCACCTTTATCTTTAACACTAAAGCTTTTATCAAATAAAATATCAGCAGCATTCCTATTAGGTTCGTTATGTAAACCTGGAATTAGTCCGTAACCGTTTGGAGTAGACGGATCATCATACAAAACCTGAACTGTGTTCATTTATGTTTTTTTATTAATTTATAAATAAATGGTCCTACTTCTTTACCTAAGTTAGACCAGTGTAGCTTGTCTTCTGTAACTTGGAGCAATCTTTCTTGATTTTCAATTAATTTTTTATTAATACTATGTGTACTAAATTCTTTTGCTAATGTACGGGTGGGTGTCCTTAAAATTTTTTTTAAATTTTTTATGATGATATTCATTCTATCTTTATAATTAGACTTTAAGTCGTAAGATTCGTCAAACAGTTCCGGAAAGGTATGGTACCCTAATCCTTTTAGATAATCTAAAGTTTTGTATGAACCTACAACCAAAAATGGGTGTAAAGTAGATATAGGTTTAAAAGTTTTTTCAGTAATAAACGTTAACTCAGTATTACGTTCATCAAAAGTAGTTTCAGTGACTAAAGAAAAACAACTGTCAATATAGCTCTGAGGAGATACATCTTTAGAGATATAACCTACATGTTTCAGGTTGGAAGGCCAGTCTAACTTTACAGGTCCATTTTCTAACAATTTTTTAATTCTTTCTACTGCTAAAGAAGTTTCGTGCTCATCGTTATAATAGTATCGTATAAGTGTATCATGATTTCCAGATAATCTTACTTTGTAATTATCGTCGGCCAAGGACCAGTATATGTCTTGAAGAGCATTGTTTCTGTTAAGCCAATCAATTATAAAAAGTCTATGCCCATGCATCATATTATTTTTACAAACAAACTTTTTACTCACTGTTTGGTAGTTTTTTTCTTCTATAGTGAACTTATGTTTATAAGTATTTCTTAAGTGTGAAGATGACAAAGCCTCAAAAAAATTTACATTACAAATATTAGATACTAATAGGTAGGTTATCATAAGTTGAAGATTCATTATTTAAATTTCCATGTATAAAGAAAATTTTATCAGGAGGTATTTTGTATTTATCAATTAATGTGTGAAAAAGTCCCAACTGTTTAGTTAATGGTTTCTCCAAATCCCAACCTTCCATAGAGTAATCTATAAGTAACATAAATTTATTTTTTGGATCTTGAAGTAAACTTAAAGCTTCTGAAGAAAAATAAGTAGGCATAAGTCAAATGTCTTCATCTGTGTAACCTCGATCGAGACAAGTAATGTGTATTGGATAAAAAACTAATAAATGTTTTTTAGCCGTGTACGTATGTGTCAACTGTGG
>Ga0181568_10006001_pt1 | contig 10626 bp, 13 predicted proteins | sample 101ome_20_FD_133758 | JGI IMG/M metagenome (GOLD analysis project Ga0181568, IMG submission 133758) | Coastal salt marsh microbial communities from the Groves Creek Marsh, Skidaway Island, Georgia - 101404AT metaG (megahit assembly) | ecosystem: Environmental > Aquatic > Marine > Intertidal...
CAGAAACACAAAAGAACAATGCACAAATGAATGTTGCATTATTAGGTTTCAAAATGGCAGTAACAGAATCCCTTACAGTTTTCAATTTAGTAGATGGTGTTGTAGATGAATTTCATGATGAAAGTGGTGCTGACGAAGGTGAAGGCTCTAATGATTTATATAATGCAACAGATGATTATTACATCAACTCTACACAACCAGATGGTGCTTCATTAGCATATTCAGCAGGTTTTGGTATTAATAATATCACAGAACCAGACACATCAACAGCAGGAACAAATCCTGATGGTGGATCAGGAACTTTTGGTTCGTTTACAGTTCCAACTGGTATTACAAGTGTTGATATAATCGCATTTGGTGCTGGTGGCGGAAATGGTGCAGAACCTGGTGGTTCAAATTATGTTGGTGCAGGTGCTCCTGGCGGGTATGCAGAAGGAACTCTTGCTGTTACAGCAAGTCAAGTTTTATATGCATACGGTGGTGAAGGTGGTAATGAAAGTGGTAGTGCTTTTCAGTCTTTTGGCGTTGCGCCAGGCGGTAGAAGTCCTAACGATACTGCTCCACCAGGCAATCAATTTGGTGGTGGAGGAGGTGCAGCTGCAGGTGTGGTTGGTTATGCTTCTGCTCCTCAAAAATCTCAACCTCAAGTTTATGTTATAGCAGGTGGCGGTGGAGGTTCTACTGAAACTGCAGGTCCTGCTAGAAACGCTGATGGCGGAGGCGGTGGTGGCGGTCTTGTAGGTAATAGAGGTGGTCCTGACGGTGATAGTGAGAGTACAGCTAATAATAGTGGTAATGTAGGACCTGCTGGTTCAGGTGGCGGAGGCGACCAAGAACAAGGTGGTGCAGGTGGGCAAAGTGGTGGCGTCAATGGCTCAGATGGTTCAGCTTTACAAGGCGGTAATTCTGCAAATACTGCTGCTGGTGCTGGTGGCGGAGGTTACTACGGCGGCGGTGGCGGAAGTGCGAACCCATCTGGTGCTGAAGGTGGTCATGGTGGAGGAGGTTCTTCATATTATGGACATCCACAAGTAACATCAGGTGCAACGGAAGATGGTAACAACTTAAACCATCCAGATGCTCCAAATCAAAATTCGCCACAAGATAGTTATGATAGTACAAATGCTAATCATGTAATACTTAACACTTTATCACCAGGGTTAGGTAAAGGTTCTGGTGTAAATTCTGATGGTCCTGGTAATAGTGGTGCAGTATTAATAACAGCAACTGCTCCAGCAGTAGCAACTAGTGCAACAATAGTTTCAAACGCATTTACAGCGAGTTCAGAACCAAGCACTAGTCGTATTGTAGTATTTCAAGAGAATATAGATACACCTACTTTAAATACTGATATTATTGCTTCTATATCAAGAGATGGCGGAACTACATTTACAAACGTTAGTTTAACTGATGAAGGTTATGTAACAGGTGCAAGTGGCCAGAGAATATTATCTGGTGTTGCAACAATATCAGGACAACCTAGTGGAACAAGTATGAGATGGAAACTTGCATTAGCAAACAACCAAAGTAAAATACACGGTGTCTCACTAAGTTGGGGATAAAAAAGTTTATATATATACTATATAAAAACAATGAATGTAATGATAATCCAAATGAGGATTATTACAGTTCGAAAGGATTATAATGAATACAACACCACAACAACCCCCATTAGAATTAAAACGAGAAGATTTATTTATTAGTCCAATATATCGAGGAAACGATACCTCATGGTTAACGTTGGATAAAGAATGTGACCCTATCATAGACAAAGTAAGAAAATCATACAAAGAAAAATTAAAGAAAAAAGAGATAGAGGTATTACCTAATTCTTATCATAGCGATAATCTATGGCAACATAAAAAGTTTAAGCCTTTTGTTGAATATATTATGCAACAAATGTGGAATATATTAAGTTGGCAGGGATATGATTTAAGGAATAAAAAACCTTTATTACAAGAATGTTGGGTACAAGAGTTTCCTGAAGAGGGTGGGTTTCATGATATTCATATACATTCTAATAATCATATGAGTGGTTTTTATTTTCTACAATGTAGTAAAGACACATCAAGACCTTCTTTTCATGATCCAAGACCAGGTAAAGTAATGACGGATTTAATGACACTTGAAAAAAAGAAAATTACATTTGGTAGTAATGTTGTAAACTATCCAGTTAAACCTGGTGATTTTATATTTTTTAATTCATATATGCCTCATGCATATTCACACTATGTAAGTGAGGGTAAAAAAGAGAAGTTTAGATTTATTCATTTTAACATGGCAGCAGTAGTAGACCCTGGCTCCGTAACAAACGTAGAGGATAAAAAATAATGGGATTTGATTTTAAAAAATACATACCATTAAATTGGAAAACAAAAATGCCTACTGATTATGAGTGGGAAGTTCATAATTTACATGCATATAAAGATAAAAAAGAAAAGTTTGCTAAAGGCGAAATATCTTATGATGAATTACATGCCTTTGAATTAAAATATAGAGAAAGTGCAGAACAAAGAGAGTTTAGATGGAAACAATATCATCAAAATATGGAGTTGCAAAAACAGATTGCTTCTGATTATCAACAATGGAAACATTATGGTAAAGAGTGGTTAAGTCGTATGTTAGACAAAGGTCGTGGTTTGTTAATATCAAAATGGTGGTGGCGTAAACCAAAGAAACCTGTTGGTAAAGGTAAAATGCACCAAAGTCCTATAACTGGTCAATGGCACCAAGAACATAAACCAGATAAGTCAATGAGATTAAAACAATGGTTAGACGCTGCAAATCACGGACAAGCATTTAAAGGTAAAAAGAATTTTAATCCTGAAGTTCTTAAACTACAAAAACCAACAGATGAAATGATATTAAAATCTAATGAAGCAAAAAAAGAACGATCAAGACAAAAATGGGAATTGATTATGAATGAAACAAATAATTTTGGTAAAGGTTTTCAAACAGTAGATAGAACACCACCTGGCACAGGAGGTGGAAAGAAATATAGTAGAATAACTTTTAGTGATCCAAGAGTTTACGGAGGAAGGAATAAGGTTTCTTCAATAAAGAAAAAAACCACAGAAAAAAAATAACATATATAGTAACACTATGTAAATGTACTCATTGAGAGTATAACAGTAGAAGGAGATATAATGGAAGAAAATATAAAAGTTGCCAATGAGCAACTATCTAAAGACACTGGTTTTAGAAAAGTAAATGAACCACCAACAGCTGTCACACCAGAATCTATAAAAACAAACGACTTATTTACATCAATTGTTCATACAAGTTTTTTTAGTCCTGAACAATGTAATGCTGTAGTAGAGGCTTGTGAAAGTCCTTTATGGATACAAGGTGAAGTTAATGATGGTCAGGTAGACAAAAAACTTCGTAACGTTAAACAACAAGGTTTGATGATGAATGAAGAAGGTTGGCCGCATACACGAATACTTGACTTAATGAAACAAGCAAATGAAGCAAGATATAAATTTGATGTATCTGGTTTCATGAATTATGACGCACCCATGATTATGGAATATGGTAAAGGATGTCACTATGATTGGCATATTGATGTGGGTAAAAATGTACCTAATCGTAAATTAAGTTTTACAATTCAGTTATCTAAATCTGATGATTATGAGGGTGGTGATTTAGAATTTTTAGGAACAGAAACAAATACAGAAGCTTTTAGACAACAAGGTACTTGTATTATTTTTCCCTCATTCTTGGCACACAGAGTAAGTAAAATTAAATCAGGTACAAGACATGCAATAGTAGGATGGATACATGGACCAACATACATCTAAAAACAATCAAAATAGTCCGCCGAAGGATACTTTGATAAGAGAAATGTTTTATCCAACAATGATATATTTCTTTGATCATCCTACTGCAACAGAAACAAATAAACGAATTAAGAAAAACGTTAATATGTGGGAAAAAAGAGACACAAATGGTATAGTTCGTTCTAATTCATTAGGTTGGCATAGTGCTGTTGATATGCACCACAGAAACGAATATAATCACATTACAAAATGGATTTTTGAAAAAGTAGAAGAAGTATTTAACGATCAAGGATATGATCCTGACTTTCAACCTTGGTGCGATAATATGTGGGCAAATATTAATAAACGATATTCACATAATCGAAATCATGTTCATCCTGGTGGATTATGGTCTGGTGTATATTATATACAAGCACCTAAAAATAGTGGTCGTATTTGGTTTACAGACCCAAGAGGTGAAGCACATATGATTGTTCCACGATATAAAACAAGACCTAATTTTACTTGGCGTGAAGTTTATTACGAACCTATACCTGGTCGATTACTTATATTTCCTTCTTGGTTAATGCATGAAGTAGAACCTAATATAAACAAAGAGTTTGAAGAAAATGACGATCGAGGATGGCGATATTCTATATCATTTAATTTTATGCAAACTAGAAGACCAGGTGTAGCACCTAAGAAAGAAAGAAAAGGACATAGTTCAGGTGGCGGTATATCTAAACAAGATTTGGAGTTAAAAGATGAGTGAAATAATACAACATAATTTTGAAACAATAAAACCTGTTAGTGTTTTTACAACAACAATTGTAAATTCTAATATGACAGATAAACTAGTAGAACAAATTAAAAAAACTGGTGATAAACAAGACCATAAAACTAATGTTAAAGCATATATGACTGATTGGAACATGTTAAGTTTACCTGGTTTTGATGAACTTGAAAAACATATAATCTCAATAATTAAATTTCTAAGTAAACAATATTATCGCAGAGATATACAACCTAAAATATCTGATATGTGGGGTATGATATACAATAAAGGTAATTATGCAATAACACATGATCATTGGCCTGCATTATGGTCAGGTGTGTATTATATAAAGGCACCTAAAAATAGTGGTGATTTAATTTTTCCACAATTAAAACAACGTATCACACCTAAAGCTGGTATGATGGTTATATTTGATGGTGCAACTCGACATGGTGTTGAAGAAAATTTAAGTGATGAAGAAAGAATAGCGGTATCATTCAATGTTAAAGAAAATATTTAATTTTGGTTCTAAGAAAGAAGATAAGATTGAATGGTGGACTACAATAGAAGGATTAGAAAATATTACACCCGTTCAATTAGGTACACATCATATGCCAAATTGGTGGATAAACACACCTATGTGGCAAGATGAAAAAGTTAAAGAAGCAAATCATACAAACAATGTTGAAAATAAAGGTACTGTAAAGAGGTGTCCTGCTATACCTGAATTTATGGGTATGGGATTTGTTGTATCTTTATGGTGTGATGTAAGAGTAGAAATATTTGACGATGGTTCTTGGAAATGGAATACACCTGCAAGAGAGTTTAATTTTGGTAGTCACGGTAATTCTCAATTAACAGATTGGTTGCCTAATCATGCTAAACCTACTATAATAATGAAACCAGATTGTCCTTGGCGAGTAAGAACACCAAAAGGTATATCAATGTTACAACTACCTATGTTTTGGCATTTCAATCCAATCTTTACTGTTGCGCCTGGTATTATATGGACAGATATACACCATGAAATAAATCAACAAATGTTGTTTCATAAAAAAGGTGTATTTAATTTACAAAGAGGTACACCTCTTGCTCAATATATTCCTATTCGTAGAGAAACAATACCACATGTAGTAACTAATCAAACACCTGATTTAAGAAATGCAGCTAACACTAGTTTTTATCATGTAAGAACAAAGTTTAGTGGAGGTTATCCTAAACACAGAAAAGAAGAAATTAAGAAAGGAGAGTGTCCGTATCATGCAACTTTTAAATAACTATTATTATTTTAAAAAGGCATTAACACCTAAACAATGTCAACGAATACTTGAAGCAGGCATGACTGAACTTACAAAAAAATCTTCAAAGTATGGTGATGAAGCAATCAAAGCACAGACAGCAGATGGTAAAGAAAAAGGTGGTATTAGTATGGCAGGTGAAAAAACAGGTAATATAGCTGCTGCCAATATGACAAAAGAAAAACAAAAGAAGTTAGGTATAAAAGAAAGTGACGGATATGTAAGAGATAGTTCAATTGCTTGGTTAAGTGATAAATGGATATATGATTTATTACATCCTTATATTCATGAGGCAAATCAAAAAGCAGGTTGGAACTATGAGTGGAACTTTAGTGAGGCTTGTCAGTTTACAAAATACGAACCAGGTCAATTTTATGGTTGGCACGCTGATGGTAGTTCAGATTGGCCTGCAATGTATAAACCAGCATTAAAAGATAAAGATAATAAATGGAAAATTTGTGAGTTAATACCAAATGAAAATAAAACAGATTATATTATGGAAAAAGATGAGTTTGGTAATTCATATCCGAAAGTAAAAATAACAGAGCAAAATGCTCCTATAAGAAAGAAAAAAGATTTGTGGGGTAATGATGTACTTGCAAGTGGTTTTACAGATAACAAATATTATTGGGCTAAAGTAAGAAAATTAAGTATGACATTAAATTTAACAACACCTGATCAATACAAAGGTGGTAATCTTAAATTTGATTTTGGTCCTCACGCAGGTAGAGGAAGATTTAAAACATGCAAAGAAATAAGAGATCAAGGATCAATGATTATTTTTCCATCATTTCTTCATCATCAAGTTACACCAGTGACCTCTGGCACAAGATACTCTTTAGTTATATGGAGTTTAGGAAAACCTTTTAAATAATGAACACACCTTTTGGTATACATGCAGAATATGTTTCTGATCGTGCTGTTCAGAATTGTATTAATATGTACAAGAAAGATGGACATAGAGTTCAACCTGGTATGAGTGGACCACATAGACAAGTTATAAAGAAAGTTAAGGACTCTTTAGATTTAGGATTACATGTAGATGAAATAAGTAGATTAAAAATTTGGCATAAAGAAATGCACAATGTAATAGATAATTATATTCGTAAGTTTCCTATCTTATCAAGACATCATCCTTGGGGATATGTTGACGGAATAAATATTCAATATTATAAAGCAGGAGGTGGTTATAAAAAAGAACATAGTGAAGTAATGGATAATCAAAGTACCCATAGAATTATGGCATTTATGACATACTTAACTAATACGAAAAATGGTGGTACAGAGTTTACATATTTAAATTGGACAGCACCGTGTAAGAAAGGATTAACATTAATATGGCCAGTAAATTATCCTTATGCACATAGAGGTGTAATTAGTGAAAAGGAAGATAAAATGATTATTACAGGTTGGTTAGGATTTGATACAAAACATAGAGATACAAAAGAGGACATAGAAAACAATGAGTAAAGAAACGATAGAACAATTTGAAAAGGATAGATATTTACTTGTAAAGAATTTTATCAGTCCTGAATTAGCAAAGATAATGACCACATATACATTACATCAGGCAAGACATAATCATCAACCTGAAGGCGCAAACGGTCAGATACCACATACACATTCTGTACACGGTGACCATTTAATGGAATCTGTATTTGAATATACATGGCCAAAGATGGAAGAATTAACAGGTATTGAGTTATGGCCCACATATACATTTTATCGTGTATATAAACAAGGCGATATACTAAAACATCATACAGACAGACCTGCTTGTGAAGTTTCAGCAACTATTTGTTTAGGTTATGATTACAGTAATTTAGACGCCTTCAAGAAAACAGATTACAATTGGCAACTATGGGTGAATAATACTGCCAATGGACAAAAGTATGGTGGTGATCCAAAACAAGATAAAGGATATGATATGCAACCAGGTGACGCAATCATATATCGTGGTTGTGAGATAGACCATTGGCGTGATGAGTTTAAAGGTCTTATGCAATCACAAGTATTCTTTCATTATTGTGATAGAAATGGTCCTTTCAAAGACGCAAAGTTTGATTGTCGACCTGGTCTTGGTTATCCTCACACAAATAAAGACCCAGAAGCACAAAAAAGATTAAAAATAGCAGAAGCAAATTATCATGGTGAATATCAACAAGGCGGTGTTCATGCTGATGAAAAAGAGCAATGGATATGACACCAAAAGAAGTAAAAGGTAGAAACATAAACTGGCACACACCATTTGGTCCTGTCATTATGGAATCAACAATTAGTGACGAGTTACATGAAATATTATTAAGAAGAGCAGATCAATTAAGAATGGGTACACATCCAAACAAAGACATTAATACTGAAACAAATGATTATAGAGAAAGACTAGCAGGTTGTTTAAGTGAAGAATATTCTTATAAAGGTGCATTTACAAAAGAAGAAGACGCTTTTGTTGAAGCAGAATTAACTTGGTTAGCAGCACACTATACTAATTCTGCTTTTCAAGCACACAAAATTAAAAAAAGAATGGTAAGACAACCTAATGAAATAATAATGCAAAGACCTTTGTGGGTGAATTATATGAAATCAGGTGAATGGAATCCATCTCATGGTCATACTGGAAAAATATCTTGTGTCACTTATTTAAGAGTTCCAAAAGAAATAGATGAAGAAAACGAAAAGGGTTCACATACAAATAAAAGTAATACGCCTTCAGCAGGTCGTATTGAATGGTCATTTGGTAATGTAGGTATGTCGTATTCTTCTGGTGGTTATATAAGAACACCTGTAGAAAAATCAATATTCTTTTTTCCTGCTCAATTATCACATCAAGTATATCCATTTAAAGCAAACACAGAAAGAGTTTCAATGAGTGTAAATTTTGATGATAAAATAGATTTAGAACATGCATTGCAAGGAATTGGTGAAAGAGGACCTAAAAAAAATGATTGAGGTAACCTTCATACAAAAAGATACAGGTGATAAAGAAACAATACAAGTTCCAGAAAATACTACGTTGATGGAAGCAACACGCTTTTATTCACAAAACAAATATGTTCGTGGTATAGAAGGTGATTGTGGTGGAAATTGTTCATGCGCTACTTGTCATGTTCATGTAACACCTGAATGGTATGAGATTACAGGTTCTGCAAGTGATAAGACACCAGAGTTATCGTTATTAGAGTATGAAGAAAACTTTGATGAAATGGCAAGTCGTTTATCTTGTCAGATACAATTAAAAAAGAAACATAATGGATTAGTAGTATATGTCCCTTGATCCTAAAGGTTCTACAAGAATAGAAAAAGTAAATTTATATCCTACACCTGTATGGTTAGCAAATCTTGCTTTAAATACTCAAAAGGAAAGAAAAGTATCTCTTAAAGAAGACCTGTTATCTTTTATTCGAGGTGAGTTCGATAAGAATCCAAATAGTCCTAAAAAATCAAATCGTAATGGTGGATGGCAAAGTCGTGCTGATTTACATAAAGATCCATCAATGCAAGAGTTAGGTCAACAAATATTTAATGTATGTAAAACTATATTTCCTCACATTAAAGGAATGAAAATAACACAAATGTGGGCTGCAATTAATTTTGAACATTCATATAATGTGTTACATTCTCATGGTACACACTATGATTTGTCAGGAGCATACTATTTACAAGTTCCTGAAAAGTCTGGTAGAATTGCGCTTAGAGATCCTAGACCTGCCGCAATAAATCATTATTGGTCAAATACTTATATTGATAAAGGTGAGTATCATTGGAAAAAACCACAAGAAAGCGACTTAATGTTATGGCCATCTTTTCTTGACCACTTTGTAGAACCTAGTAAATCTAAAGATCCTAGAGTTATGATAAGTTTTGATATTAAATTTACATAAATAGTATGAACAGGAGATTTCAGTATGCCAACAACCACAGTAACGACTTCACCAAATGTCGCTGCCATTGCAAATTTAACGATGGATCAAGGAGCAACATTTAGTACAGTTATCACAGTATATCAAAATGACAGTATTCTTAATTTATCAGGATATACAGCAGCTGCACAAATTCGTAAGTCTTATTCTTCATCTTCATCAACTTCATTTACAACAGCGATAGATTCGGACACTTCAACTGGTAAGATAACATTGAGTTTAACATCAACTCAAACTGCCGCATTAGAAGAAGGTAGATATGTGTATGATGTAGAAATTACGGCTTCTGATAGTACGGTGACAAGACCAATACAAGGAACTGTAATTGTAAGACCAAATGTAACAAGGTAAAAATGAGTAAAGATAGTGTTGATGTTTCTAATGATTTAGGTTCTTTGTTAGGGGAATTAGCAAAAGCAAAAGCCGAAGAACAGAAAAAGAAGCAAGAAAAGATAGAACAATTAAATAAAGATAATTCATTTGCTTCTATGATGGCAGAGCTATCTGAGGTAGCAAAAAAAGATAAAAAGAAAAAGCAAAAATTACTTGTTGAGCCAGAAAAGAAAAAAGAAAAAGATGTTACGACTAAAGAAGAAAAAATAGGTCTTTTATCTCAACTATCACAACTTGCAAAAGAAACAAAACCAAAAGAAGAAAGTTATGCCATTGGCACACAAGATTATGTTGATCACACAAAAGAGATTACCCCTGGTCAAGAAAAACCAAAAAAGAAAAAAACAGTAAAAAAGAAAAGGGTAGGAAAAAAAGTAGAAGTTAGTGAGATTAAACAGATTTCTCCTATTATAGAACTAACTACAAAAGAATTAGATAAAATAGAAAAGGCACAAAAACCTAAGAAGGTGCCACCATCAGTC
>Ga0181568_10006003_pt1 | contig 10622 bp, 21 predicted proteins | sample 101ome_20_FD_133758 | JGI IMG/M metagenome (GOLD analysis project Ga0181568, IMG submission 133758) | Coastal salt marsh microbial communities from the Groves Creek Marsh, Skidaway Island, Georgia - 101404AT metaG (megahit assembly) | ecosystem: Environmental > Aquatic > Marine > Intertidal...
ACAATGCATTATAAAGAGGTTTCAGCCCTTTTGCTACGCATTAATGGGTATGAGAGCCTCTCTACTCGATATAACTAATAAAACATCAAAAACACTATAACTTGATATGCATCTCTATTGTCTGAAACTACATCCTATTGAACCATCTAAACAACCACGTTGGATTCATTATCGTGGGCTTCCATGTATGCCCAAAACCGAGAGTATGACCGACCTCATGTATAATCAATTTCTCTCTCCCAAGTCCCACAGCCTCTCTAATATAAACTCTTTTGCCCCATGCTATGCCTCTGGTCAGTCTAACCCTAATTCTAAGTCTGCCATGTACAAGATTTACAAGCTCTCTACTCCATATCTCTCTTGGTATAACATAGATATCGTAAGTATTGCCATTATATGAAAATTGTTCAATTTTGGCTGTTTTGTTGAAAAGTGTAATAATTTCCTCTTGTTTGCTCCCTGTGGTCGCTGTCCACAAGCGTTGTAGCAGTGGTATTTTCATACTTCAAGGGTAGGCGTTGTTTTTTATAAATATTTCAATGTTAAAACTAAGAACGCAGTTTCTTCGCATTCAAGAGGTTGATGATGTTGTTCTTAGTCCTCATTTCATCATAATTGTCCCAATTCAAGTAAGAAATGTATCTACAGATCATATCAACCGAATAATTTGCCTCTAGGAGAAGGTACACACATTTGATTCTATTGTTATGACTTGGTTTATAGCTAATAAATTCCTCATAATGACCTCGTAAGATTGGCTTTAGTATGGGTTCCAAGCTGTATAGGGCATCTTCCCTCGATAGATTGGTTGTAGCGTAATTATTAGTCTCATATCGGCTTAATGCTGTATTATTTAACTTAACGTTCTGAAACTTTGTTCTGTTGTACCTTTCTATATCATCATCCGATAATAAATCATCAAGTGATACCATATCCTCTTGTCTGACCACAGAACCCCAACCTTTGATAACTTCAGAGCCTCTATTCACTAAATAAATCCACCTTTTTTGTCTTGATAACCAATCCTTCATGACCTCGTTATTTGGGACTACAATCGGTGTAAGACCATTGTCAAAGCGTTGTATTCCTGCTACTCTTGATACTCGGTTGAGGTCTGCCATAACTGTACTGTCAACAGTCCTAAGACCTTCTGTTATATTGTTAGTAAATATGCGTAGCTTATTCTTTGTTTCAGACTTTATGTCTGGATTGTACAGCCCTTTGATGTCTTTGATTTTTGCATAGAGATGCAGTCCTTTCTTAGTTGTCCAAATCTTAAGTATGTGTTTTTCTTTGATTCCAGCCTCGATGAGCCTGTTCTGTAAGACAAAACAATCCTTCTCTACCTTGTGAAACTGTCCATCCAAGTCAAAGAAAAGCTTGTTCACACGTTCCCTACTGTGCACGTTAGCAAAGATATGTTGGCTGTGGTGTCTTTGTTCTGCTAGCTCTAAGAATTCTTCTACTGTGGTTACGTTCGTTCTTGGGGGTGCAATAGTTTCAAGAGGCGTGAAGATGTGTTTCAAGTTCAGCATTGCGTGTTCTTTGTAGATTACCATTCTTTATCAGCTCTAAAATTATTCGTTCTCCAAGAGGTGAGAGTTGATATTGTACTTCTCTCATGTCTTCTAATAATGGTAGCTTATTAATATATCCCCAAATTGAAAGTTCCTTCAGATATTCCTTGTTGTAAGATTTTGGACAGCCAAAGCTCTGTGATAATATTCTCTTGGATCTTACCCTACTTTCTTCGTATAGAAAAAACATTGCGTTGATGTGAGTTTCTGTAATCGTAGGATTGGGAGTAGAGCTCATCTAAGAGTGTTTTACAATAATCTTATTTAAATCTTTTCCGTATGCCAAAAATTTCCAGAGGAAAATCTTTCTCCGTAGAATTTTCTGGTGGCTGAAGTTTGAAATTTTTCCCATTAGATTAGCTGTAAATTATTTTTCTGTGGGAAATTTATTTTATTTTCTTCTGGCGTATCATTTTTTTTCTGTTTTCTACAGCTGAAAAAGTCGGTGGAATACCACACATGCACGATTATATTCCGTTTCCAGCTTCTCTATCCTTATTTCCTTTTTTCCGTACATATTCTATATATTTGTTCTCGTATCATTTATTTTGTCTGATGTATGTATCTTTTTCCTTTAGAGAGCTTGTTTTGTGCATTTGTCCATTGTTTTTCTCAGTAAAATCCACCTAATTCTTTCTTTGGTACTACAAAGTATTCTTTTCTTGCATTCATGTTGAGTAGTCCCCTAATCGTTCTTTTACCGTTGGGTACATTCTCTGGTAACTCATTACCAAAACTTATCCACCTATCACGAAAATTCCTTGCAAAAAGCTCTACCCTTGTTACTGCAGGGTATAATTCTTCTAATCTCTCGTAAGCTTCTATTGGTTTCTTAGAATGCTCTCTTAGTTGTGATATTATTATTTCTTCTACGTTTCTTGTCACAGGTATCCCTAAACCTCTTCCTTTTGTTCCGTAAATGCAAATTTCTGAGTTTTTTCTTGTTGTATAGCCTAAACCTTTGTGCAGCGATCCGTTTTTCCTTGTTTTTACCCATGTAAACAATATCCCTTTGTACTTGAATCCCCAAGCTCTCATGAGCCCTATTGCTTGATCCAGAATAGGACCTGTAACCCACATTGCAATCATACTATCTTCTTCTGCAATGCTTTCTATGGGCATAAGCCTTAATTCCTTTATTGACATTGTATCATAATGTTTCTGCACGTTTCTGCCAGGATTATCCTTAGAGTTACTTTTGAACTGCCAGGGGGGATCACAGTAAATTAGCTCAAATCTCATTCAAAAAACTCCATTTCTCGTAATTTTATCTCATCCATTAGTTCTGCGTATTTCATTGTGTCAAAAGATACGTTCAAAGCCTCTGAATTGAGTATTTCGTTCAAAGTCTTGCCGAGCATATCCACAATTAAGTTTAACTCATTCTCTTCATTTATATTCTCCGTATCAACAACTATATCGTTTTGTACACTCAATGTCCTGCCACCTATGTATTGTTTGGTATCATGATCGAAAATCTTTGGTTCTTTGAAGGTAACTCCTGTGGTTACGTGTAAATCCTCATCTTCTTCGCCTAAAAGTTCCATTTTAAGCTCTAAACCTACATCCCAAAACTTGTTTATTACCTCAAAGTTACTTTCTATCTCATTGTCCTTCATTTTCTTCCATTTCCTCTATCATTAAGTAGTGGTTGTTCATGTAATTCAGTACACTTGCCACTAAAATTATCATTTTGTCCTTATTGTTTGGTATAAACATTTTTGTGTAAATATCTTGAGATCCAATTGTCAGTGTCATCTTATTTTGCATTGATGCATCTTTTCTTTGGAACTTGATGTTGTACGTGATTAAAATGTCCTCAAGCTCCACATTTAACGTAGTATCGAAATTATCTGTTTTGACAATCAAATCTACAAGCTTCATAGGGTAGTTTTCTATCCTTTCTGCTTTAATTCTATCTGCTTCAGACATATAACCTGTTCTAATTCTTCTTTATTATAAATTTATCCTCTAATTGAAAAATGTCGCCTCGCAGGTGAACAAAAATGCTTAAAAAACAATTCTACGAGGCAACGACCTGTCTGGTGAGTGAACAGTTTGTGCGAGTTGAATAAAAGAAACTGCTCACAAATTTCAAATAAAAAACGAATAAAAAAAGCTTACCCTACGAAGAAAAGGAAAGTCGTAAAACTTTGATGAATATGGGGTAAGCTAACTCTCTCTAATTATTTGCGTATTTAAAATTTTGTATGTAAAAAGTGAAGAGAGAGAGCCAAAATGACTAAGTTACCGATACTTGAAAACCCTAAACTTCAAACAAGTATCAGCGAGGTTTACTCTCTCTCTCCCTAAGTGATCAAACTTATGAGGGGGATATATTTAAAACCCTCATAGTTTGTTTTTGGAGAAGATAAAGGAAAGTGGAATAGTTCTTGTCGGAAAATTCTTTCCTTTACCCTAAACGAATGCATTCAAACATATGAGCTACTGTCTGACCTATGCCACACCGAGTTTGAATGCACAATTATGCGTATAACTCTATTATATAAATATATGTAAGTATTGAAAAAATCAGAGCCAACTTTCTAATTCTGTTATTTCTTTTTGTATCATCTTAATTTCTACTTCATATGAAGCTTGTAACTCTTTTTTCTCTTGATTTTTCATGTTTCTCATTTCTTTGTAAACATAATACTCTTCATTGAGCTCTTTAAGGCGTTTTTCTTGTTTCTTTGGTGTCAATCCTATGATTTTACCATGTTTTTGAGCAACATTGATCTTTGCGTAAATGTTTTCCAATTCATCTTGGATCGCTTCAAGCTCTTTGTCGATTTGTACAAATCGGTGGTGGTTCTTCATCTTGTCTAACTCAAAATTTAGTTCTTCAATTACATCTCTAATTTTATCTGGTTGTTTGACCATCTTAATTTAGTATTCTACTTCTTTTATATAAATATTTCAATTCTATAATTTGCTTACCTTTTTCTTGCTCAACTCTTCAATTTTTGTGATAAGTGACTTGAAAGCATCTTCCACATTGTCACCTGTCATTGCAGAAGTCTCAACGTAATCAATATCGAAACCTGTCCACTCTTCTAATTGTTTAATGTAAGTTTGTATTTGGTCCTCTTCAATGAATATACCTTTGTCTTTCCTCAAATCGCTTTTGTTTCCAATCAAAACAAGTGGTAGTGGCTGATTGTTATTGCATTCTGCTAAGTCCTCTATCCATTTTGGCACATTCTTGAATGAAAGTGGTCTTGATATGTCAAACACTACCATTGCACCATCAGAACTCTTCAAATACATATCTCTGATAGATGAAAAGCGATCTTGACCTGCAATGTCCCATATCTGAACCACATACGCTTTTCTCTTAACAAATATTCTTTTTACACCAAAATCGGCACCAATTGTCATTGAATATGACTTTGTGAACCCTTGACCTAAAAACCGATGTCGCAAAGATGTCTTGCCAACTGCTCCATCACCGAGCAGTACTACTTTGAAAATCTTTGCCCTTTCTGACATATATTACCTATTCTTGTTCTTCTATATAAAATTTGTTCAGTTAATTTCAAGAATATTGTTTAGCTACCCCCAAATTTTTTGTTGGTAAAGGTCAACGTACTGCCATTGACTAAAACCCTACAACCAATTTTGCCACTCTTTCTTGTGGCAGGTAGATTATAAAAAAAGTTTACTAATTCTTCACTATTTCTAATGTAAGCGTATCTTGATGATTGCTGCGACTTGCTTGAATAGAGTATTTTACATGCTTTGTCATCACTCTTTTTCAAAACATCTGACATCATTTTGATTGTCACTTTAACTTCATCATCACTTTGTTCAATATCATAAACCATGCTGTTTACTTCTTTCCCTAAGTCTTTCTCTGCTGTTTCCAACCATCGTTTTTTGATGAACAATTTAGTTGGTACAGTTTCTTCATTCACTGACAGCACATCGTTATATACTGTCATATCTCCAAATATGAGTTTATGCGATCTGTAGCTCATATCGTATAGTCAATCGTATTACTTTTAAATGTTTTTGAAGGATTAGTGACTTTTCACAAAGGGAATATATTTATATATTTTAATTTTCAGACAGTGATAATGGCAATCACTTCTAACGGTGACAATCGTATTACCCTTCACCCAGAATATTTAGAATCCTGTGCTGGAGAGATACTTGGAGAGTTCAAATCAACTGTTTGGTCTGGCATCCAATGGAACTACTCAGATATTTTTGTTTTTTACAAAGATTATGCTGATGACAATGCAAGAGGAAGTCTCAAAAGAGTTCTTCTCAGATCTGGCGTTCATAAAGATCCACCAGAATATACCAAATGGCGAGATTATTTAGTTCAAATATTTGAGCCAATATACAATGCATTGTATGAAAATCAATATGGTACTAAAGCAGAGAAAAAAGTGTACAGTTGGAACAAAGAAGAGTGATTTAGTTGATCCCCAAAGAAGAACTAATGGAATATATAGATGAAGAAGCAGTTCTTATTCACGACCTCGACTGTGCAATTGTAGGTTGGGGTGGTCAACCCACTCAAAGTATGTTAGTAGTATACTGCTACAAAAAATTAGTAGATCATTTTGTAAAACATGAAGATAATTGGAATTACATAGAAGCAGTAGAATACGTTGATTATAATATAGCTGGTGCTTATTTAGGTAAAAAAACTTATATTATACTTCACGAATGTTCATGTGTAGACTGCAATGCAACCTCTAACGACTGATAACTTAATTATTTATTTTGCAATAGGATTTATTTTATACATCTTAATTTTATTTGCTGAAAGATCATTGAAAACTGCTGTAAACACATCAAAAACTTTGGGAAAAGGTGTTAAATTTGGCATTGATCTTACAAAAGAAACAGGAAAGAAAGCAAGGTCCTACGGAATTAACATAATAATAGGCACCATAATGTCTGCATTGATTTTTCTTTACCTATATAATAGTGGATTTTTTGCTTAATTTTGACAAAATACTCAAAAACTTGTAAACGAAGAAGACTTATATACCATAGGAATAACCATATGTCATGACTAAAAAGAAAAGTCAAAACAAAACAGAAGTTAAATGGGAAGAATTCGTTTTTTGTGAAAACGAAACAGTATGTGATATAAGTCATCCTCAATGTGAAAGTTGTGCAGCTAAAAAATTTGAAGATGCTATTGACAAATTAAACATGTTCAATAAGATACATGAAGGTAAGTATGTAATTCATTTTCAAATTACTGAACACTTTTCATTGCTTGTTAACTTTCGAGATGTCAGAAATGATCGCCCTTTGCTAATAATGAAAGGTGCATACATCAGAGATGAAAATGAAATATACAAATGGTTAGATAGATTTGAAGACATAATATGTTATGTTGGAAATTTGCAGTACGAGGTTATTCAATCTATCAAAGAAATTTTCTAATTAATTTTGACATCAAAATCTTTATATTTATTTTCCATCAATCTAAAATATGAAGTTTTCATCCAAAGAAATATCAAATATCGTATTACTTCTAAAGCATGAGCATAATCAAGCTATTGAAATACTCGAAAAAAATGATTCTTTTGAAATCCTTCAAGGTAGTGGAGATGGACACAGAGTTTTAGGTGTCATCTACAAAGATGGTTTTTCTGCACCAGCACCTGTTGTTGAGGAAGCAGTAGTAGAAGAAGCACCTGCCAAAGAAGGTGTCAAAAAAGTCATTAAGAAAGTAGTCAAAAAAGTAGTTAAACCTGCTGAAGAACCTGCCGAGCAACCTGCTGAGCAACCTGCAGAAGTAATCGAAGAACCAGAATCAGAATAATCAATTTTTTCAAATTTCCACTAACTTTATATTATAGGTAAAATATATGTCATTATGAGTTTCGAGTTAGAAACAATCCAAACAGTATCTTGGGCTGATAAACATGAGCCAAAGAGTTTAGATGAGGTTATAGGTCACAAGCTTGTAAAACAAAAAATACAAGATTCTATTGGCGATAACCAGATAGCACACTTTATTCTACATGGAGAGAGTGGTAGTGGTAAAACAGTTCTTGCTAAATTGATAGCTAAATTATTTATCCAACGCTTTGATGAAGAAGCATCAATCCGACAATACAATGCATCTGATGACAGAGGTATTAATTTTGTCAGAAATGAGATAATGATATTAGTTCAATCAAGAGGTGCAGCAGTTTTCATTTTAGATGAGGCTGATATGATGACCAAAGAAGCACAAAATGCTCTTCGTGCCATACTGCCAGAGGCTAAAAGAAGAAACAAGATGTTTATCTTTACCTGCAATCACTATGATAGAATTGAAGAGGCAATCAAATCTCGTTGCAGGTCATTCTCGATCAATCGTTTATCTTCCAAAGAAATACAAACCAGAATAATTGAAATACTCAAAGCAGAAAACGTAGTTATCAAAACTGAAGATGAAGTTAATTACATCAGAAGTATTATCACGCAATCCAAAGGTGATATGAGACAAGCTATCGATTCTGTTCAAGAGGCAGTCAATGATAATGAAATCAACTTGAATTATTATCAACCACAGCATTTTGTTGATGACAGCAAAATAGATGCTTTACTTGATGTTATCATGTTCCAACAAAGCATTGATGCTATCAACGTAGATGTGAATGATTTGATATTCCAAGATGACAAAATGCGAATACCAGATTTCTTTGATCTCGTAGGCAACTGGCTTTACAATCAATTCAAAGAGGACCATATATGCAAAAATGTATACTTGAAATGCATGATGCAAATGAAGGACACCGACATGAACTTGTACAAGTCTGGCTCAACAGTAATACAAATAACAGGAATGTTATGTGGATTTTTATACATCAAACTTACGGAGTGTGTTGCAGATCATGGCAATCCAAATGAAGCCAACCTCTTACTTTGATCCTAACGGATACTTCTTTTCTGCATCGCAGTGCGATCAGTTTGACAGATGTAAAAAGAGTTGGTGGTATGATAAGTTTAGTTCAATCAAACCTAATAACATAGAATTCTTTCCATTTGAATATGGTAATTATGTTCACGATATGTTAGAGGCATGTATGGAAGAAAAAAGAGATGATTGGCGTATTAACAAGATGTATGATTATATGACCACACATCCAAGAAGTACAAAGGTAAATGAGTATTTGGGCAAAAATAGTATAAATCACTTCATAGAAAATGGTCTTGTACCTCGCTTTAAGAACTTAGAAAATGTAAGTCAGTCTTGCGAGATATCTTTAGGTGTAAAAGCCCCAGACAATTGGTTTGATGAAGGCTATTTAGACACTTTCAGACAGTATTATCCCAATGTTGAATTTATTGGTTTTCGAGGTAAAATCGATTATTATGGCAAAGATTTGAAAGATGGTCTTATCAAGATCATTGATTGGAAAACAGGTAAACCAAGAAAGTATAAAATGAAATCTTATGGTGAGCAAGTTTCTCAATATGCATATCTTTTCAATGCACATGGTTATGATTTTGATGCTGTTAGTTTATACTTTGTTGATGCAAGGGAAGAAATATCAATCGATCCAGATATCGACATAGGCGAAACTCTAATCAAAGACAAGTTAACACGCATAATAAAATACGTTCAGTACCAAAAGGACTATCCTAAAAATAGATCCACTGATTGTAACATATGCCGATATGGTCTTAAATGCCACAAAGAAGACAATGTTGTCTTACAGATGTGGGGGTAGTTATTATGACAATGAGATATAGTTGTGATATAGTAGATAAAAGTGAAACTTTCGTAAAGAAAGAGGATAAGAAAGTAAATGAAGAAGATGAAGAGGTAGTTCAAAAATGAGCAACAGATGTATGAATTGTGGCTGGTCGCCATTAGCTTATTGGAAATCTCTCTGCAAGAAGTGTTGGTACGCCAACGGAAAGAAAGGATTGCCTTCTGATGATTCTAGAGTTCAAAATAGAAGCTATCAAGAACGTGAAGCTTGGAATAGATTGCCAGGCTACAAGAGAAGGTTTCATAGAAAGAATAAAACTAACAGATACAATAGTTATAGGAGTTGGAGATAATGAGTAGAAGAGACAAACCCAAAAGATGGGATGATAAAGATGAATTTACTATTCCAGAAGAGTTACCTTACCTTCTTCTTGAAATGCATGAGATACATTGGAATGCAATGTTAAGACAAATTAAACACAAAAAGTTAGATCACTTAACAGATGACCTTGAAAGATTTATGACTGATGAAGAAAGAGATAAGTTTCATCATCATCTTGCATTGTCGGACCTTATGGTAAAAGAATTGAAACTTAAAAATCCTAATTTCAAAGGATTTGGATGGGGGAAATAATATGAAGTTGGATCAAATAAGGTTATTAAAAGAATACATTGTCGCATACAAAAGACAAAGAGATGGCTTTAGAGAGAAAGTCTTTCTTTGTAAATTATGTGGTATTGATGATAATGGTGATATTGATAGGTCAAAAGAGGACCACCACTTTTCAAGAGTAGTCAGACACGTATTGAGAGATCATGGAGTTGAGTTAGCATGAAGAATAATATATTTAACAGAGATTATGAAATAGACATATCGCAAGAATTTATTGATGGTTGTAATGAAGCTGTAGCTAATTTAAGAAAAAGCATCGAATATTTAAACAACTTAGAATACTATGAAATTGATGAAATTAATGAAGCAAGAACAGAATTAATTCATCGTTTAGTTGAAGCAATGATTTTTGCTCAAAGTCACTTGGATGAATTGAAAAGTGGTACAACAATGTATATAGGTGGTAAAGCATATGACTGAGGAAGTAATTTATCCATCACTCACTAAAGCATATGAAAGTGCAGTTGACAATGCACTTGATGATAGCATTGGTATGCCTTTGCTTTTGACTGGCTTGCCAGGCACAGGTAAAACTTCATCTGTTTATCGAGTTGCTAAGAAGTATGGTGTAGATGTAGAAAAGTTTGATTCATCTATGGATTACACCGACAATGAAGTAAAGAAATATCTCAACTATTTATTCACTACTGTACATGAAGAAAAAACTATCATCTTACTTGATGATTTGGAACAC
>Ga0181568_10006006_pt1 | contig 10621 bp, 9 predicted proteins | sample 101ome_20_FD_133758 | JGI IMG/M metagenome (GOLD analysis project Ga0181568, IMG submission 133758) | Coastal salt marsh microbial communities from the Groves Creek Marsh, Skidaway Island, Georgia - 101404AT metaG (megahit assembly) | ecosystem: Environmental > Aquatic > Marine > Intertidal zone...
ATTCCACGAGGTTATCTTTCCTTTCCGCTGAAAGGAGCGGCGGATTTGCTTCGTTACGTGGAAGAATTCAAGCCTTCTGTAGGGACCTCGGTATTACAGAATGGCATCTTGAACCTCTCGAAGCAGGCGATGGTCCTTTTCTTGCTGGACGAAGTGCAAAGTTGTTGGTCCGAGGGACATGGGTCGGTTGTGTTGGTGAACTTGACCCACAAGTTTCGATGTCTTTTGATTTGAGAGTCCCAATTTCAGGGGCTGATATCGATATCGATGAACTTGAATCACTCATTGAAGACCCCGTTGGATGATTGAGAATGTGCGGGCGTTTTGCACTAGCAAATCAATTAAGCAGTCTTGCAGATATAATCGAGGACCAACCTTCGACAGAATTCATTGATTCCATTGAACCATCATGGAACATCGCTCCCAAGCAAAATGTTCCAACAGTGATGTTTGATTCAACTTCAAATCAAGTCACCATTGGCCTTGCTTCGTGGGGTTTTCGACCTTCATGGTCCAGTCCATCAAAAATTGAACCGATCAATGCTCAAATAGAAACCGCAGCATCAAAACCAATGTTTCGACAAGCCTGGGCAACCAAACGTTGTGCCCTTCCATTCGATGGGTGGTATGAATGGAAATCGACACCTCTAGGGAAACAGCCATTCTTTCTTCATGTTCAATCAAAAGAACCAGTGTACTTTGCAGGTCTTTGGGATACCTGGCATGGCGAAACGCAAAACGATGTGATCACATCAACCGTAATTTTGACAACCGAAGCTGTTCTATCTTTACAGGGTATTCATCACAGAATGCCTGTCTTGATAAGCAAATCTCACCTTGATTCATGGCTCAAGTTTGGACAGGTTGAGCGTGATGATTCCATCGCCTTCAAATTTCATGCAGTATCAAAAAAAGTGAATTCGGTACAAAACAATGGACTTGACCTCGTTGAGCGAATTGCAAGTTTAACAGATTACTGGTAAGGTTTGTAGGAACCATCGGGATTTTTCACATATGGTGTCGATTCATAGCCACCGCCTACTTTTTCTTTGTAGTGATAACCATCGGTGTGGTGCAGATATTTTGCTTCAATTTGGGGTGGAGGAGTCGGTTCGGGTTCGGGGGAGGCTTCGGGTACAACAATGTCAACCTGTTCTGGTTCGGCCGGCTTTCCCATGGCATTGACAACACCCTCGTAATGATCGCTTTGGTTTTCGGAGGCGACAACTTCGGTCGTACCACCACCAAAAAGTGCGAGGGCATCTTTGTATGCTTGGTCATCCACTCGATGCTGTGAATCTCGTGCAAACGGGTCTTCTCCTTTGCTGTACACGACCTTCTGAGGTTGTTCTTCAGGTAGTCGGTCAATAGTTTCCTTGGACTTCTTGAACGGCCAAATTGGTGCCATGCTCCTTTGGAGAGATAAGGATTACATCAAATCTCCCCAAGCATGCGAACATCCATAGGCATGGTTCAAAATCTAAATGTTTGTCGCAATCTCATGCGGTGTAGAATTATTTTTGTTTTCATCGCCATTCTATCCTGCACAATTCCAATCCAAAACAATGTATTTGTCGAAGGTGAAAGCATTGATTTTTCATTACTGGGCCCGAATTCAATGGTCATGCATCAGGACGAGGAAAAATACAGTTATGTCACGATTCATAACACTCGTGATGAATTTCAAAACTTTACTATCGAGTTGTATTCGATAGATGAACCGCTTGAAGTCGTCAATCTGCCATTATCAGAAGTCCTTGTCAACAACCATCTTAGACAATTTCAAATCGGATTCTATGCACCTGCCAATGCTTCATTTGGCATGTACAGTGCCGTTCTTCAAATTTCAAGCAGCATATCATCTGTTACACCTCAACTCTTCCATCTCAACATCACAGTATCGCCGTATTCAAATCTTGAATTTTGGGCAGGTGATGAATCAGATTTATTGGTCGAAGGTGGCATTCGAACCAGTGTAGCAGTGAATATTACCAACAATGCATCCCTCCAAGATGTAGTATCATTCGACCTTGGTGCAAATGCTAATTGGGAATGGGGATGGGTGATGTCAACTGTCGAAAACAGTTCGGCACGAATAACAATGGAACCCGGAACATTGCATTATGTGTATTTTTGGATTGATGTCCCCATGGTCGTGGATGCAATGCCTCTTTCAGGAACAGGGCCAAAATTCACGCTAACTGCAACTTCAAGTTTAGATATGGAAACGACAACATGGAACTTGAATTTGAAAATGAGTACCTTCCGAAACGTAAGTATCGACCGAAGCGATGAAGATATCATTCTTGCACCTGGACAAGATGGTCGTTTGAAAATCGATATACGAAACAATGGAAATATTGCCAATAAAATGAACATCACTCTGCAAGCAGTCGATGAAGATGGAAACGACATTTCGGAAATTCCAGCCTCAGATAGATTCAATATCGATGGCTGGACGATTGCATTGTTTGGTGGCCTCGAAGATGTGGAGGTTCAACCGAACCAAACCAGAGTGTTGGAAATTGGCTTCCAGTCCCCGTATGCTTTCGATGGTGACGTTCATGTTCAATTACAAATTTTCCCAAGCGGGGCAAAAGAAAGAAAACAAACCATCGATGTGGCAGCAACGATTGAAAGGATAAAAGGTCTTGAAAGCACATATTCTTCAAGTGGTTGTTTGAATATCCTCCCTTCAGAATCCTGTACGAGCAGTATTTCGATGACCAACCTCGGAAATGCAAGAGACACCTATGTTCTTCGACAATCTGAACCGGATGATATCATCGAGGTTTCTCTACCAAATGTATCTCTTACCATCGAGAATGGATTCAGTGATTCATTTGAAAACATTATATTTACCGCAAAAAATGATTCTATTGCATTTGTCCAGGGTGAAATCGAAATTGAAATTCTTGACGATGCTTTTGAAATTTCGAATGTGGTCCGGATACCGTACAAAATTGGACCAAAGGTGCTCTGGAATTTTTCCAATGTAACAGAATCTATCGATGAGAAAGGGATTATGAGCATCCAAATGAATGTAAGAAATGATGGAAATGCAATCGATGGACTGATGGTCCAACTACGTTCAAGTCATCTTACTGAAATGGCCTTTATTCCTCCATTTATTGCTGAAGTTGAGGAGGGTGTTGAAAATCCGCGATCATTTGAAGTCAATGAAATCCCATTGGGATACAATTTCACAATCAAGGCATGGGTGCAATTACCTATGGACCAATCCTCGAATGGTACCGTTTACATCAACACATCAATTCGCTCTAAATTTGCTCCAGAAATTGAATTTGTCCACATGAGCACAGGAGATTATCTTGGTATACCTTGGCAGCCCGATCCAGAAGAGGAAGACAAATTTTCACTTCCAGAATTTTTCTCAACTTCTCTCATGTATCTCAAAGCATGGTCAAGCTTCATTGTTACCGTACTGGTCTCTGGCCTCATTATCTACAAGGCAGTACTGGACCGAAATAAGCGAGTTGAAGAACAAACAGCACTTGAAGTTCCAGTTGAAGAAAAGTCCACGGAGACGGATACAGATTGGCTAGCTAAATTCCAACGAAAGGAGGAACAAACAGATGAATCTCAACAAATTGAAGTTCCAAAAGATGCATTTGAGACAATGTTTCGCATGAGAGCTCAACCCAAGGAGGTGGCTCAACCAATTGACAAGGCCGTCAAGGAACAATCAACTTCGGTGTTACAGCAAGGGGAACTTGAACGTAGTAAGCATCAAGCAAACCAGTTACTTGATTCGATTCAACAACAAGGCGTTGCCATGCCACATCCTAGCAATAAAGATTTGAATGTCAAGGAATTGAATCAAGACCGAACGCAACGTCATGATAAGCAAAACTTGCTTCAGCCGAGTGGACATTCAAGCGAATCTCAAGAAGATGGATTGAAATTGCCCGAAATGATTGACCTCGACGAATTATGAGGTGCTCGTATGTGGTTATGTGGAATCGATGAAGCGGGCAGAGGTCCGGTTCTAGGGCCACTTGTCATTGCGATATGCTCGATTCCAAGTGTAGATGCTCACATGTTGGAAGAACAGGATGTTGATGATTCAAAGAAACTGTCCTTTGCACGCAGAAATGAATTAGTTGAATGGTTTAATCGGCAAAAAGAGGAAAGACATTGGCAGAGTTTTGTCATTGTCTGTTCGCCTGAAGAAATTGATTGTGCAGTGTACGATAAAAAATTAAATCTCCTAGAAGCTAAAAAATTCGCTGAAGCAATTGATAAAGGATTACTCGCAAAACCGTCGTTGATTTTTGCCGATGCATGCGATACGAGCACATCTCGATTCACCCAAAGAATCATCCAGCACTCTACAACGTGGAACGAGAAATTGTACTCCTTAACAAGCGAACATAAAGCAGACCAAAATCACAGAATTGTCAGCATGGCAAGTATTCTAGCAAAATTCCACAGAGATACGGCAATGTTGGAGTTACAACACAGCATAGATGTTGAAATTGGCTCCGGCTATCCAAGTGACCCTAAAACTAGATTGGCATTGAAGGAATTAATTCAACCACCTCACCCTCATCAATCTCTTCGTTGGTCATGGAAGACAGTTGAAACCTACTGGAATGAGCACTATTCAACACCCCTGCCGATTCGCAAATCGTATCATTCAACACAACAATCTACGCTCTTTTGAATATTGTAAGGAATGGAACATTGATGAAGAAGGGCATCTCCGCATAGAACGCTTATGTCTTGGATACCCGACGAGAAGACCAAAAATGAGTTGCGTCATTATGCAATTCAAAACGCAATTGAGTATAACGGCAAAGCAAGTGCTAAATCTGTTATTGGAAGGGTGTTGTCATCAAGAGCAGATTTGAGGCCCCACGCTAAAGATATTCAAAACATCATCCATGGAGAAGTGGATGCTGCGAACCAACACGCTGCTCAAAACGGTCTTGAGTTTCTCGTTGAAATCTTAGAGAACGAAGCCCCACATTTGTTGGAAACTCGAGAAAAGAAAGAGAAGAAAGTCGGTTTAACAGAATTGCAACATGCAAAAAAAGGTAAGGTCGTACTCCGTTTCGCACCAAATCCAAATGGCCCATTATCGATTGGCCACTCAAGAGGTCTGGTCATCAACAATGAATATAGAGAAATGTATGATGGGGAACTTATTCTTCGATTTGACGATACAGATACAGCAATCAAGCCTGCATTACTCGAGGCATATGAACAAATTGTTGAGGAAGCAACGTGGTTAACTGGCAAAAAACCAGACCGTATCATCATAGCGAGCGATCGTATTGAGACGTATTATCAATATGCAGAACAAATGATTCGTGAAGATTTTGGTTATGTTTGTCAATGCTCAGGAGAGGCGTTTAAGGAATTCCGAGTGAACAAGATTGAATGCCCTTGTCGCTCTAATTCATCAGAAATGAATCTTGAACTGTGGGCGATGATGTTGAATGGAAGATTTAAGCCCGGAGATGTTGTTGTTCGTGTCAAAACAAATATGCAACTAAAAAATCCAGCACTAAGAGACTGGCCGGCATTACGACTGCAAGATACGACAGCACACCCTCATCCAAGACCAGAAATAGGCTCCAAGTATGTTGTATGGCCACTCTTAGATTTCCAAAGTGCTGTTGAGGACCATCTTCAAGGAGTCACCCATATCATTCGAGGAAAAGACCTGATGGATTCAACTCGAAAACAAATCTTGCTTTACGAGCATTTTGGGTGGGTATATCCTGAAACCATGTACTGGGGAAGGGTGAAAATACACGAATGGGGAGGATTTTCAACATCATCAATCCGAAAATCAATCGAGAGTGGCACTTATTCATCATGGGATGATGTTCGTTTACCGACATTATCAGGAATAAAAAATAGAGGAATTACAGCAGAAGCAATTCGTTCGTTTTGGCTTGAATTGGGTATATCTCAAAAGGACATATCAGTTCCCCTATCCACACTGTTTGCACACAACACCAAAGCCGTTGACTCGAATGCACCAAGATTAGCATTCATTCGGAATCCAAAGAAATTTGAATTTGATTCAATATTTGAGCCTCTTGTTCTGCAAAATCATCCGAACAATATCGAACTTGGTAGCAAGACTTGGGCATGCGATAGTAAAATCATCTATCTCGAAGCAGAGGATGTTGAACATTCAGAGAGGTTGAGATTGAAAGAATGTGCAGACATCGAGGTGGAAGATGACAAACTGAGATTTCTTTCAATTGAACGTGGTGAAGAAAAATTACCGATTGTTCATTGGCTACCTTCAGATATGAGCCAAATTGGAGAACTTAAATTCACAAGAAATGATGAAATTTTCACGATTCAAGGTCGGGTGGAGCAACATCACCTACCCCCTGGAACGATTGTTCAATTAGAACGAATTGGGTACGCAAAGGTCGTGAATGACACAACCTTGTTTTTATCGTATGAAAATTCTTGAAATGAAACCTCATTAACAACAAAGGGTTTCGCACATCATGGCAAAGACAGTGGGTGACCTGAAACTCGATGATGAACATTCAACAATTGGATTGGATGATACGCTCCAAGAAGGGGCAAAGAGGCTTATCACAGTTCAAAATGGCATCCTTGTGGTGCTCGATGATGACCAACAGGTGAAAGGAGTCTTAGGAACAAAACAATTTCTGAAAGCATTCGCTGATGGAAAAGATTCCAAAAATGAGCATTGCAAAGACCACATGGAAATGGACTTTCTTTTGGTTCATATTTCTGAAAAACTTGACGCAGTCCTTGAAAAAATAAAAAATCGACAGCCACAAGCCGTCGTAGCAGTTGATGATGCCGATACATTTGTGGGTTACTTCTCTCCGAATGATTATCAAGAGGCCCAAAATTTAGTATCAAATTTGAAAAATTTGAAATTGTAATTAAGCTACCAATTTGATGGTCTTTTGACAACCATTACAGGCAAATCGATGAGGTCGTTCATCTGTTGTAACTGCGTTGAGTGTCTGGCATGCTGGACATGGTATCTTAGGATAGGTGGCTGCCGCTTGGATGAGCGATGCATCTCTCGGGCTGAATATTGCTGTTATCCACCATATCAAGACGATAAATGCGACACTCACGCCGATGAAGAGCGGTGGATATGCGAAAATGTACACCAAAAGTGCAACTGGCATCAGTGCCAACTCCAACATGAGAACATTTTTCTTACGATAGGCCGAAATTTTCAGTGCAATGTAAAATGCACCTATGAACGAAACAAGGAGGGCAAGACCAAGAATTAATGGTGAATATCCAATAGAAGTCGTTGGGATTGACGATAATGTGAAACTCTCGTCTTGTTCGATATCTTGGCCTTTCAAGATAATCGTGTCATAGAAAGGTGTTCGTATTGTTTGCAACTCAAAGGCATCTGACTCGGATAACTTTGTGCTGGTTAAACCGGTCATCATCGAAGTTGTAATTTCGAGTTGTAGGTCGAATGTACTCCATATTTTTGCAGGCTGAACAACAACAAAATCACGAATGAAATCGAATCGCTCTTGGTCTTCAATATGCTCAACCGTTGTGAAAATAAGTGTGATAGGATGTGGTTTTACAGCTGTTTCACCATGTAAGTCAACTGTAACATCGATTGCATCAAAGTCATTGAAATCGCCTACGATTTCCTTCGCATCTAAGCCTAGGCCTTGTGTAATGTACAATGTTCCTAATTTGACGAGTTGGCGTTCAAATTCTCCAATTTCAACTGGTTCGATAAATCTGCTTACACGATCATCGTCTGTGACACTACCTGCATTAAACGCCCTTAGAGCCGAGGAATGAGCAGGATTGTCGTCACCAATATGGTCAAGACCCCACCTCATCCAAAATGCCATTTCATCTTGGATTGTGAGAACTGTGGATTTTTCCATCACAATGCCATTGGAGTCCGAAGAAATATCTGCTTGAATATCAATATTCAATCGACTTCCGACACCGTTTGTTCGCAGGGGTTCATCCGGTGGGTAATACGTACCCGTACCACCGCCAGTGTCTGAAGTAGTCACTTCAACTGATGTAGAGCCTTGCATTGCAGGGCGACCTTGTTGAAAGACCAACCGAACTTCGACATTGATCATTTCTGAACCACCCTTTGCATCAGTCCATGTCCATGTGACTCGAATGAGGTCGCCACTTCCTGTTTCAATTGGGTCACCTGTTACTAAGACACCGTTGACATACAAATCAAGCGATTCAGTGAGGGCAAGAGTCGACATACCCCACGGTGATTCCAATGAAAGTGGGATGTAGACATCCTTACCTTCGATTTCTGGTTCAATGAGACGAATGTCAACAAGGGGGATTGTCACTTCGAGCGACGAGTCGTATTCATCAGTTCCCCATCGAAATTCTAGAGCCGAATCACTTGTTGGCACTTGAAAGACGATTGCCTGAGCAGCAAGTTCAATCTCAATTGTATTCGACGCTGAAATAATAAAAGAATCAACTGGAATGTCGAAGTTCAGCACGCCTTCTCCTTGAGATAAGAATGAGTTGCCAGGTGACGTTACACCGCTGAAACTTTTAGAACCAATTCGGACTGTAGCCGTGGCATTAATTTGAGCACCTGCGGCTTCTGATAGATCGTAATGGATGCCAAATGACCATGTTGAATCGGGTACTGTTCCTGCCCAAACTGAGTTTAATTCCCAAATACCAATGGACTCTTGAGAGGCGATTGTCGATGAGATAGGGATTGATTGCACATCATCTCCCAACTCTTGCAGAAACGGAGTCAATTTTTTGTTGCTTTGGCTACCGATGAGGTACAAATCGACTTCAGATGCATCACAACAGATGAGGACATCCTCCTCGCTTTGTGCGGCAACATTGTTGGGTAGCGGCATCATGACCAAGAGGAATAAAGCAAAGATGAAGAGTGCTCTTTTCTTCATAATTCCCAAACCACCGATGAAACACTATCACTTAAGGGAAACTGTGCATTGATTGAACAATATGCGATTACAGTGCTTTTTCAAGTAATGCACCGAGTTCTTTTTCGAACAATGTCACAAGAGCATCGCCAACTTCCCCTTGGAGTTCATCAGGCAACAATCTGAGACCGAGGCGAGTTGCAGCACGAGTGGCTTTTAATTCAGCGTAAATGCTACGAGCCTTCGAATGGAAGTAATACGCCACTGCTTCTTTAATTTCTTCTCTTAATTCTGGGTCAGCATCAATTTTCGACCGTACATGGGCTTTGAGTTCATCTTTTACTAAATCTCGAAATGCTTCGATGACGAGGTCTTCAGTTGACAAAAGATCCTTGAGTTGAGTTTGAATGCTTCCCGTGAGTAAACGTTCAATGGCCATGTTCGCCCGAGGCGATGTCATGTATCAAACTCACGCATCAAACAATCGGGAGTTTTTGGGTGGTGAGCATCACATCAGTTGTTTTAGATGCAAAAAGCGCTGCAGATTTCTCTTCGTTTGGCCATGCCGCTTTTAGCAAGTGGATACAACTTGCAAAGTCCAATTCCTCATCCCCAGAAAGTACTCGATTCCAAATGAGTTCTTCATAGCGTGCTGTCGAAATATTTTGGTTGGACACACCCACGAGTGCTAATTCAGATAACGACTGGCAACGTTGGTCAAAATCCATCGCAGACCAACGGCCTGTTAAACGAAGCAGCATGCGAGGCGAAATTTCCGGAATCATATCAATCACGGGCTTTGGAACTTCTGGAAGAGGAACGACTCGAATAGTACCTTCTTCCTGTAAGTGATTGCGAATCATCGTGTACATTGGGTCAATGGTTTGGTCCATAACACCTCGACACCACAATCCCAACCCGGAATATTGCCTCATCGCTCTCGAAATTTTTCCATTCGGGGCCAGTAACGAGGCTAGAATACTCGAAATAAAGACGACATCCAATGAACCTGTATGTTGTCGATCAGATTGTTTAAACTCAAGATTCACTTCAATGGGTTGTATTCGAATACTCTGCTCATTCATTTCGATGTCTGATACAGGAATGTGTTCAGATTCAACGTCAAGAAGGAGGGTCAAACCTTGGAATTGATTCACATTCATGGTTTGCTGGTCTTTTGGAAGGTGATTTTTTGATGGTGTAAATCGTCGACTAAAAATTTGCTTTGAATCTAAGAATGAAGACTCCAGTTGAATTGTTGCGAGCATGCCTTCAATGGTCGATGGAACCAAGATACGTATGTTTTCAGCCTGTTGAATCAACTGCGAGAGGTTGGTAAACCAAGGCTCCAAATCTCGAAGTGCTAGGAGTTGAAAGAAGGATTTCATGACACTCGTCATGACCTCAAGACAACTCTACATGAAGTTGACTGTAAGGCGATGATGGGTCTTCACTCAACCATCAATCGTAGTTCATCTCTCTTGTATCGCCATTCTTCAGGAAGTCGGCCTGATTTCTTGTAGTAATTTGCAAGTCGGCGGATTTTCCCTTCGGTTAGTTCGAGAGCACGCTTATTGTGGAGGTCTTTGTGATTGCGTCCTGTACCAAGGTGGTTGATGATACGGACGGCTTGTCGCATAAGATTCATCATATCCTCAGGGTATGAACCACGGACACCGTTGTCGTTTAGAATTTGACCAATTCTTTTTCCAGTG
>Ga0181568_10006008_pt1 | contig 10621 bp, 11 predicted proteins | sample 101ome_20_FD_133758 | JGI IMG/M metagenome (GOLD analysis project Ga0181568, IMG submission 133758) | Coastal salt marsh microbial communities from the Groves Creek Marsh, Skidaway Island, Georgia - 101404AT metaG (megahit assembly) | ecosystem: Environmental > Aquatic > Marine > Intertidal...
AACTGTATAATCTATATTCATACGAATCAGTTTGATTATGAATCTAGCCTTTGCTATTTACAACTAAAATATCATGAAACAATTAAACCTTTTTTTAGAATTAACACGTTTAAAAAGACCAATAGGCTATATGCTGTTATTTTGGCCCTGTGCTTGGGGGTTAACGGTTGCTTATGATTTTGAACAAAATTTAAATAAATATTTTTTTTATTTAGTGTTATTTTTTCTTGGTGCAGTTTTAATGAGATCTGCTGGATGCATAATAAACGATATAGCTGATAAAGATTTTGATAAAAAAGTTACAAGAACAAAAAAAAGACCAATAGCGTCAGGAGAAGTGTCAGTTAAAGTTGGTTTTGTATATTCAGCTATACTTTGCATCTTAGCATTTTTGGTTTTAATTAACTTTAATATGTTCACAATAATTTTGGCTTTGGGCTCGATTCCTTTGGCTTTTACCTACCCTTTAATGAAAAGGTTTACATATTGGCCTCAATTATTTTTAGGGATTACATTTAATTATGGATTAGTATTAGGTTGGACATCGATTTATAGTGAAATTAATATAGCTCCTATTGTATTTTACATTGGAGCCATATTTTGGACACTAGGTTACGACACTATATATGGGTTTCAAGATATAAAAGATGATGAAATTATAGGATTAAAATCAACTTCAATAAAATTTAAGAAAAATCCTAAAATATTCTTATTCATTTCATATTTGTTATTTTTTATATCTTTAATTTTTATTGGTATGAAAATGAATTTTAATATTTATTATTTTGTTTCTTTAATTCTAATTTTTTATCATCTATTTTTCCTTCAATTAAAAAATTTAAATATTACAGATTCTGCTAGTTGTTTTAAGATTTTTAAGTCTAATAATACTTTTGGTTTTTTAGTATTTTTAAATTTAATCTTAGGAAAATTGAATATATGAACAATACAGAAATTTTAAAAAGACTTTATAAAGATTATTCAAAAAAATTTATAAAAAAAATTCTATTATCTGGTTTATTTGCAATATTAGTAGCTGGAAGTACTTCCGCAATAGCATGGCTTTTAGATCCAGCTATAAAGAAAATATTTATTGATAAAGACCAAAAATTAATCTTTTTAATTCCCATACTGATAATCGTCACTTTTGCTACTAAAGGAATATCTTTATATTTTGCAAAGGCAACAATGATTTCAGTTGGTGAGGAAATTAAAAAATCTCTTCAATTTAATATGATTACTTCACTTGTAAGAGCAGACACTGGTCTTATAGATAAAAAACATTCAGGCAAATTTATATCAAATTTAACATATGATGTAACTCATATTACTAATATGCTGAGTGATGGAGTATTAGCATTATTTAAAGATAGTTTAACGCTACTTGGTTTGTTATTAGTGATGTTTTATCAAAATTGGAAATTATCATTAATAGCAATCATTATGATCCCGCTTGCAAGCATGGCTGCAAAATCTTTAGGAAAAAGGGTTAGAAAAGTTGTAACTGAAGCTCAAGAGAGATCTGGTTTTTTAAATTCTTATTTGATTGAATTATTTAAAAATCATAAATTAATTAAAATTTTTCAAAAAGAAAATTATGAAATAAATAGATCTAATTTTCATTTAGAAAAACTGAAAGATAAAAACGCAAAAATAAGAACTGTATATGTGAGAGTATCTCCAGTTATGGAAACATTTACGGGAATTATGATAGCGATATTGATATATTACTCTGGAAAATTAATTATTGATGGCGAAATTAATATAAACAATTTTTTCTCTTTTTTAGCTGCAATGATGTTGGCTTATCAGCCAGTGAGATCATTAGCGACTATTAGTATGGCTGTAAATCAAGGATTGTCTGCAGCAAATAGAATTCTTCCAATAATCGATAACGTTAATGAAATAGTTGAAAACAAAAATGCTTCGGACCTAGACCTAACAAGTGGAAAGATAGAATTCAAAAACGTATCTTTTCGTTATGACCAAGAAAACGATATAGTTATAAATAATATCAACCTTGAAATTGCTGGAAAAAAAATGTCAGCTTTAGTAGGTCATAGTGGGTCTGGAAAATCGACGATACTTAATTTAATACCAAGATTTTATAATACAAGCTCTGGTCAAATATTTATAGATAATCAAAACATTAATAACCTAAAAATTGACTCACTTAGAAAAAATATTTCTCTTGTTAGTCAAGACACTACCCTTTTTGATGATACTATTAGAAACAATATAGCTTATTCAAGAGAAAATGTTACCAACGATGAAATAATAAACGCCGCTAAATTATCTTATTGTGAAGAATTTATTAATCAACTCCCTCAAAAATATGAAACTGTTATAGGTGAAAATGGAATTAGGCTTTCTGGTGGGGAAAAGCAAAGAATTTCAATTGCAAGAGCCATTATTAAAGATAGTCCAATTATACTATTAGATGAGGCCACTTCATCATTAGATTCTGAAACTGAAGAAAAAATACAAGATGCTATAAATTATTTAACAAAAAATAAAACCACCGTAGTAATTGCTCATAGATTATCTACAATTTTAAATTCTGATAAAATATTTGTAATTGATAAAGGTCAATTAATAAGCTCAGGAAATCATGATGAGTTAATTAAAATATCTGACCAATACAAAAAGTTTTATGAAAAACAAATTAGAAAAGTTTAATGTTTTTCATATATCAAATTATAATACTATTTATAATAGCTTTATCTCCAATAATCATTTTATTTAGAATTTTTAAAAGAAAAGAAAGTGTAACTCGGTTTTCTGAAAAGTTTACAATATTTTCGAAAAAAAGAGGAGCTGGAAACCTAATCTGGATACATGTAGCTAGTGTAGGAGAATTTTATAGTATCATTCCACTTATAAGAAATTTAGAAAAACAAAAAAATATTAATTCAATTTTAATAACATCAGCAACATTAAGTTCTGCAAAAATTTTTACCAAAACAAAATTTAAAAAAACAATTCATCAATTTTATCCTATTGATTTTTATTTCTTTACTTTAAGATTCATAAATTATTGGCGGCCATCATTATGTATATTCATTGATTCAGAAATATGGCCAAGTATGTTTAAAATTATCAAATTTAAAAAAACGCCATTATTTTTATTAAATGCAAGAATAACAAAAAAATCATTCAAAAGGTGGAGTAATTTTAATTATTTCGCAAAAGAAATATTTGGAAAAATTGATATTGCTTTTCCACAAAATAAAGAGACTGCAAATTATTTAAAGAAATTTAAAGTAAAAAAAATTAAAAATATTGGTAATTTAAAATTCATAAAACAAGAAATTCAAGATAAAAAAATTAAATCAGAAAAGAATATAAATTATTTAAATAAACGCATTGTTATTACTGCTGTAAGTACTCATAAATCAGAAGAAGAATTAATAGGTAGGCTTCATAAAAATTTAAAAAAAAAAATTCCAGATTTGTTAACTATCATAATTCCAAGACACATAGAGAGAGTTGGAGAAATTATAGATGATTTGGAAAAATTAGATTTAAGTATTCAAATAAAGAATAATGATTTATCTCTTAAAAAAAATACAGATATTTTAGTAATAAATAGTTATGGAGAAACAAGAGACTATTTTCCTTTTTCCAATCTAGCTATTGTTGGAGGATCTTTCATCAAACATGGAGGTCAAAATCCTATTGAACCAGCATATTACAATTTACCAATCATACACGGACCACATACTCAAAACTTTAAAGACATATATAATTTTTTTAATAAGAAAAAAATTTGTTATAAAATTGCTAACTTTAATCAATTAATTAAAATATCAATTAAGTTATTGAAGCAAAAAAAATCAAATAAAATTGATTTAAATAAAATTGGTAATAAAACTTTAAATTTAGCAACAATTGAAATCAATCAAATACTAAATGATACAATTAAAAAAACCTAAGTTTTGGGATAAAGAAAAACCTAATTATCTATCTTTTATTTTATTACCAATATCAAAAATTGTAGAACAAGTAGGAAAACTTTTATCTAAAAAAAGAGCAAAGATAAATGGTATCAAATCAATATGTATAGGTAATATATATATAGGCGGTACAGGCAAAACTTCTTTAGCAATAGAATTGAAAAAATTCTTAGATCAGCTGAATATTAAAAGCTGTTTTATTAAAAAGTATTATAAAAAACAGATGGATGAAATCAGATTGTTAAAGAGTCATGGAGAAACATTTATAAATAATTCTAGAAAAAAAGCTCTTATAGAAGCAAAACAAAAAGGATATAGGGTGGCAATATTAGATGATGGGTTACAAGATAAAGAACTTTTGTATGATTTAAGCTATCTTTGTTTTAATAAGAAAAATAAAATTGGAAACGGCTTAGTAATACCTGCTGGCCCATTGAGAGAAAATATAAATAATATAAAGTATTATGATAATGTATTTCTAAATGGCAATAATGAAGATAGTTCTGAATTTGAAAATTTTTTATTAGAAAAGAATAAAAAAATAAAATTTTTTTATTCAAATTATGTAATTAAAAATTTAGAAAATTTAAAAACACAAAAAAGTATCTTTGTTTTTTCTGGTATTGGAAATCATGTAACGTTTGTGCAAATGTTAAAAAATAATAATTTTAAAATTTTTAATGATACTGAATTTCCAGATCACTATAATTATACTGATAAAGATCTTAAAAAAATTGTTAATTTAGCTCAAGAGAAAAATTTAGATGTTTTTACAACTAAAAAAGATTTTTTAAGAATAGATGAAAATAAAAGAAATTTTATAAAGTATGTTGATGTCAAACTTGAATTTAAAAAAAATGATGAAATTTTAAATCAATTAAAAAAATTCAATGAAATTAATTAAATTTTTAAGATACTTAATTGAATATTTGATAATTCATTTTTTGTTTTTAATTTTTAGAATATTAGGTTTAAAAAACTCAATTTTATTATCAAGTATTTTATTTAGATTTATTGGTCCTTTATTTAGATCAAAAAAAACAATTAAAAAGAATTTAAATTTATCTTTTCCAAATATTAGTGAAAAAGAAATTCAAGATATTTCTAATAATATGTGGAAATATTATGGGAAAATTTTTGCTGAATATTCATTTGTAAAAAATTTTAGAAAAGACCATGAAAATAAAAAATTTGAAATTGAAGGAGAAGAAATAATAAATGAAATTATTAAAAAAAAAGAAACAGTAATATTTATTTCAGGTCATTTTGATAATTTTGAACTAATGGCAATGTATTTAGAAAAATCTGGTATAAAACTTGCAGCAATTTATAGGCCTCTTAATAATTATATTTTGAATGAAACAATGGTCGGTATAAGAAAAAAATATATATGTAAAAATCAAATAAAAAAAGGTATTTCTAGCACAAGAAATCTCCTTAAACTTTTTAAAAATGGTTGCTCAATAGCTCTTATGATTGACCAAAGGGTTTCTGAAGGTTTGAAAGTAAATTTTTTTTCAAAAGATTGTTATACAACTACAATCCCAGCTCAATTTGTAAAAAAATTTAATTGTAAAATAGTTCCAATATTTATTGAACGTAAAAATGATAACAATTTTAAAATTAAAATTTTTAATCCATTAAGTTTTGATAACACACATACAATTGAAAATATTACATTGAATTTAAATCATTGGTTAGAAAAAATGATAAAAATAAAACCTGCTCAGTGGATATGGTCTCATAATCGTTGGAAATAACTAATTTTTTTCCCTTACGATTGCTGCCTCGACATATGAAAAGTAAGCTTCTTGTTTTTCAACATTCCAGTAATTTAGTTCTTCTAAAGGAATTTTTTTTCCTGAAACTGAACAGATAACGTGATCTCCATTTTGTATAACTTCAAAATTATTTGGTAAATATTTTAATTTTGCTAATTTTTTTAACATTTATAGTTTATATATAATTACATGAAAGTTGGAGTAATTGGAAGTGGAGGCAGAGAGCATGCGTTGTGTCTATCACTAAAAAAATCGAATTTAGTTGAAAAAATTTATTGTTTTCCTGGTAATGCTGGAACAAATCAAATTGCTGAAAATATAAACATAGACCTAGATGATTTTGAAAAAATAAAAGATTTTATAATAGAGAATAATCTTGAGTTTATTATAGTAGGTCCTGAAAAGCCATTAGTTGACGGTATAGTTGATTATTTAAGAAATTTTAATATTAAAATATTTGGACCAGACAAAATAGCTTCTCAATTAGAGGGCTCCAAAATTTTTACAAAAAAAATTTGTGAAAAATATAAAATTCCAACCGCTAAATTTGGAATTTACACTAATGTCAACGAGTCTTTAAGATTTATTGAAAATGTAAATTTTCCTATTGTGATCAAGGCTGATGGATTAGCTGCTGGTAAAGGCGTGTATATTCCAGAGAACAAAAATCAGGCTGAAAATGCAATTAAAGAAATTTTCGATGGAAAACATGGTGATGCTAAAAATTTATTAATAGAGGAATTTCTAGAGGGTGAAGAAATGAGTTTTTTTATTATCTCTGATGGAAATTCATTTCAATCATTTGGAACTGCTCAAGATCATAAAAGAGTATTAGAGGGAGATAAAGGTAAAAATACAGGTGGCATGGGGGCTTATTCGCCATCAAGACTTGAAAATGAAAAATTAAATAAAAAAATAATCGACAAAATAATCAGGCCAACCTTAAAGGCTTTAAAAGATCACAATACGTCTTACTTAGGTTTTTTATATGCTGGTTTAATGATAATAAATGATGAACCATTTTTAATTGAATACAATGTCAGAATGGGAGATCCAGAATGTCAAACTCTCTTACCAAAATTAAAAACTGACTTTTTTAAAATTGTCAATGCATGTCTAAATAAAGAACTTGATAAAATTAAAATTGAATGGTCTGATGAAAAATCACTATGCATAGTTCTTTGTGCAAAAGGATACCCGGACAAATATGAAAAAGATAAAAAAATAAATCTTAATAATTTGAAATTAAATTCTAATCAATTCTTGTTTCATGCTGGAACACAAATAAAAAATAATCAAATTATGTCTAATGGGGGAAGAGTGCTCAATATAGTTTCAAAATCAAATAATTTTTTATTAGCAAGAAATAATTCTTTGGAGGTTATAAGGAAGATAGATTGGGATGAAGGTTTTTATAGACGAGATATTGGACACAAAGTAATTGATGAATGAGAATAATTTCAGGAACTTTAAAAGGTAAAAAAATAGAATTACCACGAGATAAGTCTACTAGACCACTCAGAGATTTAGTAAAAGAGTCAATTTTCAATGTTTTAGAGCACTCAAATAAAATTCAAACAAAAATTAAAGATGCAATCATATTAGATTTATTTTCTGGATCTGGGTCATTTGGTTTAGAGGCAATTTCAAGAGGTGCCAAGAAAGTTACTTTTATTGAAAACTATTTTAATGCTTATGAAGTTATATTAAAAAATATAAAAAATTTAAATTGTCAAGATTTCAGTGAATTAAAAAATTATGATTGTTTTCAATTTATAGATGGAGCAGACACTAAAAACTCTAAATTTGATTTAATTTTCATAGACCCACCGTACAAAGAGAAAAATATTAATATTTTATTAGATAAAATAATCGAAAAAAAAATGTTAGATAAAAGCGGTTTGTTAATTATACATAGACATAAAAAAGATGATATTAAACTATCATCAAAGATATCTATAATAGATGAAAGATTTTACGGAATTTCTAAAATTATTTTTGCAAATTAAGTTTTTAGTATTTTATAAGTTTCACGTTTAATTTGTTCTACGGCTGGTTGGTTATAAGGGTTTATTTTGAGAACTTTGCCAAGAAGAATAGTTTCTAAAATAAAAAATGTGAATAATTCTCCTAAAGTTTCTTCATTTCTTTCTTTGATAACAAAACATCTAAAAGGTAATTTTTTTTTTAAAAAAATTTTTTTTGTTGCTAAAAATTGCGCATACATAATTTCTGACAAGTCTTTATCTTTTAAAAATTTATGAGAATTTAAAATTAATTTTTTATCTATTTTTCCAATATTTTTTTCCTTTACGTAAAAAAATGTGTAAAAATTATTTTTTACCCCATCTAAATAATGTTGCATGACACTATGATTGTCTTTAGGTAAATTAGATATAATAGGCAAAATACCTTTTGATGACTTACCAAGACTTTCTGCCACTAATTGCTGGTACCATTTAAATAAGGAATTAGCCTGTTCATCATAATTTAAAATAATTGAATTATTTTTTTTTTGATTGTGAAAAAAAAGTATTGATGAAACGTTTTCAACAATACAACTCATAAATTTTTTACTACTAATCAAATTTTCAAATTTTTTAAACTTATCTGGTTTAAGTCCCATTAAATAAGCAGGGATCATTCCAGTTTCTGATAAAACAGAGTATCTACCTCCAATAAAATTATTATGTTCAACAACCTCACTTTTCAATTTTTTTGCTAACAAATTCAGATAGTTTTGCTTTCTTTCAGTAATGAATAAACAGTCTTTATTTATTTTATGGGAGTTAAAATTAGAAATTGTTTCTAAAGTGTTTCCTGATTTAGAAATAATTAAGTTAAAAATTTTTTTTTTACTATTATAAATTTTTTTATTATTAATGTTATCTATAAATAAAAATTTTTTTCTTATTTTTTTTTTTAAAAAATTATAAATTGCCTCAGATCCTAAGGTTGAACCTCCCATCCCAAAAATTCTAAATACCTCGAATTTTTTTAAATTTTTTATTTTCTTAATATCAAATGAGTATTTATATTTTTTGGTAAGACTTAATAATATTTGATTATTATTTAAATTTTCAGAATCTTTAATGAAACTTTCAAAAACTTTTTTTACCTGTGCATTTTTTTTAATTTTTAAAAAATTTTTAAAATTTATGTTAATAGATAACATTATTTCTCATTGATTTTTTTTAATATTTTTTTCTTCAAGGAGCTGTTTGTTTCACTTTTTTTATTTGTCTTTAGGGTCATAGATTTATTTGTATTAAGAATTTTTTTTAAATCAAATTCATCCTCCTCAATATCTTTTTGGCTTTTATCTATTGGAGTTGGTAACTCCGTAAAATCTGGAGGCAAAACTAAAGGATTTTTTTTCTTAATTAAAAATTCTTCAGCTTTATTTGATTTTTTTTTACCCTCTAAGCCATCTTTGATAGACTGACAGCCTGATAAATATAAGAAAATTACAGTTATTAAAAATATAAATCTAATTTTCATTTTTTTTATTTAAAAATATTTCTTTAAAAATTAAACAAAATACACCTAGAGTTATAAATATATCAGCAACATTAAAAATAAACCAATGAAAATTATTATAATTAAAATCAATGAAATCTATTACAGAACCATAATTTAGTCTGTCAAAAACATTACCAATAGCACCTCCACATATAAGACCATAGAGGTATGAGCTAAAACTATTTTCTTTATAAATTAGGTAAATTAAAAAAATTATTATAACTAAAATTATCAATGTTGTTAAATTATATAAAAAATTTGTTTCAAAAGATAATAAACCAAATGCAATCCCTTTATTCCAAACAAGATTGAAATCTAAAAAACTTGTAATATTTAAATTAAAATTTGATTCATTTGAATTTTGATGAAGAATAAAATTTTTTGAAAGTCTATCTATTAAAAAAATTAATGAAATGATTAATAAATTAAAAAACAGTTTTTTTTTAACTTTCATTAACCAATCCACATTGGGCTCTATTACATCTTTTTATTTTAAGCTTCCAACACAAAGGGCATTTTTTCCCTTTTGCTTTTTTTGTTATAACCTTAATTTCATTGTTTTTATTTTTAACAATTTCCACAGAAGACGTAATACATAATTCAGCAAAATCAATCTCGCTAAATCTATTACAATCAACTTCATTTAATTCAATAACTAAATCTGCCTCTAAACTTGATCCTATTTCTTTTGATGCTCGCTTTTCTTCGATACTCGAATTACAAATTTCTCTTATTTTTTTTAACTCAGTCCATTTATCCTCTAAATCTTGATCAAAAAATTTTTTTGGAACTTTTTTAAAACCTTCTAAGTGAATACTTTTTTTATTTTTTAATATTAATTTAAATATTTCTTCAGTAGTAAAAGACAATATGGGTGCAAACCATCTAATTAAATTATCTAAAATAATATTTAATAACTTAATACAAGCTTTTCTTTTAGCGCTATTACTCTGATCACAGTAAAGTGTATCTTTTCGAATATCAAAATAAAATGCAGAAAGATCAACAGTACAAAAACTTAACAGTTCTTTGTATAAATTATGAAAATCATATTTTTTAAAATATTCGGAGAATTTTTGATCCAAAATATAAATCTTGTTTAGCATATATCTTTCAAGTTCTGGAAGTTCTTCAACTTGTAAAGTTTCAAAATCAATTTCTTGAAACTCATCATTTAAATTTCCCAAAAGATATCTGAATGTATTTCTAATTTTTCTATAAGAGTCTGCGTGTTGATCGAGAATTGCATAATCTATTCTTAAATCTTCAGCATAATTTGAGGATGCAACCCAAATTCTAAGAATATCAGCTCCATATTTTTTTAATATATCTTCAGGAGCAATAACGTTGCCCAATGATTTA
>Ga0181568_10006012_pt1 | contig 10619 bp, 8 predicted proteins | sample 101ome_20_FD_133758 | JGI IMG/M metagenome (GOLD analysis project Ga0181568, IMG submission 133758) | Coastal salt marsh microbial communities from the Groves Creek Marsh, Skidaway Island, Georgia - 101404AT metaG (megahit assembly) | ecosystem: Environmental > Aquatic > Marine > Intertidal zone...
CGAATATCCTGCATCCTGAAACTGTCCGGCCTCGGTTGCGTAGCTGACAACATGGGTACCGTTATCGCCGGTCAGTGCACGGGCCAGCGTTTCGGCCGGGCCGTCGTCTTCGGGGCGCAACGGTGTGACGCTAAAGGTGCTGTTCACCTCGATCCGCGTGTCTGGGCAAGTCTTTTGCATTTCAGCTTCGACGATTCGGACCTCGTCCAGATAGGCTTGTTCCCAGACCTTGCCATCATCCCCTGGAACAACGCGGAAATCCAAACCGAAGCGGCATTCACCAGCGGTGATGTTTTGCGCCGTGCCGCCCTGGATCGTGCCCACATGGGCCGTTGTCCAAGACGGTTCAAACAGGGCGTCCATCCCGCTGGGGGTGGTTTTGCTGTTGGCTTCATTGATGCGGTTTGCCCATTGGATCAGACGCCCGGCTTCCATAATCGCGCTGACGCCAAGATGCGGGGTCGAACTGTGGACCTCGTGCCCGATAATGCGGGTCATATGCGCCTGAGACCCTTTGTGACTGGTCACGACCTTCATCATACTGGGTTCGCCGATCAGGGCCAGCTCCGCCTTGGGAAGAACCTCAAGCATGCGTTCGATCATCGGCGGGGCGCCGGTGCAGCCCACCTCTTCGTCAAAGCTCAGGGCGATCTGCAAGGGGCGCGTGACCCCGCGCCTTTTGGCTTCGACCATGGCCCAGACCGCAAGGGCGTCGAACCCCTTCATGTCACAAGATCCGCGCCCGTATAGGAGCCCGTCCTGTTCGGTGAGAACCCAAGGATCAGTTGACCAGTCTTGCCCATCCACAGGCACGACGTCTGTGTGGCCCGACAGAACAACGCCGCCTTCAACCTCGGGGCCAACGTGGGCGAACAAAGCGGCTTTCTCGCGGCTTTCGTGATAGTAGCGATGACTGCTGATGCCATGGCTATCCAGATATTCTTCGACCCAGTCGATCAGCGGCAGGTTGGTGTCGCGGCTCACAGTTGGGAAAGAAACGAGCTTTTCCAGTATCTGGATCGGAGTTAGAATGTCGGCCATGTTTAGTATCCGCTGTCGGTCGTTAGAACCAAATGACCCTGTTCAACTTCGTCGTATCGCGAAGGTTCTGGTTCGTGTCCAACTTTATGAATCGGCGAGGGGATCGGTTTAAAGTTCAAATCCCGCTCAGACTTGCGGTTGGTCGGATCGGCAATCGGAACCGCCTTCAACAAGGCTTGCGTATAAGGGTGTTGTGGGTTTTCAAACACTTGGGCGCGCGAGCCAATTTCGACGATCCGCCCCAAATACATCACTCCAACGCGGTGGCTGACACGTTCCACAACCGCCATGTCATGGCTGATGAACAGGAACGACAGGCCCAGATCGGCCTGAAGTTCCATCATCAGGTTCAGAACCTGAGCTTGCACGGATACGTCCAGCGCCGAGACGGCTTCGTCCGCGATTATAAGTTTGGGGTTCAAGGCAAGCGCGCGTGCAATTGCCACTCGCTGTCGCTGACCGCCGGAAAGTTCATGCGGATACCGCCGCAGAAAGCTTTTCGGCAAATGAACGCGGTCAAACAGCATTTCTACACGGTCGCGGATTTCGGATTTGCTTCGTTTGCCGTAGTTCAGCAGCGGTTCGGCGACTTGATCCATCAGCTGCATTTGCGGGTTCAGGCTGGCAAACGGGTCTTGAAAGATCATCTGCATATCTTGACGGGCATTGCGCAAGGCTTCCTGCCCCAAGGCCATCACATCCGTTCCATCCAGATTAATCTCCCCCGAGAGCGGCTCGACCAAGCGCAGGATCGAGCGTCCCGCCGTGGACTTGCCGCAACCCGACTCGCCCACCAGTGACAGAGTTTGTCCTTTGTTAACGTCAAAGCTGACGTCTTCAACAGCATGCACTTGCGCCACCGTGCGCCGCAGGAGGCCCCCTTTGACATCAAACCGCGTGGTCAGATTCCGGACCTTTAGCAAAGGCTCGCTCTGTCCTTCGATCGGGGCGGTGTTTTTTTGCTCAACACCCAATAGCCGCATCGGTTCGGGCAGTGCCTTGCCCCTCATCTCACCCAGTTTAGGAACCGCCGCCAGCAATGCCTTGGTGTAGTCATGTTGTGGATTGGCAAAGATTTCCTCGACCGGACCTTCTTCTACTTTGTTGCCGCGGAACATGACGACAACGCGGTCAGCCATCTGGGCCACCACTGCCATATCGTGGGTGATGAACATCACGGCTGTTCCGGTTTCGCGTTTTAGACGGTCAATCAGCGCCAGAATTTCCGCCTGAATGGTCACATCCAATGCCGTGGTCGGTTCGTCGGCGATCAAAAGTCGCGGCTCGCAAGCAAGGGCCATGGCGATCACCACGCGCTGTCTCATCCCGCCGGACAGTTCATGTGGGTATTGTTTCAAGCGCCGCTCGGGTTCGGGAATACGCACTTGTTTCAACAGTTCCAAAGCGCGCGCCTCGGCTTGGGACTTGGACATGTTTTTGTGGACCCGCAATCCTTCGGTCAATTGCCGCCCGACGGTAAAAACCGGGTTCAATGCGGTCATAGGTTCCTGAAAGATCATACCGATCTCATTGCCGCGCACGTGGCGCATCAACGATTGGTCGCTTTTTGCCAGATCGGTTTCGCCACCTTCTTTGCGGTCGAAAATAAGTTGGCCGCCGGCAATCTCGCCTCCGCCAAACTCGACCAATCGCATTAGAGAAAGAGATGAAACCGATTTTCCGGATCCAGATTCGCCAACGACGCAGACAGTTTCGCCCGCAGCAATCTCAAATGAAACGTCTTCAACCCCAATAACGGGTCCGTCTTTGGTTTGAAATTCGACTCGCAGATGCCTGATTGAGGCAATCGGATTGTCCAACATTAACGTTCTCCTTGTGCGTCTTGGAACGCTAACGATTGCACCATGAACCTGTCAAATGGGAAAAATTGCGTTAAGGAAACTATTGATTTTTTTCAGAAGTATGCTTTCGATAGCGTTACTGAGGGGAAGCGATGAGCGAATTTTCAGCTTTAAGCTGGGTTTGCTGGTACTTTTTCTTGTATAAATATGACCGTTTGGTCAAATTCAACCAAGAGACAAAACTGTCCGATAGGGAGAAAAATATGAAACTTAAATCCGTACTCATGGGGGCGGTTGCGGCTGCGTCTATGGCTCCAGCGGCTTTCGCCGAGCGGGGCAGCGACGGCAATGTCAGTATCATTTACTGGCAGGCCCCGTCGATTTTGAACCCGTTCTTGTCGGGTGGCACTAAAGACGTCGAATCAGCGTCGCTGATCATCGAACCTCTGGCGCGCTACGACCAGGGTGGAAATCTGGTGCCATGGCTGGCGGCCGAAATTCCGACCGTTGCGAACGGCGGTGTGGCCGAGGATCTGACCTCGATCACATGGAGTATCGCACCGGGTATCAAGTGGTCGGACGGCAGCGCATTCACCGCGAATGACGTAAAGTTCACTGCGGATTACTGTATGCACCCCGAAGGCGGCTGCGCACAGTTGTCGAAATATGGTGGTGTGACCAGCGTTGACGTGATCGACGATCTGACTGTCAAAGTCAGCTTCGACAAGCCAACTCCGTTCCCATACGGGCCGTTTGTTGGCGGCGAAAGCCCAATCATCCAGAAAGCCCAGTTTGAAAACTGTATGGGTGCCAAGGCGCCTGAATGTACAGCCGAAAACTTTGGCCCGATCGGCACTGGTCCGTTTGTTGTGACTGACTTCCGTCCGAACGACGTGATCCAGATGGTTGCCAACGAAAACTATCGCGATCCGGCGAAACCGGCCTTTGCAACGCTGACCTTCAAAGGTGGCGGCGATGCAACTGCAGCCGGTCGTGCGGTTATGGAAACAGGCGAGTTCGACTATGCCTGGAACCTTCAGCTTGCACCCGACGTGATTGCGAACATGCAAAAGGGCGGCAAAGGTACGCCAGTTGCAGGCTTCGGTCCGCTGGTTGAGCGTATCATGGTCAACTTCACCGACCCTGATCCGGCACACGGTGATCTGCGGTCTACTGCTGCACACCCGCACCCGTCGCTAAGCGACATCAACGTGCGTAAAGCGCTGAGCATGGCAATCGACCGCGAGTTGCTGGTGGAAATCGGCTACGGCCAAGCAGGTAAGCTAACCTGTAACGTTGTTCCTGCACCTGATGCGTATAACAGCTCGGCCAACGATGCCTGCCTTGTACAGGATATCGCCGGTGCAAACGCAATGCTGGAAGCAGCCGGCTGGGTTAAGGGTGCTGACGGCATTCGCGCCAAAGACGGCGTCCGTCTAAGCTTCCTCTACCAGACCTCGACCAACGCTGTGCGCCAGGACTTCCAAGCCCTGATCAAACAGTGGTGGAGCGAGATCGGTGTTGAAACCGAGCTGCGCAACATCAATGCATCGGTCTTCTTCGGTGGTGACCCAGGTTCGCCTGACACCTTCCAGAAGTTCTATGCGGACCTCGAGATGTACGCGAACACCTTCAACGGTACCGACCCGCAGTCCTACTTGGGCAACTGGGTTTGTGACGAAGCACCGCGTCCGGAAACCCAGTGGCAGGGCAGCAACATGCCGCGTTACTGTGATCCGGAATACGACGCGCTGCACGCACAGATGCAGTCAACAGCTGGTATCGAAGAGCGTGCCGCAATCGGCAAACAGCTGAACGACATGCTGATGCAAGACGTCGCGATGATCCCGCTGGTTCACCGTGGCCGCCTGTCGGCACATGCCAACAGCCTAGGAGGCGTAGCCCTGAACGTTTGGGACTCCGAGCTGTGGAATGTGGCTGATTGGTACCGCATCGACTAAGCTTTAAACTTTGTGCCCGCCGTCATTGCGATGGCGGGCACTATTCACCCCTCCAAGACTTTTGAACCGAGACGCCGAATGTTCCAATTCACCATCCGACGCCTGATCTTGGCCATCCCGACGCTTCTGTTCATCAGTCTTATGATCTTCTTGCTGCTGGAGCTTGCCCCCGGCGATCCCATGGCACAGGTCCCATTGACGGTCCCACCCGAAGTGAAAGAGAAGATGCGCGAGGCACTAGGCCTTGGCCAACCGATGCACATCCGTTTCTGGAAATGGATCGTACAGTTCTTCTGGATCGAGCCTCAGGTTTTCCTCGACTATGTCTTTGGAACAAGTTTTTCCGAAGGCAAGTTACGCGTGATCAGCTGGCAGACACGTAGCCCCGTCATGGACATCGTTGTTCAGCGCCTGCCTCAGACCCTTTGGGTTGTCGGTGTCGCCTATCTGGTGGGTATCATCATCGCCATCCCGATCGGGATATACTCGGCCTACAAACAGTATTCGATCTTTGATCAGGCAGGCACGTTTATCTCAATGGTGGGCTACTCTGTCCCTCCGTTTTTCTCGGGTGTTTTTGTGATTGTGATCTTCTCGGTGAATCTGGGCTGGTTGCCGTCAATCTATGACACGACCCATGTTGTCAGGGATTGGGACAGTTTTGTCGTGCAGCTTCGGCAGATGATTATGCCGGTGATGGTCCTGGCCTTGCAGATTACAGCGCAGATCAGCCGTTTCATGCGGGCGTCCATGCTGGATAACCTGAACCAAGACTATGTGCGCACCGCCCGCGCCAAGGGGTTGGGAGAACGGGTTGTCGTCATGGTCCATGTGCTGCGCAACTCGATGATCCCTGTGGTGACAGTCATCGCGCTGGGCATTCCCAGCATTTTCGGTGGCGCGATTATTACCGAGCAGGTGTTCAAGGTAAACGGTATCGGTCAACTGCTGATCGGGGCCATTCAAGCCAATGACCTGCCGATGGTGCAGACGCTGACCTTTATGTTCGCGGTACTGATCGTACTATTCAACCTGATTGCCGATATCCTCTACGGCATCCTTGATCCGAGGATCCGCTATGACTGAGCTATCGAACCCGACCCCCAGCAAGCCCCCCCGCAACCAGTGGTGGGACGTGTGGGACCAGTTCAAAACCCACCGCGGAGCATTGATCGGCGGTATTGTGTTTGTCCTGATCGTCTTGACGGTTTTCGTCGGCCCGTGGTTCTGGACAATTGAGGCGACCCACATTGATATCCGTGCCCGAAATCAGGGGCCAAGTCTGGCGCACCCGTTTGGCACAGATCAATTGGGGCGCGATACCTTGGCACGTATGATGGCAGGCGGGCAAACGTCGATCTCGGTGGGACTAACGGCCATGGCTTTGGCGCTGTTTCTGGGCAGTCTTGTCGGTGTTCTGGCCGGTTTCTTTAGATATCTCGACGGTCCTTTGATGCGGCTGACTGATTTGTTCCTTGCGCTACCTTTGTTGCCGCTTCTGCTGGTAATGATGCTTCTGTTCCGCGAACCCTTGAATGCTGCCTTCGGGCCAGAAACCGGTATTTTCATCCTGATCGTGTTTGCTATTGGGATAACCAGCTGGATGCCCACTGCGCGTATTGTTCGCGGCGACGTGTTGGCCCTGAAAGAGCGTGAATTTGTTCTGGCGGCTCGATCCATCGGCACCAAGAACTCAAGCCTGATCACACGCCACATCCTGCCCAACGTATTGTCCCCGATCATGGTTTCGGCCACTCTGGGCATCGCCAATGCGATAATTACGGAAAGTGCGCTTTCGTTCCTTGGTTTAGGTTTCCCGCCAGATTTCCCGACATGGGGCCGTTTGCTGTTTGATGCGACGGATTACCTGCAGCAATATCCCGAACGTGTGTTCTGGCCCGGCATCGCAATTTCGTTGACGGTGCTTAGCGTGAACTACCTAGGCGACGGTCTGCGAGATGCGTTAGACCCCCGTGTGCGCGGGCGTTAGGTCTGAAAACAAGCGACTCAGGGTGATTTTCAAGGGCGCGTTTATCGCGCCCTTTGCGTGCGGCCATCGCTGATAGGAGTAATGGCTACATCTTAAAGTATAATAGCTGATCAGCCAAAAATTATCCTTTAGTTATTTTTGCCTATCCTTAGTGCGCATCCTGAATGCAATTACGTATTGAAATTGCTTATAAAATTGAAAGGTAAGGGCCCAAGACCGATACTATCTGTGTCAAGAAAGAAATCCAACCGAGGGAGAAGAACCATGGCACACATCGTATAATCCCCCCGCCAAGTTGAGATGGTTCACAACGCTTTTATGAAAGCGGAACCCTCTCCGATCCAACAATTTGCTGAGATGCTTCACTTCAATGACGCACACTCAAAATCCCTGAAAGGCAAAGTCGCACATGTCATTTCAGGACGCTATTCCTTCCTGCTTGAGCATTCGCTGAAAGCGCTTGGCGTAGAAGTCCACCGGGGCAACCGCTTTGACCTTTTCGAAGCGTCCCCAGCTAAAGCTCACAAAGCCGACTTTGTGATCCTGGCTGATGACATTGCGAAAAATGTCAGCATGGAACAGATCGAGGCCCTTCGCTCTGCAGCCCCTCAGATCGGCATTCTGGCCATTGGCTCCCATGCTCCTGATCTGGTTGAAAACGGTTTGGCTGACGTCGCAATCGCTGGCCTTTCAAAGGAAAAAGCAGTTTGCGCCGCCCTATGTGAACTTAGCGCGTTTCGGCGCATGGCCCATCTTGAGGAAAATGTCGCCGAACCACATGTTCCGGTCTTTCATCAGCAAGTGAAACGCCGCCGCAGCCTGTTTGGCCGCGCCCAACCGGTAGAACTGCGTCAAGCCGCATAATGCTTGCACATGGTTCTTCTTTCACACGACCCGCCCTCCGATCCGGTAGGCGGGTCGATTTTTCAAGTTCAGTGACGATTTTTCGGTATTGCACGCATCTATCTAAACCATTGTACGGTGATACCGTTAAGATGTATGTGAGATCAGTACGCCAATAAATTTAAGCTCTAAGCCTCGCGCGCGGCCATCATGAAAGTATATGCTTGGAAAGCCTGCATTAAGGAAACGCGCGCACCCAAACTCAGCAGGGGACTTTCGAGTTGAATAAAGAAGCATCTAGCTCGGAAAGCCGAGACGGGTTATTACAACAGCAACGCAGGACGTCATCCATTTTTTCGCGTCTTGTCGTGGCACTGAACGCTGTTTGGTTTACCTTTTCAATCCTAAACGGTGCAAACTGGCTGGCAATCGCAGCGGTTGGGGTCTTTTTGGGTTTTGCTTCGTCATATACTTTACACCGCCAGGGCAAGTACCAACTTGGTGATCTGATCAACTATCTATTCTCCTGTTTCGCTGTTTTTATCGCCGCGAATGCCGTGCCACCTATCGGCCACGTCTCGTTCATATTCATCGGATTGGCCGGGTTGCCGTTTCTGATCTTCTCGTTGCGCAGGCAGCGAAATCAGGTGATTGCCCTGATTGCCCTGCCGATTGTCCTTTGGATTGCGGCATGAACGGTCGATTTCCAGTTGTTTGGGGCACACGAGGTGAGCGAGGAGTTCGCGCGAAACTATCTGTCTATCGCATCCTTCCTGACGACAGCGGTCATGGTGATCGCCCTGATCGCAATCTACTCGAACACTGTGTCCCGCACACTCAAGGAATTGCGTCAGGCGGCCGAAGACGCCGAGTCAGCAAGCCGTGCCAAGTCGATTTTCCTGGCCAATATGAGCCACGAAATACGCACGCCGATGAACGGTATCATCGGCATGACGGAACTATTGGAAAACTCAGGCCCCAACGAGGAACAGGCGCGTATGATCCGTACCGTTCAGCGTGCGTCCTATCTGATGTTGAATATCATCAACGATGTGTTGGACACCTCGAAGATCGAAGCGCAAAAGCTGAACTTGGAAAGAATTGACTTCGACCTGTGGGAAATCCTTGAGGCGACGGCAGAGAACATGATGCCTGCGGCTGTGCGCGGGAATGTGGTCATCCACAACCAGATCGATTGGTCTCTGCCGATCTGTATACGGACGGATCCGACGCGCTTCCAGCAAATCTTTTTGGATATCCTTAGCAATGCGGTCAAGTTTTCGGCAAACTCCGAGGGCTCTGGCATGGGTGAGGTCTATCTTCGGGCAGATCCGCTTGAAGGTCATCGCGTCCGCATTCAGATATCGGACAACGGCATCGGCATGGATCAAGCCGCATTAGAAGGTCTGTATTCCGCGTTTGATCAGGCAGAGTCTTCGACGACACGGCGCTTCGGAGGCACCGGTTTGGGTTTGGCAATCACCAAACGCTTGATTGATCTGCTCGAGGGCGAAATCACGGTTGAAAGTAAACCGGGGCAGGGCACGACCTTTACGGTCATCTTGCCATACGAGTCCCCGAGACGACCAAGTCCCTGCCAGATCTGTCCGGGTTGCAATTGCTGGCTTATTTTGATGATCAGGACATGGTTCATCGCCTTGCAAAGCAATTTGCAATTATCGGAGCTAAATTAACCGTGTGTGATAGTTATGACGATGTTCTAATCAAGTCCAACCAAGGGCAGGACGATCTTATTGTTCTCTTGGGATACCACGACTCGCAAAAAGGGCACAAAGCGCAAGCCGCACTGCGTGAGGCGCTGCCAAGGGTAAAAGTCGTATTGCTAGATCCCCGCCGTGATACCGCCAAGGGACGCTTATCTGAAAACCTGTATGTGACCTACAAAAAGCCGATGCACTGCACAGACTTGCTTGATGCGATCGCCCTTTTGTCGGGGCGGCGACATAGTGCAGAACTGGGGACGTTGGCCGCGGACGAGGACAATGGGAACGGGCTGGATGACAAAACAGTTCTGCTGGTCGAAGACAACCGCATCAATCAAGAAGTGATTGCCAAATTCCTTGAGGTGCTTGGATATACCGTCGTGACAGCCAGTGATGGTCAGGAAGGGTACGACGCCTGGAACAACGGCCGTTTTGCCACAATTCTAACGGATTATCAGATGCCGGTGATGGACGGTTTGGATATGGCCCGAAAAATCCGTGCGGCCGAGGCCGAGAGGCAGGTAAAAAGGCCGGTGAATATAATTGCCATCACTGCCAATGTTTGGGCTAAAGAAGAGTGGCTCGAGGTAGATGTAAGTGATTACCTGACAAAGCCATTGACAATTGACGCACTCAGAACTGCGTTGAATCTGAAGGGCCGCTAGCGCCAGCCAATTCAGCAGAATTACCTATGCAGAAAACTGCTGATCAACCGTTGGAATGACGTTATTGTGCGCCTGAACGCCCAATACATCACGTGCCATTGAAGCAGCCAAACGCAGCTTTGCAACGGTGGCGGGGCCAACCCCTGGAATACGACACAATGCCTCGTCTGACATCGCGTCCAATTCAAACAGGGTATCAATCGGCACATCCCCTGCATCAAACTGAGAGCGCGGCGCAACATGGAGAGAACCATGAATGAACCTCATGGCGTAATGCAGCGCAACCTCGCCCACGAATGAGCTAAGAGTTTGATTGTATATGCGTATATCTTTCAGTTTCATTGAAATGACCATATTCCCTGAAACCGCCGGTGCCTATCTGGCAATTGGTGAAAATAGAGCTCATTAGGGTATAAAAATAATCAATAAGATAATAATATAAATCACAACGTACGCTCAGAGCTCTAGCATCGGTCAGCTTTGATTGGCGATCAAGCGCGGCGGATGGCAGTTTCGATATGAGGAAGAAATCTGGAGGCGAGTACCGGAATCGTTCTTTTTTCGGTAAAGTATTGATAAATAATTATAATTAA
>Ga0181568_10006015_pt1 | contig 10619 bp, 14 predicted proteins | sample 101ome_20_FD_133758 | JGI IMG/M metagenome (GOLD analysis project Ga0181568, IMG submission 133758) | Coastal salt marsh microbial communities from the Groves Creek Marsh, Skidaway Island, Georgia - 101404AT metaG (megahit assembly) | ecosystem: Environmental > Aquatic > Marine > Intertidal...
AAGTTTTTACCAACGTCCTGGAAGTCTTTCTTGATCCTCTTGTTCAACTTCCGCAGTATTGATTCCGCACTCTCGCCCATTACCATGTAGTCGTCCGGTTCACCTTTGGGTTTCGACAGTTTCACACTAGGTGCCATGATGGCTTTGTCCACTGCCGTGCTATCACACATCGGGCAGTTGATCATTCCTTTGTTTTTTTGCTTTGTGTATTCTTTACTGCTGGGGAACCAACCCTCGAACTCGGCGTTGCATCGGCATCTGAGTTTGTACTTGATCATATTATTATTTACATTATACACTTGACAGATAAAACTGTCTACTATATTATAACATTATGGCACTACACAACACATCAGGATACACACCAGGCAAACCCAAGAAGACTTCTCAGGGCAAGAACAAGAGCAGGATTAAAAAGAGCTCTATGAACAAGCACAAGAAGAGAAGTTACAAGGCTTATGTCGGACAAGGCAAGTAAGGACGAGATCAGACTGTTGAAGGCACAGTTAGGCAATCTGGAAGTGCAGGTTTCGGAATATCAGCAGATCGTCAAAGAACTTTCAGACAAACTTGAAAAATACGAAAAGAAGTACGGATCAGTTTTCATCCGTTCATCAAATTAAAAAACACAGCGTCCTTGCTTCTCCTGAACTTCAACGTTTCGTAATCAACTATATGAACATTACGCATTCCGCCATATTGTTTCATGATGCGTTCTTGGTCCAGAGGACGTATGGTTATAACTTCACGATCAGGTAAAGTCACTTCATAACCCCAGAATAATGGCCACCAATGTAACGGGTTCAATGACTCAAACCTTTCCTTCATTATGATTATGAAAACAACTGGAGCAATGGTAAATGGTTCCGCCCACCATGGGATAATATCTAGGGTGAGCCAATCTATGAAATGTATTAATCCCGTCCACAAAGCCAGTATGGTGATCAGGATGCCCATTATGGGCCAGAAGTCGTCCTCAATGTCAAGATCATGATCATAATGTGAGTACATCCTGCGTTTTTGTTGTTGACTCAATTTCATATAAAGTATATAGTTGTAGATATAATTACAAACACATAATTTGTTGTAACGCTCCCAAGGAAGTTCACAACATCAACCCCAAAATCGATATTATATGGAACTTGCTATATTAATGGCGGGTATTGTTTACGGTTTAATCATTGGCCTTATACCAGCCGCGGGAGCAACAACAGGACTTATCACACTATTTGGAGTCATGCCCTACTTTGTAGGAGACCCATATCTTGGCGTGATATTCTGTGTGGCAGTTGTCGCTTCATCAACAACCGGTGATTCATTTGCAGGTGTGCTGTTGGGCATACCAGGAGCCAACTCAGCGGCGGCCACAATGGTTGATGGATTTCCCATGGCCAAGAATGGAGAGGCCACTCGGGCACTGAGTGCCGCAATTACTTCAAGCACGGCAAATGGCCTATTTTGGGGATCACTAACATTTTTGTTCTTGCCGTGGTACACTAAAGTTGTGATGTACATGGGCATACCCGAACTATGGGCATTGGTGCTGTTGGCATTCGTCACTGTGGGATTTGTATCCACTAGGAAATATGTCAGGAGTGTGCTTGCCATTGTGTTGGGTGTCACAATCGGACTTGTTGGAGTTGACGTGAACAATGTACCAAGATTCACAATGGGTTGGCGATATCTCGAAGATGGTGTGCAGATACTACCTTACATGGCAGGACTTTTTGCAATACCGGAACTATGGAACGGATGGTTCAACAGGAAAAAGACCACAACGATCAGAGCAGAGCACGGCAGTTGGAGTGATCTCAAACAAGGAGTCAAAGATACTGTCCGATGTTGGAAGGACAGTGTGAGAGGAGGCTTCATTGGATCTTTCATAGGACTTTTGCCGGGACTGGGTGGAGCAATGGCAGACTGGTTGGCGTACGGTGCCACGGTTGCCGCCAATCCAAAAGAGAAGTTCGGTGTTGGCAATGTCAAAGGAGTTGTGGGTGCGGAAGGTGCCAACAATGCACAGAAGGCCTCATCATTCATTCCAACGGTGTTGTTTGGAATACCAGGTGCCAGTTTCGCCGCGATACTGATGGGACTCTGGTTGTACATAGGTATCGACCTTGGATCTCCAGACACATTCTACGATGACAAATTATTTGATAGTATGACATTTGCGTTCTTGCTTGGAACGATAATCACTGCTGTCTTATGTTATGGACTGGCATACTTCGCTGGTTGGGTAACACGTATTCCTTACGTTTACTATTTCCCTATTATACTTGGATTCATTGTATGGGCGAGCCTGCAATACACAGGTGGTTGGGAAGACCTTGCGGTACTATTGGCATTCTCTATATTTGGAGTGCTGTGTAAAAAATTCCAGGTCAGCAGGCCAGCACTGCTGATCGGGTACATATTGAGTGACAGGATTTACAACCTCACCTATCAACTAACATCCTTGCATACGATAGACGATCTGATCACTAGACCGATCTTCATTGGCATAATGATTTGTGTATTTGCATTATTGTATTGGGGAATAACAAAAAGGAGTCGATTAGACTATGCTTAAGAAAACAATAATTGCCTTGTTTCTAATGATGACAACGGCATTGGCCGATTACAACTTGATCGTGCCACAAAAACCATCTGGTGGAACTTCTGTGTGGGCACAGATAGTTGTAGCGGAATGGGAGAAACACCTGGGTGAGAAGATCAATCTTATCTACAAGCCAGGTGCGAGAGACCAACTGGGACCGAACGAGTTCCAAAATGAACTGAGATTCGACGACAAGACTATACTTGTATCACATGGTGGTAATGGTATATCATATCTCACTGAACCGGTTGATTACAATTACTTCGATTGGGAATCTGTTGGGCACATGAACCTAAACATCATTGTAGGTGCTAGAAACAAAGCGGACACGGTAAATGGACCGATACAGTTTCCATCAGGATCTGGTATGACCCCAGAGATCATGGCGATCGTTATGTTACTTGCAGGACCAAACAATGATCCAGTAAAAACATTTGAGGACAAAATCATTTGGGTAAAAGGAATGAAAGGATCTGAAAGAAGATTGGCTTTCATTAGAGGTGACTTGAATGCAACAAGAGAGAATCCTGCGGCATATAAGAAACACGTTTTACCGGTGATAAAGAAAGGCGATGCTTATACTTGGTTCCATCATGGCTTGTTGAATGTAAAGACAGGCGAACATGATGCTGATCCAAACTTCACTGAGCCAACGTTCGAAGCGTTGTTTGAGAAGATGCACGGTGTTGCACCAAGTGGTGACTTCTATGATGCATACAAACTTGTGAAGAGTTGGAGAGATGCTCTACAGAAAGCGTTCTGGGTAAACAAGGGCAATCCAAACAAAGCAAAACTGGTTGCCGCACTTGACAAGATGATCAAGGATCCTGAGTCAGTTGCCGCCATAGAGAAGAAGGTTGGCAAGTACGAGTGGAGAACAGGTGCAGAGGGTGACGCCGCAGTGAGAACGCTGAAGTCATTCATCACACCAGGTGCATTGAAAACACTGTCTGATTTTGGAAAAAATCAGTTGGGTTACAATGCAGTCTACAAGGAAGAGTTGACCAAGTAATGTACATATTGTTTACAGGGGCGCCGGGATCAAAGTGGAGTAGTGTTGTAAAGAATATCTACTGGAGTGATGACATAGATCACACAGACTATTCTGAAGCGAGAACCTACTGGCACGATGCCGATACCCCTGGACGCAAACATCTTATGCACACTGGTGCATATTTTGACCCAGGAATGGAATTTAGGGCAACGAGAGATAATTGGGATCTTCCTTTCTCTGGCAAAGGCAAAAGGATTATTAAATCACACACATTCGCACACGAACTTGACCATCTAAAGACTCTCGGTTTTCCAATTGTTATAGTGTACAGGAACGACTTTGAATGTTTGGAATGGTGGAAACTGTGTGGTGAATTCAAAATTACATATCCCAACTACCAACATTTCGTAAACCTTGACCTGATGTGGGAACACATACAGGCAGAAAACAAGGATTCAATGCAGTTCATAAAGGATCATAAAGAAAGTATTCACAAACCAAAAGACAATGTCGATCTTTGTAGGTTGTTAGATATAAGATTTCCTGACACAAAAGGAAGGATACATAACTACTCAGACAAAGGAATACAGGTATATGTCTACAAGTAATTGGGAAGACGCAAAAGCACGTAGTAACTATCACTTCAATAAGTGGCACCGAGACACAGACTGTGTCGAACACTTGGGCAAGTTCACTGGAGGGTGGCAGACGGAACTACAGGCAGTGATAGAAGATGCCAAACCTTTGAACTGGGCGAACCGAAGAGAAGGCACAGGCAGAGAAAATATCAACATAGATGTAGAAGCAGAAGAGAATGATCTAAAAACAGCAGGTGCTGATCCAAAGATGACAATATATAGAGGACTTACAGATTTTACAAAATGTCCAACGCTTCAAAGGATGACAGACTATTTTTGTCTCGACGCCGTAAGATCCAAATTGCACATCCAATTCACGGGAGAAGTGTTGAATATGCACATTGACAAGTTGTATGACCTAGACGCTGATCCTGAGAAAGTTGTTAGAATTATGGTAATGTTACAAGACTGGGAACCAGGACAGTTCATTATGTATGGTAATGAACATTTTGATAGATGGCGGGCGGGAGACATCCACAAGTTCGATTGGCCCAACATTCCACACGCCACAGCAAACGCCAGCAACAAACCTAGGCCTATGTTGGTTATAACTGGGGTGATGTCGGACGAAACCAGAGAGATACTAGCAAAGCCAATCAAGAAAAAGGTTTGACAGGACAAGCATCTAATATATACTGACAAAATATGAACAAAAAAATATTTGCGAAACTACTGGCACACAGTGAAAACAATATAGAAAAAATTACACAACCTTACATCCTAGAAACATTTGGTGTTGAAGTACAGAGATGTAACACCATTGAACAATACGTAGAGGCAATAGACGATGCCTGCCTCAACAAATATTTCTCGAAGTATTGGCAGAATGACATGAAAAAATGGAAGTACTCTGGACTTGCACTGATAGATGAGGTGAATGCTCTCAAGCCAAGGGCAGTGCTTGACGTTGGGTGTGGGTATAACGAATTCAAAGGCAAAATACATAATCTAATTGGTATAGATCCCTACAACCACCTTGCTGATCATGAAGTGGGCACTTTAGAATACAAGACAGATCAAAAGTTTGATGTCATACTGTGTTTGGGATCAGTAAATTTTGGTAGCAGGGACAAGATCATAGCAGAAGTTTCAAGATGTGTGAGTTTACTGGCAGACGGTGGCACCATGTTCTTCCGTGTTAATCCTGGAGTACAGCATGATAAACCAGAGGCAGATTGGATAGAATTCTATGCATGGAACGTTCCGTTCATTATCGAACTGGCGGAGATGTTTCAATTAAAGATTTTAGATATCAGAGACGACACAAACCAAAGAAAATACTTCATTTACCGCAAATCCAAGTAGACTTATGCTAGAATTGTGCTACAATAAGAAGTAAATACCATATATGCAAAAGCACACTCGAAGTTTACTAGAAGAATTAAGTTCAATGCCTCTCAAACGAGACAAGGAAGAGGTGGTAGAAAGCAGGGCATCTCACATTTTAGAGAGTGCAATCAGGCTAATGCACTACATCAGAGAGAACTTCGACCAAGACACAGCATTTAAACTGGAGAAGAAGTTCAATTCAGCACTCAAGAACATGGATGCATCAAAGTTCACGAAAGGTGTCGCTAGGATAAAAGAGAACAGAGACGTCAAAGAAAACCTTTTAAAAATCAAAGACGGCGAATACAAAGAGGACTAACCATGTTGATAGAAGATGTCCTGACTGAATTTAAAAGGACACATCTTGAACACATAGAAGACATAGTGATCACCGACGGATACGAAGGTGGCAAGGCAGTGCTGGAGTACTTCAGGGGACTACTGCTCACACTCAAAGGCACAAGTTCAGAAGCCATGAGTGTTTCGGTGAAATGGGACGGTGCACCCGCCGTGGTGTGTGGGACGAATCCAGACAACGGTCGATTCTTTGTGGGCACAAAGTCGGTGTTCGCCAAAAACGCAAAGGTAAATTACACGAAGCGAGACATAGCGAACAATCACGGAACCGACGACCTGGGACAGAAGTTGTTGAAGTGTCTTGTGCATCTTAAGAAACTGAATATCCAGGGTGTTGTACAAGGTGATCTACTGTTCACAGACGAGGACATCACAAGGAAGAATGTGGATGGCAGACCAAATCTAACATTTACTCCAAACACAATAACATATGCTGTTCCCGAAGCCAGCGACCTAGGCAGACAGATTGACAGAGCCAAGGTAGGAATAATTTTCCATACAACATATGTAGGAGATTCTCTGGCGGACATGAACGCTCAAGGAGGGGCAGATGTAAGTTCATTTGCCAAAAGCAATGACGTGTTCTTTGACAATGCCACATACAAGGACGTTTCCGGCAGTGCCAAGTTCACTGACGAAGAAACTAAACAGTTCTTCAATGGTATCGAGAAACTGGAGAACCTGTTAAACGGTGTGCCAAGGAATCTATCAAGTGTGTTGGGGCAGAACCAGGACTTTATTCCCATGTTCCAGATGTACATCAACGCACGGGTCAGGGAAGGTGAACTACCAAACGATGCGAACAAGTTCCTGTTGGGTTTCAAGAAGTTCTACAATGATAGGATGCAACAGCAGATGTCAGGACTCAAAGCACAGAAGGCCTTACAACTGAGACAGGACAAGATGAAACAGATGCCGGTGTTTCTCAACAGGGCCAAGAAACCACTACAGGCCATGCTTACATTCTATAGGGCGGTACAAACAATGAAAGCATTTGTACTGAAGAAAATGAATCAGGCACAGGCCATAGGCTCATTCCAACAGACAGACAGCGGACTCGAAGTCACAGAGCCCGAAGGATTTGTGGCAGTTGACAAATCAGGTAATGCCGTGAAGTTGGTTGATAGATTAGGATTCTCAAGAAGAAACTTGACCGGTATCAGCAAATTCAAGAAATAATTGTAAAGTTTTGTTCACTTGGTGGCTTAATTTTTCTTCATTAAAAAAAGTGTCATAGTTGTGTTTTCTTAAAGATTGTGTCTGGAGATAGATATCTTGCCATTTTTTATTGCCACGTTCAACTGCACTTCCGTTATCACATAAAAGTTTCATGTCCTTACACAATGATACCAACATCTCTATTCTTTTGTTTGGATCTTTTTCCAGATCATAACTTTCGTCAATATAAGAACCAAAAGTTTTGAACCCCATCTCCCTCAACTTTTGCAAATACAAATAGTTGCCATGAACTACAAACACGTGCTGGGCCATAATTGGTTTCCAGATCTTTTCTGTCATGAAAATTTCAAAGTTGTTATCGTTTGTTTCCGAAACGATAGAACAAACAGTGTCTGTGTAAGGTAAAGCATACATCTCTTGGTCCATGCCCCACCTAGGGTAGTGCTCTGGCTCGATCCCAGGCAGTTCGTATTTTTTTGGTAGGCGTTTGGGAGGTTTCATATTGAGAAAAGTGTGCAAACTGTTGTCTAAGATATTTTCCTGTTGCAATTTATTATACAAAGACAGTCTATGTTTACGGGTGGCCTTGTTTAGATACAAAAAGTCATGGACTTTGTGCCAGTAACTGCCATTATGGTCATGGCTTACTTTTGGTCTATTATCTTTGAATTTATGGTACATAAAGTTCCAAAACCAAGACACACCACCTGTCCAAGTAAATGATGGATATGGAATTTGGACCTGCCTCATTGGTTCGCCTGTTACGAAAATTTGGGAGTTCAGGTTGTCCGTTGATTCCCATGGATTAGCAATAATGAAATTAAAACCTTGTTGATGAAGCAGTTCAAGTCTTTGCATCAAATCTTTTTGGTAAACATCGTTATCGTTCAGCCTGTTGTTATGTATACGCATATCAATGAAAGCAAACAAACGATCATATGAATCAAGAGCATATTTGTGTAAGGTGTAGTACTCGCCTGTGTATTCAAAGGATTGATTACGCAAAGAATGTGTGTCAATAAATCTTTCATATGATACATGATCACCGGTCTTCATTACGTCTGTGAGAATAAAGTTTCGTTGCATATACCCTATAAATAACTGTATGTTGACACCATTTCTCAAGTATGTATCAGAGGGCAAAGTAATAAGACGACATAGTGACTTGCAAAGATTCACCTTTCCGGAAATAACAGAAAGAATTTACCTAAGTTTTCTTGCACTGTCATTGTTGAGCCAGCAAAAAAAACATAGAAGTTTCGCAGATACTTACGCTGATCAAACAATGGCCAAAGGAACGTTTGATCAGGTTAGAATGATGAATAACGACTTGGCCAATATGTTGGCCATCGTGTCGGGAGATCCTGAGATTACTAAAAAATTAAAAAATAAAAATCAAGCACAGGCAATGAGGCAAAGGCAACCTGTGCCTGTAATGGCGCTTCGTAGGTATATGAGAAGTTGGGAAAATCACTATCATAATCTGACGCAACTGGAGAGGGCATTAAACATTACTGATGCCAACTACAAAAATATTAGAAGAGCGTTGTCCAACTATACAAAACTTGATAATAAGACAAAAGAAAGAACTGTGACAAAATTAAAGCAAATATTACAAAGTAAGTTGCCAAACACAGACATCTCAAGAAAGTTCAGAGAACTTTAGATGAGAGAAAAATGTTTCAGATGCAACTGTGATCCACACTGCGATAAAGACACGTGTACCAACTGTCAGAACTGTGATGTGTGTGACTGTCATGAATGTCTTAAGAAACTGGCACCAGAGGAGTAGTTAAATACCGACATGATCAAGTATATTTGTGAGAAGTGTGGATGTGAACAGCACTGCCGGCGATCCTGCACCGAATGTAGGGACTGTCCAGATTGTGCCTGTAAAGAGTGTGATAATGATACAAAATAAATCAGGTGCCGTTGATGAATGTGCAAAAGTATATCGTTGGGCGCGAGCACACATCACAAACTTTCGGCATGCTATTGATGTTGGTGCAAGACAGGGTTACTTCGCAAGAAATCTCGAGCATGATTTCAAACATACCTACTGTTTTGACTTCAGAGACAAAAGGAGTGAATTCACGAGATTAGTTGTTGATCCCAACAAATTCACATATCACGTGGCCGCCCTAGGCGAGGCAGAACGGACGGCATACACAACCAGTCATAGAGTTGGAAGGATCAAAGAAGGTGGTAATGTGGCTGTGGCTGTCATGACATTGGATAGTTTCGGGATTACTGATGTTGGATTCATAAAATACGATATAGAGGGATTCGAAACCAAAGCCATAATGGGTTCAGAGAAAACAATCAAGGCATCATGGCCTGCCATATTGGTGGAACAGAACAAGGGCAACATGGATGCCGTGCAACTGCTGGAGGCCTGGGGATATACCTGCCTAGGTGGATTCCAACCAAGAAACCACGACTTCCTGTGTGTCAAGTTGTAAGATGGGAGACAGAAGTTACTGGGTATTGTATGGGAATCACGAGGAACCCACGTACCTAGAAGATGCCGGACCGGATCAGTCTGCACAAAGAGACGCGGCACTTGATTTCGTGCGGCAGTGGAGGCTTTGCCTAGACATAGGAAGTAATATTGGACAGTGGACCAGACCACTGTCTCAGAGATTCGATCAGGTTATCTGCTTCGAACCCAATCCTAACTTCAGGGAGTGTTGGAGAAGAAACATCAAACAAGGCAATACCCAATTACTTCCTTACGGACTATCCGATTCGTCTCATACGGCACATCAAGGTTTCAATTCTACAGTGTTGGAACAAGGAGACGGAAACATACAATGCCGCACACTGGACAGTTTTGGTATGGATGATATAGATCTAATCAAGATAGACGTGGATGGTCATGAGATACCGCTATTGGAGGGAGCCCGCGAGACTCTGGCGAGAAACACTCCGGTAATCAACATCGAGATGAAGAGAGATAAAAGACCCGCTAAAGTGAAAAGGATCGAGCAAATATTAAAGGATCTTGGCTACAGGTTTGTTAAACGCACAAAAAGTGACGAAGTGTGGTTGAAGCAGTAATATTACAGCATAATTTACCATCTTTACCACTAAATACAATTAACGTGATGCCTGAGCGGTATCACGGCATTTAGTAATCAGATAAAAAGGAGGATAACAAAATGCCAATTTCAGAAAACAACACTACATTCGTAGCGGCAAACGGTAGCCAATTAGGTAAAGAACTTGAGTTCTTAACAGTTGACGCTGGCGAAGAATTAGCGAACCACACAGGTAAAGATGGTACGCTACAAGCAATCGAACAAACAATCATGGCTTACGGTAACATCGTAGGTGCTGGTCCGTTATTCGACACTAACGCTTCAAAAACATACATCGTTGAAGGTACTGACATGTTTGTTGGTGCTCCGGCATCAGCAGGTGGATCATTCACATTCACAGAGCAATCTGAGGGTGGATCTGCTTCAACTTTACTTGCGGCTATCAAAGCATTAGGTACAGTTGATTCAATCGACTTGAACGA
>Ga0181568_10006016_pt1 | contig 10618 bp, 11 predicted proteins | sample 101ome_20_FD_133758 | JGI IMG/M metagenome (GOLD analysis project Ga0181568, IMG submission 133758) | Coastal salt marsh microbial communities from the Groves Creek Marsh, Skidaway Island, Georgia - 101404AT metaG (megahit assembly) | ecosystem: Environmental > Aquatic > Marine > Intertidal...
AAAGATCAGCTTTATTGACATCCTTTATTTGAGCAAGCATGCCTATGGAAAGACTGTTCTTTTCAGTATTACTTGTGCGGACAAAGATTTGAGCAGGAACGCTGGGATTGAACCCTTTGTTATCAAAGTCGGATATTAAGCTGTGGAAATCAGGATTTTTTAGGTTCCATGATTTAATAATTGGTTCCCAAACTCTACTTTGTTTAATTTTTGATTTGTTGAATAATGCTTCAATATTTGCAGATACAACAAAAAAAGAATCTGCAGGGACTCGTGAAGCAGTTTGGGGAATTGGTTTACTAAAAGCTGTATTAGATAGTATAAAAACTAAGAATGAAAAATACGCTATTTGCTTTTTAAAAAAAATGGAAATTGTCATTTTCATACCTTCAAACTACTTTGCGACACAAAAGGGTCAAATTATCTTTCCATTTTTTAAATTCTCATATCAAATCAACATAACTTATAAATCCAATGTTTACAGGAATCGTAGAGAATGTAGGAAAGGTTGTTTCCTTAACTGAAAAGAAAGAGTCCTGGCTGCTTGAAATAGATTTGCCTTTTGAAGGATCTGACGGAATGGAGGCTGGTGCCAGCCTTGCTGTAAATGGATGTTGTCTGACATTTAGGGAACAATCTACTGGGCTTGCCAGCTTTGACCTTCTTGAGGAAACTCTTGATAAAACTAACCTTGGTGAGTTAAAGGCGGGAAGTCTGGTGAACTTGGAAAGATCTTTGCAGGCAAATGGCAGGCTGGGTGGTCACTTTGTTACAGGACATGTGGATGCTTGCGGAGAAATTGAAATTTTTGAGGAAAGAGGTAAGAATCTTTACCTACAAGTTAAAGTTCCGGAATCCTTTAATCAGTATCTTGTGGATAAGGGGTGTATTGCAGTTGATGGATGTTCTCTTACGGTTTGTGATGTTATGGATTGTTCTTTCGCAGTCTGGCTGATTCCTCATACACTGGGCAAAACTAATTTGATGACTAAAAAAGTGGGAAGTATGTTAAACTTGGAGTTTGATTTACTGGCTAAATATGTGGAAAAACTGGCCACTTCTAATTTGAAGGCATGAATCATGCGGAAGCAAGTGTAGCAGTTCTGGAGGAACTAAAGCGGCTTCGCAAAGAGGGTTTGCGCGAGGTTTATATTGAAGATGAAACTCTAAGGAATTTGCAGGAATCACTTGGCTCATATGGTTCCGAATTGGAAAGTGTTTCAAAAGGGAACACTAAACCAATGACTACACCTGAGGAAACTCCTTCAGTTGATAACAAAATAATTGATCGTTCCCCAGTTTCTAAAAAAGTTGTTCCAGATCAAGTTCAGGTTCAGGGGTTCTCCCAAAATTCAGTTGATGAAACAAAATTCCTTAGTCCACCAGTTTTAAGTTTACCTGATGGCGATAAAAACGCTCAGTGGAAATGGTTGGAAGAGCAAGTTATTGGATGTTCTGTTGCCAATAGTGAACTCAATGAGAATGGGAAAATTTTGTTTGGCCGGGGCAACCTGGACGCTGAGGTGTTTTTTTGTGGTGAAGCTCCTAATGAAGAGGACGATTCCAGTGGAAAAGTATTTGGCGGTGAGGTTGGGGAGTTGCTATCCAAAATAATACAAGCTATGGGATATGATGAATCATCCGTTTATCTCAGTAATATTCTTCATTGGCGGCCAAAATATGAGATGTCCTATGGGCACCGACCGCCCACAATTGCTGAAATGAAATATGCATTACCTTATTTACATGCTCAGCTAAATATTGTGCAGCCAAAGGTTGTGGTTGCCCTGGGTAAAACAGCTACCGATGGAATGCTCGGTTTTGATCCCAAGCGACGCTTAGGAGATGTTAGGGGGATCTGGCATGAGTTTGCAGAATTGCCATTAATGGTCACCTATCACCCTTCCTACTTACTTCACAATCCGAGTAAATCTGGAAAAAGAAAAGTTTGGGAAGATATGCTAAAAGTAATGGAACGGGTAGGGGTTGAAATTAGTGAGCGCCAAAGAAACTTTTTCTTGTAGAACACATTAGTATTCGACCTTCGCCATGCCTGTTAGAAAAATATTACTGGTTCTCGGCGGAGAACCCCCGCCGATAGATTTGCTAGCTTGGTACCATGAGGAGGCTGGGTTATCTATAGCTGTTGATTCTGGTTGGTTGGCATTTATTCATGCTGGCATAATGCCAGATGTATTAATTGGTGACCTGGATAGTTGTGGAGATTACAGCTCAAATTTAAACGCTGGTTCTCAGTTACAAGTAGTTTTAAATGAAGATCAGGAAAAGACAGACTTTCAAAAAGCTCTCAGCTTTATTCTTGATAAAAATATCCCTCAGGAAATTGTCATATTGGGAGCTTTGGGCAAAAGAACGGACCATCTTCTCAACAATCTTTCTATATTGTCCGGAATTCCTGAGGAAATTGATGTTGTCCTTGATTCGGAGAACGAATGGATAAAAAGAGTTACAAAAAATAAGCCTGCTGTAGTTAAAGGAAGGGCTGGGGGGACGATAAGTTTAATTTCTCAATCTCCCCAATCTTTAGTTTCCACAAGTGGTTTAAAATGGAATTTGACTGATTATATGCTCTCATGGGGTGGAAAAATTAGTCAGAGTAATGAGTTTTCTTCTGATATATCTGAAATATCTGTAAAATCCGGAACACTGCTTATTTTTATTCAAAAATAATTTGATATAAATTAATAGTTAGTTTAATTATGTATGTGATTTTAATAACTATTAGTACTCGTTTGTGCCTGCATGTGAAATGAAGAGGTACAATTTCAGAAGGTTAATTAAGAATTGTTTCTACAAATACAATTCAAACGATGAGACAATCAATGAGCATAATGAATCTGTCAGTAAATTAGATGATGTTATAATTAAGCCATCGATCGGAAGAAGGGGTATTGAAAAGTTCCTTATGAGCTTAACTTGCCAGGAATTACAAAATCAATCCGGACAGATTTATCCCATTTTTTGGAAAGCTGTCTTAGCGATCGATAATCAACCTTTTGCAACAGTTCAGCCTGCTGGCAATAATCGGTATCATTATCAGAATCTTTTAAATTCCGAGTTAACAGATTCTCTGGAAAAAATTAGAAAACTAGAATTGGCTGCCAATGAATACCTACAGGTCAGCAAAAATGGATTGGACTTGTTAATTCATCGACTTTTCCCCGATCAACCAGAGTATCGATTAACAGATGATAAATGGATTGCTTATAATGGACTGGATGCGGCAAACAAAATTTTGAACTCCAGGAGGGCAAGGAATGATTCCTTGATCCAAAAAAAAAAGCCCTCTGTAAAAGAGGGCTTTAGTTAAATAAAAAAGTGTTACTTGTATTGTGGAAGGTGACCGCTATCAAAAGCTTCCTTGAAATACTTTTCAGGGTCTCGGTTCCAGCGACGAAGTGCGCTTGATGACCAAAAGTAGATTTTCTTCCCTTTGAACTCAACAGTTTTGGAATTCGGATTGATGACTCTTTCGGGGTAGATAGGACAAACTCGTTGATCGAGGAGTTTCACTTTGTCGACACCCAATTTTTTCTGTTCGTCAGCAGAAAACTTCTTTGCCAATGCTGGAATCGCTTTGATGTAGTATGCTTGGTTACCGTCAAATGCTTTTACGCATGATCCACAGCAAAAGAAAATTTTCTTTCCAAGAATCTCAGAATACTCTTCTGAGTCGATTTCATCACCGATCATAATTGCACATGTCTCATCCTCAGAAAAAAGGGAAGTGCTAAGAAAAAGTGTTAGAAGTAGAGAAGTTAAGTATTTCATGTTAGTATATATGATTCATTAATTATTATATTTCAAGCCTTTCAATTGGTATTCTTAAAATTAATTTTAGAAATACCAAGAATTTTTGTAAATCAATATTGTCAATTTTTTGATCAGATCAAATTTGTATGAACCATGAAAAACTAGGAAAATTCCAAAAGGAATTAAATGTCTTGAGAAAAGAAATTACAGATTATTTAAAAAAAAGTGAAGATTCAGCCGCTGCCGTCGAACCCGATAAAGGCTTGGGCAGGCTATCGAGGATGGAAGCAATGCAGGACCAACAAATGGTTCTTGAATTAAGGCGTAGAAAAAAAAGACAATTACTTGAAGTTGGAAATGCCCTTAAACGAATTGAGCAGGGTAATTTTGGAAAGTGTGTATTTTGCGGGAAAGAAATCTCTCATGAACGATTGGAAGCTTTTCCGGAGGTGCAAACTTGTATGAGTTGTGCCTAGTGAAAATGTTATGTTAAGGAAATATGAATTCATTGTAAGCTTTTCATATCAATCACGAATCGATATTTTACATCGCTTTTTACTAATCGCTCAAAGGCGTGGTTAATTTCATCAATGTTTATTAGTTCGACATCAGACACAATGTTTTGGTCAGCACAAAAGTTTAACATTTCCTGAGTTTCTTTAATTCCACCAATCAATGAACCAACAAGAGTTTTTCTGCCAAACATTAATTGAGCAGCATTTACTTTGTCCAACGGTTCAACTGCACCGACTACACACATCGTACCATCGACTTTTAGGAGATCAAGGTAAGCATCTATAGAGTGGTTAACTGGGATTGTGTTGAGGATAAAATCAAATTCTCCGACTTCCTTGGACATTGCATCTTTGTCAGTTGAAATTAGCACATCGTCAGCGCCTAATTTTTTTGCGTCTATCGCTTTTTCAGGCGATGTGGTGATCATAACAGTGTAAGCACCCAAGGCATTAGAGAATTTTACACCCATGTGTCCAAGCCCACCAAGTCCAACGATACCGACCTTCATTTCAGGTCGAACATTCCAGTTTTTGAGTGGAGAAAATGTGGTTATTCCAGCGCACAGCAGGGGAGCGGTACCTTTAATATCTAGGCTTTCAGGCATCTTAAGAACAAAGGATTCATCGGCTACAATTCTTTTGGAATATCCTCCAAGTGTCAGGCCGCCTGGATCGTCTGTCGGGCTGTTATAAGTCGCGGTAAATCCATTTAGGCAATACTGTTCCAATCCATTTGAGCAGGATTGACACTTACCGCATGAGTTTACCATGCATCCGATGGCTGCTAAATCTCCAGTTTTAAATTTTGTGACATCATTTCCGACTGTAGAAATTCTGCCAACAATTTCATGTCCTGGAACGACCGGATATTCGGTCATGCCCCAGTCATTGTTAACAAAATGAAGGTCGGTGTGGCAAACCCCGCAATAATCAATTTCAATTTGTACATCCTTTTTTCCAACCTGCCTCCTTTCAATTGAATGAGCTACAAGATTTGAATTTGGTTTGTGTGCTGCGTATGCTGGTGTGTTTTTCATGTACGATTATGGAAGGCTCGGAAAGATTGTTTGTAAAGTTTGCGGTAAGGTTGTGAGTTAATTGTTAAATAATTTCAGTTAATATTTGTTGGAAATCTTGACCTAATAGGTTTCTTTGTATCATGATCTGAATATGATTAAAATACTTACTTTTGTCTTAGGTTTGCTTTTTATATTTGGATGTTCGGAAGACAAATTGGATTCTCCCAAGTTTCCTGAAATTATCAATCCATTGGATGATGAAGATAAGAGGCAAAATGCATTTGAGAATGCAACCGAACTTGAATTACTTCTCGTTTCTGAGGATATGAATTCTTCAGTCTACCAAAACAATAATGGTTCATTATACAACGGGTGGGTCAAAAAAACTTACGATAACGGAAAAATTGGTTATCTCTTCCACTGCAAAGATGGAAAACAGCATGGACTGCATACCGCATGGTATAAGAATGGAAAAAAAATAGTTGAGCGAACATGGGAAAACGGGGTCCGAACAGGTCCTTACAAATATTGGAGTGCTTTTGGAACTTTGGAGTCCAGAGGGTATTACAAAAATAATTTGAAAGATGGACTGGTTGAAGAGTTTTACCCTGATGGGCGAAAGAAAGCAGAAATAATCTATGTCAGCGGGAAAATAATGTCTTACAAAAAATGGAAAATGGATGGAACGATTTGTCCGATTACAAACCTTGAAAAGGGTAAGGGAGTAATTGTTCATTATCGGGAGGATGGAACAGTTGATTTTAATGAAACCTATTTAGACGGCGAAATCGATTATGGGGGAACTGAGGAACCAGCTGATATCACATCTGTTGATAATGAAGTTTTTAATGAAGATAACGAAACAGATTTTTCAATCATTCCGATTTCTAATCCTGCCCCAATCGAACAAAATAATTCAGAATAATTTTAGTTTTCTAAAGCGTTATCAAACCAACCGGTTATAGTTTCCAGGTCTTCCTTGTGCCCGATACAATAAATGACATCGCCTGCTCTCATTTTTGTTTCAGCAAGTCTGTGAAGCAGTAGTTTTTCATCTCTTTTTATGGCAATTAGAAGTACGCCAGTTTTTTCCGCCAGGTCCAATTCTCTGGCAGTTTTGTTCTCTGCCTTACTCCCAACTGTTAAAATAATATTTTCCACAATCAAATCACTAAGTTCAGAGTGTTCGTGAAGGGGGAGTGCACTACCCTTGAATTTTCTTTCTGAGGAAATGGTTTGATTGCGAGCATTTTCAATTTCTCGAACAATTAGGTTTTTCGGTACTTCGAGTTTTCTTAGGACTCTTGATAATACCTCCAGCCCACCTTCCAGTTCACATGCAACCACTCCAGAAGTATTAAAATTTCTGAAATCCTGAATGCCTTTTAAATACTGCGTTCTGACAAAAACGGGAACATTTACATTCATCCTTTCAATTGTGGCAAGTACCCGTTTGCTTGCTCCGTGGTCATTGATCATAATTACCACAGCCCGGCAGGACTCGAGGTGTGCATGTCCAAGAGCTTCCTCACTTGTAGCATCTGCATAGTAAACTGGATCTCCCCGTTCCCGCCCTTTGGTTACATTGTCAGAATTCATCTCTAGCACAACAGACTCTATGTTCAGCGATCGCAGGCTGGATGTAAGAAGTTCACCAGATATTCCGTATCCGATAATAATTACATGATCATTGTGTCCAACGGTTTTTTGTTCTAGATCTTCAGCACTTTTTGCCCGGAGTAACTTAGCAAGTGGATCAAGTATGCGTTCTCCGGCTGTAAAGTGTGGGGCTTTGTAGACAATTAGGGGAGTTAAGAACATACTGAGTATTCCTGCGTTTAGGAGTGGGGCGACCGCTTCACTGGTCACCACATTTTCTTTGGTTGCTAATTGTAAAATGACAAATCCGAATTCTCCAAACTGTGCAAGTCCGACTCCGGCAAGCCAACCTGCACGGGGTGGAAATCGCATGAGCATTGCAGAAAGAGTAGCTATGAGTCCCTTGCCCAATAGAAATGCAAGAAGTAATAAAAGAACTTCTCCTGTCTGATCCAGCATCACCTGGAAATTGAAAAACATACCAAGGGAAACAAAGAAGAAGCTGACAAAAACATCTTTCAAAGGTAGGATGTCCCCCATCGCACGGTGTCTAAAATCAGTATCGGCAACAATCATACCTGCCAAAAACGCACCCAGTGCCAAAGAGAGTCCGGTCAGTGAGGTCAGATAAGCAGTTCCGATACAAAGGCAAAGTACGGTAAGAATAAACACTTCACTGCTTCTGCTCGCATCCACCCACTTAAAGAGGAGCGGTACAAGTCTGCGCGAACATAAAAATAGAGCCGTCACCATCAGTACAGCCTGACCCATTGCCCATCCCACCTCTTTCCAAACTGAAAAACTATCCAGACCCTGGGCAAGCAGTGGAACAATCAGGACCATCGGCACAATGCATAAGTCCTGGAAAATTAGAGTGCCCACAATAAATCGTCCACGAGGTGCATCCAATTCGTTGCGCTCGTTAAGTGTTCGCAGGACTAATGCTGTGCTTGATAGTGCAAATACAAATCCATAAACGATTGCTTCTGGTAATGGCCGGTCTAGCCAGAGGGAGATTACTGTGGTAATTCCTGCCGTGCAACCTACCTGCAGGAGGCCGCCAAGTGCAACCTGTCCAAAAATATGCCTTAGCCGGTTCAGGGAAAATTCCAGACCTATAGTAAAAAGCAAAAAGACTACGCCAACCTCAGCGATAACCTCGATGACTTTTGCATCCTGAGCCAATGAAAAACCATGCGGGCCAACCAGCGCACCAGATAGAATCAAGCCGGCAACCACGGGTAGTTTAAATCGCCCAAGTACAAGGGTTACCAGTACGCTAATTATAGCGATTAAAGTTATTTCCTCTAAAAAATGCATTCCCAGTTTGGTGGATTATTATAAAAGTTTATCCATACTTGTGATCTTTTTTTATTAATAGCTCAAACAATATTAAAATTTATTTATTCTGATGAATTGACTATTCCGCTCTTCACAATCTACCCTAGGCGTGTGAAGTATATTTATTCATTCATTTTTCTGTCAGCTATTGTCTTTTATCTGCAGATTAATTTGTTCGCCAAAGAGCCAAACTTTGACGACCGGCTTGAATTGGAAAAAATTATTTCGATGTCCACCACCGGAGAATGGAGTGAACTTACCAACAAATCTTTACCCTTTGATGAATTCAGGCAGAAAAAAGGCCTGCAGTATTTACCGGATGATAAATATCCATACACCGGATATTATGTTCAACTCGATAAAAAGAAAAGAATTAGAAACCTTCGACATTTTAAAGATGGAATCCTGGACGGTCCGGTCGTTAATTGGTGGGAGAGTGGACTTAAGCAATTGGTCGGTCAATACAGACTTGGTAAAAAAGATGGATTATGGATAACCTGGACAGCAAAGAATGTGAAAAGCACGGAGCAAAATTTCTTCAATGGTAAATTGGATGGTTTATCCACTCGGTGGTATAAGAGTGGAAAGAAAAGTTCTGAACAGGTTTTTGAAAAAGGAAAAATTCTCACCGCAATTGGGTGGAAGCCAAGTGGTGAGCGTTGTCCATCTACCCGTGTGGTTGATGGTGTTGGAGTTCTTGTGATTTATGATGATTATGGACAGGAAACCAATCGTGAACAATTTGAAGTTGATGATGAAAACCGCACTGTTGAATATTACGAAAATGGAAATGTTCGGGAGGAAGGAATTTATGTAAATGGACAAAAAAATGGTCTTTGGATCTACTACCGCCCAAATGGATTTGAGCACTTCAGGGTAAATTATAAAAATGGTGAGCGCGGTAAGACTCAATTTTCTTCATCCCAACCATAAGTCTTTTTTTAATTGGATTGTTTAATTGTTTAGTAATAACCGATAATAAATACTAAAAAAGTAATTTATTGGATATAAAATTTACTTTTTCCTCTTTCGTTGACTCGAAGTTAATTAATCTTATAAATCCCTAGAGATGGGATATTTTTATGCATTTTTTGCAGTGATTATTTTTTTATCTGGGTGCGGTGAATCAGATTATTCAGATATTCAAAAACCTGTGGATGAATCTATAGATCAAGATAAAAGTATTGTATCCAAGCCAATAGAGACATCTGAAAATATTGAGAAATCTGAAAAAAAAGAACTAGAAAGTCTTTACAGGCAATACATCAAAAGTGCCCAGGATGAACTTGGAGATGTTTACACTGTACCGGGTATTGAAATGGAAATGTTATGGGTGCACCCGGGCACATTTACAGCAGGTAGTCCTAAGACTGAAATCGGACGTGGTGGGAATGAAAATCAGCGGGAAAAGAAAATAAATTTCGGTTTTTACCTTGGTAAGTTTGAAGTTTCACAAGTCCAGTGGGAGTCTGTGATGGGGAATAATCCAAGCAAGTTTAAAGGACCCAACCTACCGGTTGAAAATATATCCTGGCAGGATGCAGTCGAGTTTTGTGAGAAACTTACCAAAGTCGAGATTTTCAATGCTCGGTTACCCAATGGGTTTGCTTATCAATTGCCAACACAAATGGAATGGGAGTATGCATGTCGTGCAGGAACCAAGAGTGCATATTGGTGGGGTGGTAGTCCTGATAGCAAAAATGCGAATTATGATTCTGATATATCAGATGGGACGACAAAAGAGATAAATAGCTATTTGCCCAATCCTTGGGGCTTTTTTAATGTGCACGGCAATGTCTGGGAGTATTGTTCTGACACATCTGAATTCAGCCCAGTATTTCGTTTTGCACGGGGTGGGTCATGGTCAGATAATAGCGACTTTTTGCGCTCTGCTTACAGATTAGAAATTCAGAAAGATTCTTATAACCACACCCTAGGACTTAGAATTGCCCTTAAAGTATCGATGTAAATGTGTTTTTTATCGGGAATAAAAAGCCAATGCGCCTGTGTTTTTTTACTTCTTATAATATTTTTGGATTTTTATAATATTGATTTTTGATTTTCCTGATAAAATTTTCAAATGAATAGAATTGGACTCATTTGTTTTTTCTTCTTTTTTGTATTTGGTTGTGTTCCAAGTGAACAGAATGGATTTACTAATTTATCTCTTTCGTTCTCCGAAAATACCGATGGTAAAAAAGTTATAACCATTGAATTGCATCCATTGGAAAAATTTAATGGTGAATATATTGAACAGGAAGAAAAAATAAATAATGCTCCGTATTTTAAGAACAAAAATGACTCATATCTTTATTTTTATGACCAGGCAGAAGGGGGAGAAAAAGGTTGGAGTTTGGATCATCGAAAACC
>Ga0181568_10006017_pt1 | contig 10618 bp, 8 predicted proteins | sample 101ome_20_FD_133758 | JGI IMG/M metagenome (GOLD analysis project Ga0181568, IMG submission 133758) | Coastal salt marsh microbial communities from the Groves Creek Marsh, Skidaway Island, Georgia - 101404AT metaG (megahit assembly) | ecosystem: Environmental > Aquatic > Marine > Intertidal zone...
TTCATAAAAAAAGAACGTGGATACCCCAAACTGGCAAATATTGACTTTAACAAAGCCAGCAAATTAATCCCCTGGGAAAATCATTACCGATTACAATTTGCAAAAAGTCTGGAAGCTACCGCATCAAAGTTTAGCAACGAATACCAATATTACATCAACTTGGCCATTAAAGAATATGAAACACTCATTGAATCCGACCCACTGAATCCTTGGTTTAAAGCTCGACTAGGGCTCATTTATCATGACCTCTATAAAAAAACTCCCACAAATAAAACCTATCAACAATTGGCACAAACATTTGCAAAAGCGGCCACCGACAGTGATCCTCAAAACCCATTATTCACCTTGCACTATGCCCATTTCTTATACACCTACAACAACCTAGAAGAATCAAAGCGCTATTATTTAAAAACCTTGGCATACGACAATGATTTAACTGAAGCACATTTTAATATTGCCGCCATTTACGACCAAGAAAATAATTCAACCAACGCGATTAAGCACCATGAAATCGTTAATAAACAATTATTAAAAATGGAAGCCAGATATCGCAAAAACCCCACCCTCGAAACCATCAAGCAAAAAATTGAACGCTTCCAAAATTCTCGCATTCGCGTCGCTGAATACTACCTCGAAAACAATAACAATGAACACGCCTATGAAACCATTAAATTAATCCCCATATCCGTCGAAAAATATGAGCTATTGGCCACCTATTATGAACAACAAAACCAAGCATCTACAGCCATCTCACTATACAATCAACTTAAAAAAAGCATTGAAAATGACATCAAAAAAACCACATCACCTCAACGGATTCAATCATTAGAAAAAAAATTAAGCGCCTATGACCAAAAAATCAACCAGCTCGCCCAATGAGCCCACGACCACAATTTGCATTGGCATTGAAACCCCCACATCCGATTGGCTCGTTGAAGATTCCATTCATGAGTTAAAAGAACTCGCAACAACGGCAGGACTGGTCATTGTTGATCAAATCACGCAAAACAGAGAAAAAGCAAACCAATTGAGCTATATTGGCAAAGGAAAACTCACTGAATTAACCGAGATAATTAAGGAAAAAAATATTCAAATTGCATTATTTGATGATGAATTATCCCCCATGCAGCAACGGCACCTTGAAAACACACTGAACATAAAAATTCTAGACCGAACAAGCTTGGTCCTGGATATATTTTCTCAACGCGCTCAAACCAAGGAAGCTCAAATTCAAATTGAACTTGCACAACTCCAATACATTCAACCACGGTTACGACGCATGTGGACCCATTTATCTCGATTGGGTGGCGGCATTGGAACACGAGGCCCGGGAGAAACCCAGCTCGAAGTCGATCGTCGGGAAATTGGCCGCCGAATTGAAAAATTAAAACGAGACCTAAAAAAAGTAAAACTCACGCGAGAAAATCAACGAAAAAAACGATTGTCCACGCCCTACCTAACCGTCGCCATTATGGGATATACCAACGCTGGAAAATCAACCTTACACCACTTGCTCACAGAATCTAACGTGCTTCAAGAAAACAAGTTATTTGCCACGTTAGACCCAACAACACGAAAGTTAAAATGCTCAACCAATGACGAAATACTCATCACAGATACCGTGGGATTTATTCGAAAACTCCCCCATCAATTGATCGATGCATTTAAAGCAACACTCGAAGAAGTGATTTACGCCGATTTAATTTTGCACGTTATTGACTGCGCCAATCCGCACTGGCATGACCTCATGACAACGTCCCATGACGTATTAAAAAAACTTAATATTGAACTCAACAACGAAATCATCATTTTTAATAAAATCGATCAAGCCAATGACCCCATCTTAACAAAACATGAATGCAAACATATTTCCCCAATATTTGTATCTGCCAATCAAAAAGGAAGTCGATCAAAGATAATGTCCATCATTGAAAAAAACCTCACACAATTCAAATCAACCATGACATTCACCATTCCATACAACAAAATGAACATCTATTCCTTGCTTCATGAAAATAGCCACATCATCAACATTGATCATCAAAACGATGGGATCAAACTAACCTGTGAAATCAATAAAATTTTGGGGGCAAAAATTATGGCCGAAATTCATACTCCGAATTAGTCCCACGCGATTGATCCTTCATTTGACGTTGCCGATGAATCCCCTTTGATCGCTCAAGTGCATTGGAGGTCACATGACCCACGGGAAGCTGAGAAACCGACCGGCGAGCATCTCGTTGTCGCTGTCTATGCAACAACACCGCCTCCTCAGCCGTAGATCGAAGCTGCTGATTAAACAATCTATTTTTAGCTCGCTTCACGTCGTACACCCTCAGATAAAACGCATTGATTTTCTTTATGATTTCAATGCTATCTTTCACAGACACACGCGAATCGCGCTGTTGATCCAAATAAGTATTAACATCTTGTCGTAACTGATGAAGAAGCTCTGCTTTTTCACGGGTCGCCATGTCATTTAAGGCCATGGAATAAACCATTTCGTGGGCATCATGTTCCCCACTGTCATTCAAATCATCGTCATCATCATCCACATCCACTACAAGCACAACCTCTTCATCCAATTTTTCAGATAAAATATCATTAATCAACGCTTGCAATAAATCAATCTTTGACACCTTATTTTCAATCATTTCCTGCTGCTTTTTCGCCTTTTTTTGAGCCTCAATCTGCTCTTCAAGTGCTGATTTTTCCCGACCTTGTTTTTTTCTACCCCCTTGTTTTGCCGTTAACTTAATGGGAGAAATACGATACAAGCCCTCCGCATCGCTAGGAATATCAATGGGAACATCGTGATATGGTTTTTTACCAAATGTAATCACATACGACCCCGGCTTTAAATTCGACACCTGAAAAATACCTGATCGTGAGGTAATTAATTTTTCTTTAATGGATGGGTCCTCTGTTGAGGTGACATACCCACGAAGGTATCGTGCTGATTTTTTATTTGGCTTTAACAATTTACCCATTAACATCACCGAAGGCGTCACATGAAGTTCGATGGAGTACGCATTAAAATTAACTGGAGAAAAGGAATGCAATCGATCAAACTCTGACCCAACCGATAGCGATGGAACATCAATCAGAACATCGGTAATGACACGATCTCTCAATGAAGGGATCACCGTCGGGCCCAACCAATCAATTTTTCGACCTTCATCACCAACATAGACAATGTCACCTTTTAATGAATCATCGGCTGAAAACAATGCAAAACTATCTTGAATAGGGGTTGAAACTGCAAAATGATGATCCGCATACACAATGGCAGACTCAGCATTAATGGATAACATATTCATGGGGACACCACTGATCTGGCGAGCCAAATAGGATACACTGGCATTAAACCGTTGGTTGCCGAACACATACCCCATTTGCTGATCCGTTTGAACAGCTGAATCAGTATATGAAATATTGCCACTATGCCTGCCATACCGAAGGGATGTCCCCACACTTTTTTTCTCTAACGAATGATGCATCGTCGTTGCTGTTCCTAATCCACCATCAAAAAAATCATGCTGTAGGGATACATCCACTTGAGCATCACTTGTCCCCACCGTCTGCTTTTGCATTAACGAAACACCCAACCCATCAACCCCAGACCAAGACACCTTAAAGGTCCCCAAAAAAGGTTCAACAACATCCACTCCAACACTTCGCTGAAGGGAAAGCGACAACCCAAACCCAAACGGAAGTTTTCGTTGAATCACGGCAGATAATTGACGAACATCAACATCATTCACCCCCATTAATGCTTTGGTTTCAGAGTACTGAAATGTCCCCGAAAAAAAATGCATCAATTGATACGATAAGCTGCCGGCATATTGAAACAATAAATTCTCATGAAGATCGGTTCGGGTGCTCCCAAATGGTAAAAAACGAGGGGTCCTTACACTACCCGAAATCCCAAAGTTCATTAATTTAAACCATTGCTCCGGGTTTGAATATATGGGATACGTCATAAACGAGGCTTTGGAATAGCCCCCCAACTTTGAAACCGCTTTTGTTTTCTTTAGGGCATTATTAAAAAACACAGGACCAAATGGCGAAGAAACATACACCTCATGGCCAACCAAGGCATGAGACGCATTGAGCTGCGTATACCCTGTCGCAGTAATAAATTTATTCAATCCTTTTTTCATATAAAAAGAATGGGTGAATTCATCCCCCAAAATTGGAGAAAAACCATCCCAGGCCATGGGATATCCAATGGAATAATTCCACTCCAAATGGACCGGATCATACAACACGGGATCAACAGAGAATGGAAATACATACTCTGTTTTCACGACATTTTGAGTCGCAAAAACATCATCTTCAATCACCAATCCTTTACGTGAAATTTTATCCGAAATCAACCAATCACTGGACTCACGACGACGTTCATGGAGACGAAGCGATTGATTTAACCTTGTCTCATTTTTTAACGGCTGAGTGTAATACAACGCCCCCTGGTGAATATCATTATACACACCATCATCCACATACATTTCTTTTTTAGGCACCGCCACTGGATACGACGTGGTTTTAACAATTTTAATGGTATTAAACCCGGTTCGAAGCGGAAATCCACGAAGCTCATACACCCCCCCTGGAAGTTCAAATGACTTCACTTTTCTGTAATTAATATAAATCTCAATTAAGCTATCCTCATCTAAGTCCATGGTATGCGAAAACTGAGGGCTAAAATTGCCGATTTGATTTAAAATAGGCCCCGCCGTATACCCAATGCCCATCAAAGAAATCCCAACTTGAGACCCCTGCGTTTGTGGAGACACCTGCCCCAGGGTCCATCGTTGATTTTTTAACCCTAAATCTTTTTGAAGGTTCAAATTGGATAAATTCACCGATTGATCCGCAGAGAAGTCAAATCCACCAGAATAATGCAACGAATATTGACCTGTTTTTGTAATCCCATAAAAAGAACCTACGGGCAACGAAGAATTGGAGTCGGACTCATCAGAGTCAACCGCCTCTAATTCTAGGTCATCATCTACAGAATCCATATCTTCCTCCACAACCTCTGGCTCAGGCGACATTAAAAAACTGCTCGACAGTGAATAATTAAGGTACCCTCCCAATTTGGCTGGTTTACGTAATTGATCTGACGAAACAACCGATAAAGGTTCAGGCTCTCCCATAATATAATAAATGGTTTTTTTTCGATATTCGGGTGGCACCTCAACAAATACCTTAAATGCGCGACGATCCACAGTCACTTTATACCCAAGTTGATTAATATCCTCTGCCTTAATCATGCCATCTTCATCAACTTTTAAGGTAATGTTTCGAACCGTCCCTTTTTTTTGAGCCCCATACAAATGATTTAACAATGTGTACGAAAAAAACTTATAATCGCTACCCACACTGGGCACCAATACTTGAAGATCATCCGCAACATACTCGTTATCAACAATCAACGCCATCTGCTGATTAAAATATTGTTTTTCTGGAATTCGACCAAAGACCTGCTTGAATATATCATCATATGATTTGGCCTCAACATTGAACGGTTGAAATAAGCAACAGACCCATAAAAATATAAACGCCGCATGCAATGCCCACCGCATATTCAAGCATCGAATCAACAATATTGCGCGCTGTAGAAAATAAATTAATCTGCCGACCCATAGAATAGTTGATACCATTAACTAACTTATCGATACAAGCGATTATAAATGTAATCAAATGAACCTAGACACCACCAATTGACCGATGATTCCTACCCACCATTTCTGTAAAGAGTTTAAGAATCAGTTATCAGAAATCGATACAACAATGGTGTCTGTGAAATCACCATGAAACAATTGGATATCTGATGCTTGCGTTAAACAAAGATTAAAAACACCCGAGCGTGTGGCTCGAGACACATTATTAAACGACACATCTGATCCAGAAGAACTTGAAATTTCAAATTTTGAAGCCCCTTCCGACGGTGTTGTGCAATCAGCCACAACTTCTGAAGGTCGAGATGCATGACCATATTCAACGGTATTTGGACTTTCACCCAACAATAATGCATACCGCGTTGACGGCTTTTGCCCTTCGTTTGGAGTCACCGACGTATCCTCTCCAGCCGATGTATGAATCATATACCCAAAATTATCTCCAGTACCATAAGTAATCCCATTCTCACTTTGAAATTTGAGGGTGTACCCATCATCATCATTGTTATCAATGGTCAATGTGATGATATGAATATTATTATGCTCAACCATACGAATATCACCCAAGCCATTGGCTTCCTCCAACTCAATATTAATCAACTGCGCGACATTCGCACTGGCAGTTGCAGAATCAGATGTCCCAGCATAGCTCGTACTGCATACACATAAAATGAAACAAAATATTAACCATAAATTTTTCATATTTATTTGCCCCCTAGTATTACAAATCTATTGGTTTATACCCATATTTACAGAAATTATGCATGGATTATTATTAATATTTAAATGAACGGGAGAGGTACCACCTCGGCCTCAACACGGGTTGATCGAATCTCAACTTCAACATAGTCGTTAAGCTCAACACGTGAAGGGACCATGGCCATCGCAATGGGGCAATCCAATACCGGTGAAAATGTTCCCGATGTCACCACCCCACCCCCAACAATTGCATACCCTTGTCGGGGCAAACACCTGGATTTAAATCGTAAGCCCACCGTTTTATATTGATTCTCATTTTTTTTATTGGCCAATGCCGCAGACCCAATAAAATGGGTCTCCCATTTTAATGTCCATGCGTATCTGGTTTGCAACGGCGTCACCGTCTCACTGAGTTCATGGCCATACAACGGTAACCCAGACTCAATTCGCAAACTGTCTCTCGCCGCTAAACCACACGGTGCAATGCCCGCATCCAGACACCGCTGCCAAACCGCCAAACTCACATCATTTCCAACCGAAAATTCAATGCCATCTTCACCGGTATAGCCTGTTCTCATCACCAATATTGGTTGCCCTAAAAAAGAAATAACCTGACTTTGAAATCGTCCCAATTGTTTCCAGTCAATATCAAAGAGGCCGGCTACGGTTTCTTTGGCCGTTGGCCCTTGAATCGCAATCAAGCCACTGTTATCAAAACGAACATCAACATCCACCTCATCCAATCCATGGCCAGAAAACCACGTCATTATTTTATCTTTATTTGACGCGTTTATAATCATAAAATAGGCATCTAATTCGTCATTATGACCCACCATAACGTCATCTAAGATGCCGCCATTTTCATTTAAAATCATGGTATACACAATATTATTTGAATGTGTTTTTGTGACGTCATTGGTACATACCTTTTGTAAAAAAGATCCTGCATTTGGTCCACGAAAATAAACCAACCCCATGTGCGAAATATCAAACATTCCAGCCGATTTCCGAACTGAAAAATGCTCCTCTTTCGCATTCTTATACCACACCGGCATTTCATACCCTGCAAAATCGACCAATTTAGCCCCCAACGCCTCATGCGACTTGTAAAGCGCAGTTTTCTTTAACATCATTTACCTCCATGTCTGCAATCTCTTGCAATAGTCGTTCAATCTCACCATATGATTCTACCGTAGACAAGTGTTGTTTGAAGGGCTTTACCCCTCGAACACCTTTCACATACGCCAACAAATGCTTGCGAATTTCACGGGTTCCAACACGATCCCCTTTATGTTCAATCAAGTATTTTGCATGATTTAAAATCACGGGTAACCGATCTTTAAATAGCCGTGGTTTTTCACCTGTAAAAATCCAAGGGTTCCCAAATGTGGCTTGCCCTATGTAAAACCCATCCAACGGCGAACAATAACGCTCACCATCAGCCAAAGACTCAATCCCCCCATTGCCAATCACAGGAATGGTTAGGGCATTTTTTAATGCATACACCTGCTCGTACTGAGGGGCTACTTTATAGGGTTCTTGGTAAGTCCGAGCATGAATACAAATCATGTCTGCACCTGCATTTTGAACGGCCAAACCGAAGTCCACCAAATCATCGCCATCGGACCACCCCAATCGAGTTTTCACCGACACTGGCAAATGAGTTGCATTGGCAACAGCGTCAACCAATTGACAGGCAAGTTCAGGGTTTTTTCGTAAGGCAACACCATGCTCAGATTTCACCACTTTTTTTGACGGACATCCCATATTTAAATCGATGCCAGAAAACCCCATATCCTCACAAACTTTGGTAGCGGTTACAAACGTTTCGACATTTTTCCCAAAAATTTGAGCAATCACCGGTTGCTCACTGGGATCAAAGTACAACTTTCGTTTTAGCTTATCTGCCGAAAAATGCAAGCCATCCGCTGATGTAAACTCCGTCACCGTCACAATATTCGGGCTGACGTCTTTGCAAATTCGACGAAATGCTGAATCTGAATACCCATCCATTGGCGCTAATCCAATAATTGGTCGCTTATATGTTTTCCAAAACTGTTTATTCACTTTATTAGCTTAACAAATGAGGCTACTATTGCAAACAATTCACGCCATTTAGTCGATGGCATGTACGCTTTATTTTAAGCAAACTTAAATTTTTATCGATAGCCCAAAGGTTTGAACATACGAAGTAAATGGCCATTCCCGAAACTGTTTTAAGGTACTATTTGAACCAACCATCGTCGAATAGACTGACGATATATGACTATTCAAAGGAAATGTCACCTTGGAACGAGAAAATAGCCCCCGGTATTAAATGCACATTCTGAAGACAGTTGTATGTTCGAAAATGATGTTGCAACCCCAACCCCAACCTCTATTGGAGAATTTTCACCATAAACCGGTGATTCAACACCCATCATAAAAAATGTGTTTTTCACACTTGAATGTGAAACAACCGTTTCAGTTAAAACACTAACGTTTGTTGGGTTCATAAACGTGTAAAACTCCGGCCAACTCATTGAAAACCCATACGCTTTTAATTGCATAGGGTCGCGATTGGTTATTCCATAATGAATATAATCTCTCACGTTCATGACATAATGAAGCACCCCTTCAGACAACAGCGTTGGTATGGTGTAAGCAACTGCCAATTGGTTTTTACTAACTAACATATGAACGATAATGAGTTGGATCCCCTGACTGTATTAGTGCAGAATAAACAAGACCCGTTAGTTTATTTGATAAATAAACACCTCTCTCAAAAATATGGTTCTGATCATCCACCATTTACGTTCATCAATACGCTAACGCTCGCTTGCTTTTCTTTTTATGAAATCAAATCGGAGTTGATTAAAATTATAATAAGCGTCTTTATAAATTCGGGTATCATTCAATTGAGTATTGATTGGCAAATTAAAAATAGTGGTATAAAAGTCAAACCGATGCGTTTGGTTTTCCGCATATTACGAACGTCACAACCGTTAAGAAAAGACCAATGCATGTAAACCTCATAAATTTATAATAACAAAGTAAGCCAAATTTAAAAAACATGAGTGTCAGTCCGATAGGCCGCAATCCTCTAGGCCAAACAACATCCTTCCGCTATACTAAAGTCATGCGTAAAGTAACGATTAAACAGTTAAGGTTGATATCGTTCATTGAGGGTATCTCATATTTATTACTGCTTGGGATTGGCATGCCATTAAAATATGGATTTGGCATTCGTGAGGTAAATATGGTGTTGGGCATGACTCATGGCGTATTAACCATGATTTTCTGCCTGGTTTTAAGCATAATATGGACACAAAAAACATTAACAACCAACGGGTGCATTGGTGTATTCATCGCATCATTAATCCCATGTGGTGCATTCGTGGCCGAAAAACAACTAAAGCGCACCCAAGAATGTAACATATAATACGCCCATGTTTAAAGAAAACTTACAAGATATCACACCTTATACACCGGGAAAATCCATTGAATCAATTCAACAAGACTATGGCTTAACTGACATCATTAAATTGGCATCCAATGAAAACCCATTGGGCCCAGCCGTTGATTATTCAAGCGTATCAAGCCATATTGAGCTATACCCAGACTACAACACCCACCCTTTTATTGGAGAATTAAGCACCCACCTCAACGTTTCAACCACACAACTGATCCTTGGAAATGGCAGCGATGAGCTATTGCAACTGGCTGCACTCGCAATAATTACCCCTGGCGATGAAATTTTAAGTTCAAGTTGCACATTTTCAGAATATAAATTTGTGGCACAAATCACGGGAGCAACGTATGTTGAAGCGGAGATGCACGATTACACTTACAGTGTTGATCATCTAATTGCGGCCATATCACCCAAAACAAAAATCATATTTATTGCCAACCCCAACAATCCAACAGGCACCATACTAACTACAACTGAAATTAAACAACTCCTGGAAAAAGCATCCCCAAACACACTGGTTGTATTGGATGAAGCCTATGCTGAATATGTCACCCATAACGATTACCCCTATAGCCTGGAACTCATCCACACGTACCCAAACCTATTTGTAACCCGAACATTTTCAAAAATCTATGGCCTGGCAGCCTTACGAATTGGCTATGGAATCGCTCAACCGCATATCATAGAACACCTTCAAAAGGTTCGACAGCCATTTAACGTCAATAGCTTGGCATTGGCATGTGCATCTCAAGCACTGAAAAATCACACCTTTGTTCAACAA
>Ga0181568_10006020_pt1 | contig 10614 bp, 14 predicted proteins | sample 101ome_20_FD_133758 | JGI IMG/M metagenome (GOLD analysis project Ga0181568, IMG submission 133758) | Coastal salt marsh microbial communities from the Groves Creek Marsh, Skidaway Island, Georgia - 101404AT metaG (megahit assembly) | ecosystem: Environmental > Aquatic > Marine > Intertidal...
GACCTCCAAAAACTCGACGTCGATTTCTACACCGTTTCAGCACACAAGCTTTGTGGTCCAACAGGAATCGGTATGCTATATGGGAAAGAAAAATGGCTTAATAAACTCCCGCCATATCAAGGCGGCGGCGAAATGATCGACGAGGTTACGTTTGAAAAAACTACTTATGCAGATTTGCCGCATAAGTTTGAGGCTGGCACCCCGAATATCTGCGGTGGAATTGCCTTTGGTGCAGCTTTAGATTATATGAATACGATTGGTTTTGATGCCATTGGAAGCTATGAAGATGAGCTTCTTCAATATGCAACTGAACAACTCACTCAAATCGAAGGATTGCGCATCTATGGGGACAATAAACACAAAACTGCAGTGATTTCATTCAATATCGATTCGATTCACCCCTATGATGTCGGTACCCTGCTCGATAAGATGGGCATTGCTGTGCGAACCGGCCATCACTGCGCCCAACCGATTATGGATTACTACAAGATTCCAGGGACCATACGTGCTTCCTTTGCGTTTTATAACACCAAAGATGAAGTGGATACTTTTGTCAACGGCGTACAACGAGCAGTTGCCATGTTGCGCTAATTTGTATTTTTGACAAATGACCGTAGAGCAAGTACAAGACGAAATCATAGATGAGTTTTCACTCTTTGACGACTGGATGCAACGCTATGAGTATATGATTGAGCTGGGAAAATCGCTACCCTTGATCGAGACAAAACACAAAACGGATGACAATATTATCAAAGGTTGTCAAAGCAAGGTGTGGGTGCATGCTGATATGGTTGATGAAAAAGTGGTGTTTACTGCCGATAGCGATGCCGTGATAACCAAGGGAATCATTGCCATTTTGATTCGTGCATTTTCCAACCAGCCGCCAAAAGACATTCTAGATGCCAATACCGATTTTATCGATAAAATTGGCCTGAAAGAGCATCTCTCGCCGACAAGAGCCAATGGCCTGGTGTCGATGATCAAACAACTCAAACTATACGCTTTGGCGTATCAAACGCAACTCAACTGATGGAAGGACAAGAACTTGGAGATAAAATTGTGGGCGTACTCAAAACAATATACGACCCCGAAATTCCTGTAGATATCTATGAACTCGGACTGATTTATGATGTTTTTGTCAACGAAGATCAAGATGTAAAAGTGTTGATGACACTGACCACACCCAACTGTCCCGTAGCAGACTCGCTCCCACAAGAAGTCAAGGACAAAGTACAATCGCTCGATGAGGTAAATGAAGCCGAAGTGGAGCTTACTTTTGACCCGCCATGGACACGTGATTTGATGAGTGAAGAAGCTAAACTCGAACTCGGATTTTTATAAAATGAGCATTGTAAACCGCGTAGCTGAAAGCGGTCTGATTCAGTTTGATCCCGCTATCCTAGTCAAAGACATATCAGTGTCTGCGGTTTCCCTATCAGACTTTCTCAACGATGAACCCATTTTACGAGAAAAGCCCTTTCGACAGCTCATTGCTGACCACGACTGGGCAGTCTTTGCTGGTCAATATGTGGCAATACAAATCGATAAAGAGACATTGGTCCCGCAGTGGGCGACAATGCTGCTTACAAGTTACCTTGAACCTTATGCCTTGGGGATTTGTTTGGGGGATCAGGCCACTGCACTGGATATGGCTTATGAAAAGGCTTTGGCAAAACTCAGCGTTGAGGACTACAGTGAAAAAAATATCATTATTAAAGGGTGTAGCGATGGGTCGGTACCCGATTGGGTTTATGTTCGGCTGATGGAAGTATTGCAGCCCCACGCCAACCGAATCGCATATGGAGAAGCATGCTCGTCGGTCCCTTTGTATAAACGTTAGCTTTTTATAATTTTGATCGAAATTGACCTACTTTGAAAAGAATAATCATCGTACTGCTCTGTTTGGGATTGATGCCCCTGCACGCGCAAGAGTCTGACGCTCAAGAAAAAGACCCCGTTGGAGGATTCTGGTCCTATTCTGGAAAAGCGAGTTTGTTGTTTAACCAGGCAGCTTTTAGTCAATGGGCTTCGGGTGGGGTGAATAATGTATCCCTAGGGTTCACGATTGATTATGAGGTTCACTATAAAGAAAATGGCTGGTCATGGCATACCAAAAGCTCAGGATCTTATGGACTGAGTTATATCGAAGGGGATAAATTCCTAAAAAAAACCAACGATCGTTTGGAGATCAACTCCCTATTGGGAAAGGAGTTTTCAGACACGTGGAGCTACTCAACAATTTTGAATTTCAAATCTCAAATTGCGCGTGGCTATCGATTTGGAAAAGATGAAGAAGGAGAAGAAACCCGCAGTTTGCGAACGCATTTTTTCTCGCCGGCTTATCTGCAATTTGGGGTAGGGTTGTACTGGAAAAAATCGACTGATTTTTGGCTGAATATCGCTCCTTTTACCCAGCGAATCACCTTTGTGAGTCGACAGTTTACGCAAGATTTGGCAGACGACAAGGCCTATTTTGGGGTGTCGAAAGGGAACAATCACCTCTTTGAGTTGGGAGCTTCAGTAAGCGGATTTTATAAGTTTGAAGCGCTAGAAAATGTATTTATCGAAAACCGATTAGCGCTCTATACCGACTATTTGGGAGAACCAGATAATATCGATTTTGACTACACCCTGTCTGCTCATATGAAAGTGAATGAATATATCAGTGCCCAGTTGGAAATCCAATTGGTCTATGATGACAATGCCGTACAAGCTCTACAAAGCCGTGAGATCTTTGGCGTGGGGGTGAGTTTGACCCTTTAAGATTCCGGATACAAAAAATGGTTGTAGGGAAAGCGTGTGATATGGATGTCTCTCACCTTGCGATATAAGAGTTCTCGGAGCTGGTCGATATGGGTTTTGTGTTGGGCAGAAATAAAAATGGAATCGCCGTGGGTTCGCGCCATCCACGACTGTTGCCATTCTTCCAAGCTATAGTGTTTGGTGGTTCGTGGGGTTGTCAAATCATCATCATCCAACACTTCAGCTTGATAGGCATCGATTTTATTAAATATCATCACGGTCGGCTTATCGATTGCTCCGATTTCACTGAGTAATTGATTGACCGATTCGATATGCTCCTCAAAGTTCGGATGGGCAATGTCTACCACATGCAACAGCATATCAGCTTCGTGGACCTCATCGAGTGTACTTTTAAACGACTCCACGAGTTGGGTCGGGAGTTTGCGAATAAATCCGACCGTATCACTCAACAAAAAGGGCAAATTACGCACCACCACTTTACGTACCGTAGTGTCGAGTGTAGCAAAGAGTTTGTTTTCGGCAAAGACTTCACTCTTGCTCAACACATTCATCAGTGTAGATTTTCCAACATTGGTATAACCTACCAAAGCGACTCGCACCAATGCCCCACGGTTTCCGCGTTGGGTCGCCATTTGGCGATCGATGCCGACCAGCTTTTTCTTTAAAAGAGAAATTTTATCTCGGACAATCCGACGGTCTGTTTCAATTTCGGTTTCTCCAGGCCCACGCATTCCAATTCCTCCGCGTTGACGTTCGAGGTGAGTCCATAACCCTTTGAGTCTTGGTAAGATATATTGGTACTGGGCCAACTCCACTTGTGTACGGGCATAGCTTGTTTTGGCGCGCTGTGCAAAAATATCTAAAATCAAACCTGTGCGATCTAAAATTTTACATTTTAAAAGTTGCTCGATATTGCTTTGTTGAGCAGGGGTGAGTTCGTCATCAAAGACTACAGTGCTAATGTCATGTGTTTTGACATAGGCCAATACCTCTTCCATTTTCCCTGATCCGATAAAGGTTTTGGGATGCGGGGTTTCCATACGCTGGGTAAAACGTTTGGCAACGGTTCCGCCAGCAGTGTGAGTTAAAAATGCAAGTTCATCGAGGTATTCGTGTATGCGTTCCTCTGATTGATTTTGATTAATGATCCCGATGAGGATGGCTTTTTCAAACGCAAGGTCTTTTTGCTCAATCATCGGCAGACTTCCAGTGCTTTAGCGAGAGTGTATTTCCATCAAAAACCCCATAGGTGTAGTGGGTAATCCAGTCTCCAAGGTTAATGTAGGTCGATTTATCGTTGAGTGAGATTTCCAAAGGCAAATGACGATGACCAAAAACAAAATAATCGAAGTGCTCGGATTTCAGTTTTCGTTTGGCATACTGGACAAGCCACTCCCTGTCTGGCCCATCGTAGATTAGATCTTTTGAACCAGAAATCAATTTGTTTTTTAAGGATAAATAACGCGCAAAAGGGATTCCTAAATCGGGGTGTAGCCAGCGGTACAACCACTGAAAAAATGGATTCCGAAACACCTTTTTCATGCGTTTATAACCTTTGTCTTTAGGCCCCAAGCCATCGCCATGACCGATAAAGAATCGTTTGGTTCCAAGCTCCATCACTTTTGGATGGAAATAGACGTTGGCACCGATTTCTTTTTCGAGATAATCGATCATCCACATATCGTGGTTTCCCACAAAGTAATGAATGGAGATTCCTGCATCGGCAAGCTCGGCGAGTTTGCCCAAAACACGAACATAACCCTTCGGAACGACCTCTTTGTACTCATACCATACATCAAAAAGGTCACCGAGGATATAAAGGGCTGTTGCTTTTGGTTTGATTTCATCGAGCCATTTGACAAACAGGCGTTCCCGCACCAAACTCGTTTCTCGGTCGGGTGCACCCAAATGGTGGTCAGAAGCAAAATAGATTTTCCCTTTCATCAGATTCAAAAGTAGTTATTCTTGATCGCTTGCATACCATTCGGCATAGGCCGTGGCAGTTTCATGCAAGCGCACATTGTGCAGTTTGATATGGCTGGGTAAGCGAGCTGCAATGCGATGGGCAAAATCAACAACCATCTTTTCACTTGTGGGCTGATAGTCCACCAATAGAACTTTGTGGCCACTTTCTGAAAGTGTTTTTGCCAAGTCGACATGGGGTGTGTTTTGATTAAAAACCGTGGCATGGTCAAACACATCTATAATTTCTGATTTGACAATGGTTTTGAGATCTTTAAAATCGATGACCATTCCATTTTTAACATGGTTTTGATCGTCGATTGGACTCCCAATCACGGTGACATAAAGCTTATAGCTGTGACCATGTACGTTTTTGCACAGGCCGTCATATCCATACAGGGCATGGCCTGTTTCAAATCCAAAGCTTTTTGTTACACGGATTTTCGTCATGATTTAGATTTAAATTGATGTAGCGTTTGTTGTGTTCGCTCAGAAAGAACAAGACGGCCAGAAACTTCCGCATTGTGTTCGAGTAGATTGTCCCAATCCTCTGTTCCTTTCCAAAGTGCTTTTTTGAGTTCTGCCACCGCTTGGGGTGTATATGCAGCAAGTCGGTTGGCGTGTTGCGTAACAGCTTCTTCAAGGGCATCGAAGTCGGAATGCAGTTCTGAAAGCAAGCCTTTGGCATGTGCCCAGTCTGCCGATTTCCAAGCATGAGCCGCTAGTGATAGCTCGGACAGTGCTGCCGTGCCGATTTTTCGCATCACCGCAGGTGCAATGACAAAAGGCCCAATACCAATTGCGATTTCCGAGAGTTTAACTTCTGTATGGATTGTGGCAAGGGCATAATCACAAGCTGCTATCAGCCCAACACCGCCGCCCACAGCTTTGCCGTGGATGCGGCCAATTATGGGTTGTGGACAACGTCGCATCGCATTGATCACATTGGCAAATCCCATAAAAAATGCTTTTCCCTGTTCTGGGGTTTTCACAGCCAATAGCTCATCAAAAGATGCTCCTGCACAAAAGGCCTTTGCGGGGTCGCTCTGCAATATAATCACTTGAACATCATCGTCATTAGAGATTTTCTCAAAGGCCGCATGTAAGCCCTTGAGATGGGTGGCGGGAAAGGCATTTTGTTTGGTATGTGCAAAATGAATCCGAGCTACTCCATTATCTTTTAAGACTTGTATGCCTTCCTTCATCGGTTGATTCGCCATATCTTTGTGACTGATGCGACAAAAATACGGAATATCGCATAGACAACACAGCTAACAGATGAAAGGGGTTTTATTTGATTTAGATGGGGTTTTTTGTGTCGAACAGCAATTGATTCCTGGCGGGATTGCATGCTTAGATTGGTTGCGTGAGCAAGGCATCCCTTACCGCTTTGTGACCAATAACACAACCTTATCCAGAAAAAATTTAGTAGCAAAACTGAAAGGTTTGGGCCTTCCTGTGGCAGAGCATGAGATCATAAGTGCCAACTATGCAGGCGTGCTTTTGCTCGCACAGCGGAACCTCAAACGCTGTCGATTGGTTCTTCGTCCAGAGGCACAACTGGACTATCCCCCCAACTGTTTGGAACATCCAGACGCGATTGTCATTGGCGACATCGGGAATCGATGGGATTATGATTTGCTGAATGCCTTGATGAATCAAGTCTTGGACGGAGCTGAAATCATCGCGCTTCACAAAGGTCGTTATCACGAGGGGGCAAGTGGGCTTGTTCTTGACAGTGGCGCTTTTGTGGCAGCGCTCGAACACGCCACAGGAAAACAGGCCATCGTTGTTGGAAAACCCACCCAAACATTCTTTGAATTGGCTAGTCATTCTTTTGATTGCAAATCAGATGAACTGGTTATGGTAGGAGATGATCTTATCAATGATGTCAAAGGAGCACAACAGATAGGAATGTATGCGATAATCGTGCAGACTGGAAAATACCGTAAAGCCCTCGTCGATGGTTCAAGCATTCAGCCAGATGGCTGTATTTATTCCATAAAAGAATTGCCAAAATATCTCCAAAACCGAATAAGGTAACTTCGCCTTAACACTCTCCAAGAAGTAATTTGTTATTATTGCGCAAAATACGCTATGAAAAATTTAATTGTCATCGGTCATCCCGATCAACAATCCTTTTGTTATAATGGGATCTTTTCGACCATCAAATCCGAGATTGAAGCCAGTGGACAAGAGTTGGAAGTCATCGATTTGTATCGCGATAGCTTTACGCGTCCACGAACTGCTGTTATTGAGAAATACAAAGAGCTGGTCACATGGGCAGAGTGGATTTATATCGTTTCGCCCGTCTGGTGGTTTCGATTGACTCCTCGTACTGAAATTTTCTTTGATGAGGTGATGACACCCGGTTTTGCCTATCAATTTGTCAATATCACCAAAACATACGCCTACCCCAAGCCATTTTTGAAAGACAAAAAAATCAGAACCTATGTGACACATGGTGCGCCTTCACTTCCTGTGCGTACACTGTACTTGAATTCCGTTAAGCTTCGATTGGTCATGGGGGTATATAGTTTTGTGTTTGGTTGGCGCTGGTCGTTGTGGTTTAAAACCAAACAGTTTTGGTCAGTGCCTTTTGTATCTAACAAAAAGCGAGAAAAATATTTACGCATTGTTAAGAAAGATATACAAAGAGATTTGAAGTTAGGTTCAAGTAAATAATCATCTATTTTAAATTTTGTAAATTAGAACGATGAAACGATTTCTAGAAAAATACTACCCCATCCTTCTGGCTTTTTTCAGTTTTTTATATTCTGTATTCCTGTGGTTTTCGGGTCATCAATTGGAAGGGATTTATGTGGGGCTTTGGCCCATCACAATTCTTGGCTTTGCACTAGCGATCAGACAACGACGACGGGATGACAAATAAGGTGATGTTTTTTATCGGGCTAGCGATTTTTATCGTCTATGTCTACTTCTTGCTCCGCATAATCAGTCGGCAGCATCGCATACAGCGAAAAGAACATGCCAATGCTTATGATCAAGTTGATCTTGATGGGATGGGTAACCAAGGTCGAATCCCAGACAAAAAGCCCAAAAACCGCGCCTAAATCACTCAAGCGAAAAGCGCATGCCAAAAGTCGCAAAGTGATATCCTTGCTTTTCGATAGCTATTCTCCCTTCATAAACGGGATCCCTAGCTGGATTCGTATGGTTTAAATGAATAAAATAAATTTTATTTTTTTCTTCTATAGCTAGCGATTTAAACCGTGTGATACTCTCCTCTACAAAAGGATGTGGTACTTCTGACATCGGTCTAGGAATTTCGCCATCCTCAAAAAAAGTGGCATCAATAAATGCATAATCAACCTGAGTCACTAAGGTATTGATGTCGATGTCCCATAAATCCCACTTGTCAATATCAGGGATGTACAATGCGCGTTTGGACTGCCCTTCAACCAGAAAACCCACCGTTTCAGAAAATTCATCTCGATGAGGTACAACAAGAGGAGTGACTGTCAGTCGGGGAGATACGAAAACAGGCGTTTTGTTTTGTATTGGCTGAATCGAAATGTTTTCGAGATCAACCAGCTGACTCCACGGGCCGTTTGAGCGTAAAAACTGAGCCATTCGGGGCATGGCATAAACTGGTGTTTGATTTGTGTTTGCTGATTCTCTTCCCAAGTGAATAAGCCCTGCGTAATGTCCCATATGAGCATGCGTCAAAAAAATCGCCAAGTCTTTTGCGGGGGATATGGACTGTAAATAATTGGTTTGCTCAACAATATCAGGAGAGGCGTCAAAGAGAAGATGTTTAGACTTGTCGATAACCCCCAAACTGACCACATAATCATTGGGTCTTTCCATAACGCAACAGTCTTTTACACAACCCATGTGCGGAGAACCGCCATCTTGAAGCGTACCCAAGACGACCAAAGTTTGGGCTTCGGTTATATGAAGTATTCCAATAAATAACAGAAAGTGAAACGTTCTCATGCCAAAAGATAGTGAATCCAGATTGTCTGTAATGTTTTTCAAGGCTGAGAGTGAACGGGTTTATGGATAAACAATGATATTTATTTTGTTAAATTTAATAAATGAAAAACACATTTTTCCCTGCTGGTCTGTTCCTGACTTTTTTTCTGTTTTTTGGATGTAATTCCTCCAAAACGATGTCAAACGACCCAGATGATTTTGATTTGGTTCAAGGAGAACTGATCACACAAAGTATTCTTCACAACGGTGAGGAGCGTGAATACCTTGCCTATGTTCCCACCTCTTATGATAAAAACATCAATTCTCCTCTTTTACTGAATTTTCATGGATTTGGGGGAAATGCGAAAGATTATATTAATTATGAATCTGATTTTCGAGATGTCGCCGAGCAGGAAGGTGTGATTTTGGTTTATCCACAAGGTACTCTGTTGTCTGGTTTTTCACATTGGAATGCAGCTCCAATGGCTGAAGACAATAAAAGCAATACTGACGATATTGGATTTATTGAACTTCTAATCGAAAATCTTTCAGAAGATCTATCCGTTGACCCAAATCGCATTTACGCAACTGGTTTTTCCAATGGTGGTATGTTCAGCTATGCTTTGGCATGTTTTACGGAGGGCTTAATCGCTGGGGTAGCGGCTGTTTCTGGTCTTCAGCTCAATCTTGAGGATTGTGCTCCTTCACATCCGATGAGCGTGTTGATTGCACACAGTACGACGGATGATGTTATCCCTTATGCTGGTTCTTCAGATGTAGCCAGCATTGACGAAACCGTTTCTTTTTGGACAACCGCAAACCAAACCGCAAATGACCCTAAAGAGAGTCGTCACAATCTTGGGGATGAAACGGTTTGGATCTATACTTATTCTGGCGGTACGAACAACTCTGAAGTCCTACATTACAAGGTTGATAATGGAATGCATATGTGGTTTGACCATATCATTGAGGGGTGGCCATTTGCATCGCTCATATGGGATTTCCTATCGCCACAAACCTTGAGTGGGCGCGAAGGTTAATTTTGATTGTTCAACTTGGCGACTTCGCGAGCCGAAGTCCGTGTCCCATTGACATAAGCCACAATAAATGCCTTTCTAAACCCTTTTGAAATCACATGCCGCTGTGCGATTTTGGCCTGTTGGTAACTAGCAGTCGGACGGTAGAGATACCGATGAAACTCTCTAAACTTTTCAGTTGAAAGTCCGCTTAATCCTCTAAAAACCTTATGATTGACATCTTTTCTATTGATCAACGCAGCAATTTGCACAACATAAACAATATCTGCATCCGCTAAGGCCTTTTGGGGGTTGAAAGACGATGAGGAATTGTGTTTTGCTTTCAACTTGGCAACAATCGTATCCAGGGTGTCTGCAGGCGCATTTTCATTGGGGAGATTTGCTGGCTTGGTCCCCGTGTTGGTCGATGCATTGGCAGGGGTTGATTTGGAAAGATCTGAATCGGTTGCTTGTGTTTTATTTCGATGATTTTGAAGGATTTGGAGGGCCTCTTCGGCTGACCGAACTCGCGGAGAAGTTGTTGGTGTTGTTGTAGAATCTTTTTCGGGAGTAGGTTCGGATTGGACTTCAATAACAATGGGTTGTGAAGCTGCTGGGGGCTGTGGAGTCGTTGGTGTCACTTCCTCATTTTGATTGCGGTGACTCTCCAAGATTTGAAGAGCTTCCTCGGCTGACCGAACAGGAAGACTTTAATCATTTTGATTTTGTGGCACTTGTTCGCTTTCGGGGGATTTAACCTCGGTTTCTAAAGATGCATTTAAGGGAGTTTGCGGGATGTCATTTGGTCTAACTTGAATCACAATGGCAGCTGGCTCTTCTTGAACCTTTGGCGTGCTTTGTGATGGCGGTGGGGTTCCAACTGAAGGTGTTTGACTGGTCACAACTGGAGGGATTGCACTCGGCGCAGGACTTA
>Ga0181568_10006022_pt1 | contig 10613 bp, 9 predicted proteins | sample 101ome_20_FD_133758 | JGI IMG/M metagenome (GOLD analysis project Ga0181568, IMG submission 133758) | Coastal salt marsh microbial communities from the Groves Creek Marsh, Skidaway Island, Georgia - 101404AT metaG (megahit assembly) | ecosystem: Environmental > Aquatic > Marine > Intertidal zone...
TAATCCCGTTCTGTCTAAGGCATCATTTATTATTTCATTTTTATCCAGATTTTTAGTTGGTAAAAGCTGACCAAGTGCGACTGTTTCCAAAACTGATATCGGCCAGTTTATCTCCCTTTCTTGTGGCATCCAAGCGGCTGTTGATGAGCGCTCGTTTAGTGGTAACGCTGCTAAGGATGAATCGCCACTGTGTTCAATCAAACCAAGGGCAGCTTTAAGAAGCGTAGTTTTGCCTGCGCCATTAGGTCCGACTAGACCGACCAATTCATGACTTCTGATTTCTAAAGATACATTATCTACGACTGGACATTGTCCTCTTCGTACCGAAAGATTCTTGAGAGTTAATAGTGTCATTGTAGAGCCGATCTCGTTTTATAAATAAGATGTAAAAACAATGGAGCGCCAATAATTGCCATCAAAACTCCCAGTTTTAAGTCGCGATCGGGCAAAATTACCCTGACTGCTATATCCGCCGCTAGAACCATGACGGCGCCCCCAAGACCAGAAACTAATAGGAGAGTAGAAGGCTTTCCCTTTACTAGTGGTCTTAATAAATGCGGTACTACCAGCCCAACAAAACCAATTGCGCCACAAACAGCTGTCGCTGCCCCAACCGAAGAAGCAACGCCAAATACGAGAAGTAATTTTGTCTTTGTTAATGAAATGGATAAAGAAGAGGCCACATCCTCGCCTAAGGTTAAAGCATCAAGAGCTTTTCCTATGGACCCAATCATTAGCCAACCGATCACGCAAAAAGGTAAAGCTAGCCATACGTGTTCGAAAGATCTGTCTGCTAGAGATCCCATTAACCAAAATACGATTTCAGAAGTTGCATATGGGTTTGGTGATAGATTAAGAGCCAGTGATGTAAATGCGCCGGCTAAGGCGCTTACCGCAATTCCAGCTAGAATAAGTGTCAAGGAGCTTCCGCGAGGGCCTGCCAACAACAGGAGAAGCAATACTGCTAAGGTGGCAAAAGAAAACGCTGCAATAGGTAGACCCATCCAAACATAGGTCGCGAAACCTGTCTGTAAGGAAATAACCGCGCCCAGTGCCGCAGATCCTGACACACCGATTAAACCTGGCTCTGCAAGGGGGTTTCGCAGATAGCCCTGCAGGGCTGCACCGCATACACCTAATGATGCGCCGACCAACATAGCCAAAATAGCGCGTGGTAGTCTTATTTGTCTCATCACTGTGCCTAGAGGGCCATCACCATAATATAAAGCTGTGATGCCCTGGCTGAAACTGGCTTTGGTATGACCTGTGCTTAGTGAAAGAAAAAAAAGAGCAATTAATAATATCAGTAATGTAAGTTTTAAATTCATTTAGTGCTCATTTTGTCCGGGTGTATTGTTTGTAAATCCATTATCGCCTTCACAATATTCGGTGTGCCACAAACCCAGTTTGCATCGGTTGAAGAAACATGGCGTAAAGGTTTGAGCGCAGGGTGTTTTAAAATTTCTTCAGATCTAGATGAGCCGGGATAGGTCGTGCCAGTTATAATTACGTCAGGTTTTGACATAATTAATAACTCTAATGGCAGCGTTCCACCCCAGTGTATACCAACCTCTGAAGCTATGTTTGAAAAACCTGCCAGATCTAAAATTTGCCCTGCGAGAGTTTTTTTCCCAGTTGTGTAACCGTTTGCATAATATAGTGCCGCTCGTGGTCTAGTGTTTATACCTGTTGTAAGGTCTGTTAACCTAGCCTCAAAATTTGCAACCAGTGTGTTGGCGCGTTCAGTATGCCCTAGCAGTTTACCAGTCCTTTGCATGTTGCGGACGATCTGCTCTATTGTACTCGCTGGCTCGAATTTTTCGACACGAATGCCCAAACTTTCCAACATATTTACAGTAGCTTTTGCAGTATAGATGCCTGCAAATACTATATCAGGCTGGAGTAAATATACCTCTTCAGCACCACTATTGTTCTGGTGATACTTAGAAGCTTCTTCGGCCATTGCAGAAGAAAGTATATCTGTTGAAATTTCAGACAAAGAAATAATCTGACTATCATCTGCGAGAAGCATAACAAATTGATCTGTGCATACATTAAGTGAAACAACCTTTGGGTTGTTTTCAGTGGCCAATGTAATAGTCCCAAAAAAATAAAGAACTGAGTAAAAGGCGATAACTCTAAAAAGATGCACGGATACCTGCAAAGAACTGACGGCCTCCTGTATTATATCCTTTTATCGTTTCGTACTTTTCATCTGCCACGTTTTGGACCTGTAAATACGCAGAGGATTTGCCATTTATGTTGTATGTAAATGAAAGATCCAAAACTTCATAATCTGGCATCTGAACGTTTGATGGCCAAACTGTATCTTCAATGTCTCTTGCTACTCTTAGAGAGGCCAAGCTACTAAATTTTTCACTCAACTGGCTTTCAACTTGCAGAACTAAGTCATGCTTTGGAACTCTTACCGCCTTAACGTTGCCAGTTTCAGACGTGGTGTAAGTATAATTTGCATTTAGATTGATCGTGTTGCTTAACCTCATATTCGAGGAAAATTCGAGGCCACTAGTTTCAGTACTACCACTATTTTGCTCGTAAACAAATGTATCGTTGTTAAACTCTATTAAATTATCAACGGTATTGTTGAATATGGTTGCACTCACAGTGCTTGAATCGTTTAATTTTTTCTCTAATCCGATTTCAGCATTCAGGCTTGTTTCAGGAGTAAATGTTGAATTTCCATAGTAAGTATCAAAAAGCTCGTAAAGCGATGGAGCTCTAAAGCCGCTACTCAAAACTAATCGACTGGTTAATTCACCTTCATGTCTGTTAATAGCTGCAACCCGGAAGGTTGTATCATCTCCATAATTTTCTGAGCTGGTTTGTCTTGCTGCCAATGATATATCACTGCTCTTCCCAACGGTGTAGAGTATTTCAGAGACTAACGCCTTTTCTTTGTAGTTTTTAGTCTGTCCATCGATATCAGCTTTTTCTGTGCTTTCTTCATAACCAAAAGTAATATTAGCCCCATTTAAAATGGTCTGTCCCGTGTAATTCCATACATCTCTGTTCCCGATGAAGCTCTTGTTCCATCCGTTAAGATCGTACCTATCAGTTTTTGAGAAAGATCTTGTAATTTTATTTGTAATGGATCCTGAGTCATAAGACGCATAGATACTTCCGGCCGATCGATTTCTGTCAATATGGTCAGTCTCATGAGCAAAACCATCATAATCAATCTCTTCGTCAGAATATAAAGCAGTTGCTCCAACAATTAGTTGTTCATTTATACTTCGGTCGATTACAAATCTAATCTCAGTCTTGCTGTAAGGGTCTGCCTCGTCATTGTCAGATTTCGCTGAAAAACCGTCAGTAGACATACTGCTTATTGAAACCGCATAGCTCCCAAGTTCCTCGGTTTGAGTATATTTAAAATTTGCTGCTAACGTATTGTTTGAGCCCAATGTCACGTTTGCGTCAGTTTTTTTTCCAATTTTTTTCGGGGTGCTAGTTTTGAAATTTATAACACCTCCTATCGCTTCTGATCCGTAAATTGCTGACTGAGACCCCTTCAGAATTTCAATTTGGTCAAATCCTGAAGGCATAATGCCACCGAAGTCGTAACTATTTTGTGTCCCGGTTGGATCAGAAATATCCACACCATCCACACGAACAGCAACGTAGCTTTGGGATAAACCCCGCAGCCTGATTCCTGTTTGGGAGCCAACTCCACCTGACGAAGACATAGCTATACCCGACTGGGAGTCTAATATATTTACTGCATCGAATACGTGTGTTTTTAACTCATCGGACTGCAAGACTTTAACACTTGACCCGGTTTGGTTAATGTTAATGTCCTGCAAGCCAGCGCTTACATATATTTCTCCTAGGTCATATGCCTCCTGAGCAAAGCAAGTGCTGGCGTGAAACATTAATAGACCAGTTATTGACAATATTTTGTTCATAATAACACCTTTCATAGGCACTCCAGTGCCACTTAGTTTTTTAATCTTTAGAAAGGACTGGCCTCTCCGATGTGTAATCTTCACCACAACGGAAAATCCGCAACCCAGAGAGCACCCCGCTCACGGATAAGGTGACAATTTGGCAGGTCTCCTGACTTGCGGATCTATGCTTCGCTAGGCCTTCCCAGATTATCCAGTGGCTTTTCTAACGTTGCTAACCGCCTACAGTTGCGGGGGCAGTTCCGGAATTGGCTTAAACATAATATACCGTACCGGATTCCCTATTAAGTGGAATCTCTTCCACACCAAATCTGTTCTCACTCTAGTATCAGAGAGCTATCATTGCAATGAAACAAATTTCACATTTATATTTTTGTGAAATTAATCTGGGAATATGTGGTAATATCATCATTTTTTGGCATATTCTGATAAATATGGTAATAAAATCTAAAAATTCTGTGATATTTATGATTTTTTTATTTAGATTAAAAACCTGTATATAGTTTATAAAATAAAATATGCTACTACATATTGTGTATTTGAGAATAGTAATTTCGTTATTCTTATATTTGTGCATTAAATTCCCATAAAATCCCATTTTTTTCTTGCAATATGGGGATTTGTCGTGCAGATATAGTTACAAGATGATTAGGGATTTATAAGGGACGCTAAGATCCTAAATTGAAAGTCAGGTTTCATACAGGCCCCAGTTTCATCTAAATAGTTGGAGTGCAGACACATTTCCCCCCCCAGATGTCTCACTTCGGCAGAGCCTGAAGTGGTCGGGCACGAATTCGGCGGATTGGGCAGTGGCAGTAGCCCAGTCCGTCTTTTCGTTTCTGTTCCGCGGAATGAGATTAATTGGGTGATTGAATTTGGTGCGTAGATTCAGAGGTGAAGGACTTAATAAAGTTGATAGTAAGGGTCGGGTTTCAATTCCAGCCCTGTTTCGGCGAGTAATTGAGTCTTGTGATCCAGGGTGGACGGATGGGCTGCAGCCGGAACTCGTTATTGTTTACGGCGACAACAGGAAAAACTTTCTTGAGTGCTATACTATTCAAGCAATTGACGAAGTTGATCAGAAGATCAGTGATTTACCAAGAGGGTCAATTCAACGGAAGATGCTTGAAAGGCTTTTTCATGGTCAGAGTTTCCCTACATCTGTTGATGATACTGGAAGATTAGTTATTCCCCAAAGATTAAGGGAAAAAATAGGAATAAAAGCAGAGGCATATTTTATTGCTTCTGGAGATACGTTTCAAATATGGAACCCAGAAACATTTAAAGAAGACCAGGAAAAGGCGAATGCTTGGTTGCAGTCTCTTCCAGAAGATTTTGATCCTTTGATATATTTAGATGCCTCGGATCGTCAATCTGATGATTAATATGCAGTTTCCCGTTTCTAACTCGCCCCATATTCCCGTTTTAATTGAGTCCATTATAAATCTAATTTCTCCAGTCTCAGGATGCTGGCTTGATGGGACTTGTGGTGCAGGTGGTTATACCCGGGCGCTACTTGAGGCAGGAGCAGAAAAGGTTATTTCAATCGATCGAGATCCTCAGGTTTTCGATCTTGCAAAGGCTTGGGTGAGCAATTACCCGGACAAAATTCAGCTTCACAACGATAAATTTTCTAATTTAGGTAAGTATGGATCAGATTTAGATGGCATAGTCTTAGACCTTGGCCTTTCTTCAATGCAAATAGATGAGGCTTCTCGTGGCTTTTCCTTTATGAAAGACGGTCCTTTGGACATGCGAATGTCTAAAAGTGGACCAAGTGCTGCAGATCTAGTGAATACATCATCCGAAAGTGAGATCGCAAATATACTATATTTCTTTGGTGAGGAGAGGTCTAGCCGACGCATTGCAAATGCTATCGTTACAAGGCGAGCAGAGAGGCCATTCGTTTCGACGCTGGATCTATCCAAGGTGATTGAAAATTGTCTGCCTAGAAAAAAACCTGGTGCAAGCCATCCTGCAACAAGATCATTTCAGGCGCTCAGAATAGCTATAAATGACGAATTCACCGAGCTATATGAAGCTCTATTTGCAGCAGAGAAAGCACTTCGGAGTGGAGGTATTTTAGCGATAGTAACTTTCCACTCGCTTGAAGACCGAATAGTTAAACGCTTTTTCCAACTTCGAAGTGGTTCTGCAGGAAATTCCAATAGATATGCCCCAGAATTAAAAAATGGACCTAAGCATTTTCAAGTAGTTAATCGAAAAGCAATTATTCCTCCAGATCAAGAACTATCGAATAACCCAAGAGCAAGATCTGCAAAACTTCGGATGGCAAAAAGACTGAGTTCTGAGCCAGGCTCGACTCTTCTTCCAAATCAACTTGGTATACCAGCAATACAAGGAAAACATTATGCGTAACTTTTTCTATCTAATGATATTTGGTTTGGTTATTACTCTTGCATATTGGGCTTATCAGGAAAATGTAAAAACCCAGATGGCAATTAAAAAATCAGAAGAGTTTCAGACGGAAATTGGCAAAGCTCGAGCAAAGTTGTCTGTACTAAAAGCAGAGTGGGCATACCTAAACAGGCCTGAACGTCTTATTCATTTAACAAACCTTGGTTTTGATCAGTTAAAATTAGCTCCAATTAGAGCGACAAATTTTGGAGAGTTTAATCGTTTAAGCAATGGAACAAGTAATATTAAATGGAGCTCTGCCTTAAATACTGAGATATCCCAGTCGGAATTAAGGGTTTATAGCAATGATTGAGCCAAGCGGCCGAATACCTTTGCGGCCGCTTGGTAAAGTTCTTGCGGCACGAGAAAGAGGCGAAAACACTGATGTAATCGAACAAGAAAATACCAGACAACGAAACCATGAAATTGACAGCCGCGAGCATTTAAAAGCAAAAGGCCGTTTGGTGGTTCTTGCAGCAGTATTTCTGTGTCTCTACGGAGTGCTAGTCGTTCGTATGGGGCACTTGGCAGCTTCAAATCCACACGAAACCCAAATTCAGTCAATAGGCTCATCTATTGTTGCACAAAGAGCAAATATTGTTGACAGGCGGGGGCGTATCTTGGCCACAAATCTTGATACTCATTCGCTTTACGCTGAAACGGCTCATTTAACAGATCCGAGAAGAGCCGCAGATGGGCTTGCAAAAATTTTTCCTGACTTGAAAGCGGACGAACTATACAAGGAGTTTAAGGGAAAAAGAAAGTTTCTCTGGATAAAAAAACGTATTAGTCCAGAAGCTTATCAAGCGGTACACGATCTGGGCGATCCTGGGTTACGCTTTGGCCCGCGAGAAATGCGACTTTATCCAAATGGTAAATTAGCTGCGCATGTTCTTGGGGGGGCGAGCTTTGGTCGGGAAGGTGTGCATTCTGCTGAGGTAATTGGGGTCGCAGGTGTGGAAAAAACATTTGACGAGAGATTGAGGAGCCCAGCATCATCAGCTAACCCTCTTGAACTTTCAATCGACTTGTCAGTGCAAGCAGCAGTAGAGAGTGTTTTAGAGAGCGGGATGTCGCTTCTGAATGCCAAAGGAGCCGCCGCGATTTTGATGGATGTTAACAACGGCGAAATTATTTCACTTGCATCACTCCCCGACTTTGATCCTAATCATCGACCGAAATTACCTTCTAGTGGCGATCCCGGAAACAGTCCGCTGTTCAATCGGGCAATCCAAGGTGTATACGAGTTGGGTTCCACATTTAAAATCTTCGCCATAGCACAGGCATTGGAGCTTAACCTGGTTTCTCCAGAAACTATGATTAATGTAAGTGGTCCTTTAAGATGGGGAAAATTTAAAATACGAGATTTCCACAATTACGGATCTGAGCTTTCAGTTAAAAAAGTAATTTCAAAATCCTCTAATATAGGGACCGCTAGAATTGCACAGGAAATAGGATCTTCAGAACAGCAAAATTTTTTAAAATCATTAGGATTTTTTGATATTGTGCCATTAGAAATGGTCGAAGCATCAGGAGGCAAGCCATTGCTTCCAAAGAAGTGGTCCGAATTATCAACGATGACAATTTCCTATGGGCACGGTTTGTCAGCTACTCCTCTTCATCTGGCTACAGCTTATGCTGCCATAGGCAATGGAGGTTACAAGGTTACACCAACACTGCAAATTCAGGAAAATCAAAAATATGGCAAGCGGGTCATTTCTGAAAAAGTCGCGAAGCAAGCTTTGACTATGTTGAGAAGTGTCGTAACGGAAGGCACGGCTACAATGGCGGAAGTGCCAGGTTATCCAGTGGCTGGCAAAACTGGAACCGCTGATAAGCCCAGCCCGACGGGTAGATACTACGAAGACAAGGTCATAACAAATTTTGCCGCATTGTTTCCTGCGAACAACCCCAAATATGTATTAGTTGTAACCATGGATGAGCCTGAAGATAATACCGGAGAAGAAGTTCGGCGTACCGCGGGATGGACAGCTGTACCAGTAGCGGCAGAAATAATCACGAGAATAGCTCCGTTACTGGGATTGAGGCCTCAAAATAATAAAAATAACTTATTTAAAGTTTTGCCCGCAAAAATGAACTAAGATATCTTTATTACAATCGAATTAAAAACATGTGTTTTCTATGAAGTTGCAAAATAAAACATTGTCCGATTTAGGCCTTACCTCTCAAAGTGGTGCAAATCCAGCAATAACTGGCATAACTAATGATAGCAGAAAAGTCTGTGACGGCTTCTTGTTTGCAGCGTTGCCTGGCGTAAATTCGCATGGAATTAATTTTGTGTCCTTGGCAATTCAAGCTGGTGCTTCCGCTATCCTAACTGATAAAATCGGGTACTCTAAATATTTAAGTAATTCAAATACTTCCAATGTTGTTTTTGTTGTGGTTGAAAATCCGAGAGAAACACTAGCTCGCTGTGCTGCTCTTTGGTTTGAACAGCAGCCCGCTCAAATAGTGGCAGTTACTGGTACAAACGGTAAGACATCTGTAGCCAGTTTCTGCCAACAGATCTGGAGTAATTTAGATATTGAGGCAGTCAGCATTGGGACCAATGGAGTTCGTGGAGCGTGGACGCAGTCATTAAGGCATACAACCCCAGACGCATTGGAAATGCATCAACTGCTCTTCAACTTGAAAGCGAATGGAATAGATCATGTTGCACTAGAAGCTTCGAGCCATGGTCTTGATCAAAGCCGGCTAGATGGTGTCCAATTTTCGGGGGCTTGTTTTACCAATTTTTCTCAAGATCATTTGGATTACCATAAGTCTAAAGACGACTATTTTGAAGCTAAAGCATTATTGTTTAGACAACTCCTCACAAGCGATAAGACTGCAGTATTCAATGTTAATAACAACAGAATAAAATTATTGGCGGAAGAACTTAAATCACAGGGTAACTTAGTTGTTACTTTGGGCAAATCTGAAGGCTCGAAGATACAATTAAAAAGGCAAACTTTCGATAGTTCTGGTCAGGAAGTTTTCTTTAAATATGATGGAATTCTTTACCAAAAAAGATTAAATTTAATAGGTGGTTTTCAGGCTGAAAATGTCCTTATGGCGGCCGCATTGGTCATTTCCCTTGGTTCTGAGCCGGAAGATGTTTTCAATGTTCTTCATAATTTAATCACGGTTAGAGGTCGTATGGAACTTGCAGCCTCAAGAGCAAATGGAGCAAGTGTATTTGTCGATTACGCCCATACTCCGGATGCAATTGAGACTGCAATTAAATCGCTAAGACCGCACGTTTTTGGAAGAATAATTGCTGTGATAGGTGCAGGTGGGGATCGTGATCAGTCCAAAAGGCCTCTTATGGGACTCGCCGCCTCTCAAAACGCAGATGTTGTAATCGTTACGGATGATAATCCTAGAAGCGAGGATCCAGCTAAAATTCGGCAAATGATTATCAAAGATCTAAGTCGTGATGCCATTCATGAATATGGCGATAGGGCAGAAGCAATTTTAAGAGCAGTTGATATGCTTGATGTGGGTGATGCTTTAATAATATGTGGAAAAGGACATGAAACTGGCCAAGTAATTGGTAATGATACTCTTCCATTTGATGATGCCGAACAGGCTTCAATATCTGTTGAAGCATTGGATGGAGCTTTATGATGCTGTGGTCCCAGAGTGACTTAGTTAAAGCTACTGCTGGCGGCCTTATCGGTGACTGGCGAAATGATGGCATCGCAGGGGTTTCAATAGATAGTAGATCGATTAAATCAGATGAACTATTTGTTGCCGTTAAGGCAAAACGTGATGGTCACAATTTTATCAATGACGCTATAAGATTGGGGGCTAAAGGTGCTCTGGTTGATCATATTCCTGCTGACATTCCCTCGAATACTCCTTTGCTTTTGGTACCATCTGTACAAGAAGCACTTGAAAACTTGGGCAAGTATCGAAGAGAAAGAAGCCAAGCAAAATTGGTTGCTATAACTGGATCAGTTGGGAAGACCTCATCAAAAAACATGCTCAAAACCATTCTGGAGCTTCAGGGTAAAACGCACGCTTCGCCTGCCAGTTTTAATAATTATCTTGGTGTTCCTTTGACACTAGCAAACTTACCAATCGACGCAGCTTATGCCGTAGTAGAAATTGGAATGAATAAACCTGGTGAAATTGAGCCATTGGCAAGAATGGCTACTGCGGATGTAGTATTAATAACTGCAATTGGCAAAGCTCACTTGGAAGCTTTTGGAGATATAGCTGGAATTGCTCATGAGAAAGCCCAGATCGTGAAGGGCCTAAAAA
>Ga0181568_10006032_pt1 | contig 10603 bp, 9 predicted proteins | sample 101ome_20_FD_133758 | JGI IMG/M metagenome (GOLD analysis project Ga0181568, IMG submission 133758) | Coastal salt marsh microbial communities from the Groves Creek Marsh, Skidaway Island, Georgia - 101404AT metaG (megahit assembly) | ecosystem: Environmental > Aquatic > Marine > Intertidal zone...
GTTGAGTCAGCAAAGAACGTAGCTGAAATGTCTGAAAGTTATGGGATTATTCCACTGAATGCACCAATTGCAGGAGGAATAGGAGGTGCTGAAGCGGGAACGCTTACCTTTATGGTAGGAGGTCCGATGGAGGGATTTAATAAGGCTAAAAAACTATTTGATATTATGGGTCAAAAAGCTGTTCATTGTGGAAATTCTGGAAATGGACAGTCTGCAAAGATTTGTAATAATATGATTTTAGGAGCTACAATGATTGCGACCTGTGAAGCCTTCTGTTTAGCTGACAAACTTGGTTTGGATAGACAATCCATGTATGATGTTGTGTCTACCTCTTCTGGTTACAGTTGGTCCATGAATGCTTATTGCCCTGCTCCCGGTATTGGCCCTAACTCCCCGTCTGATAATAATTATATACCCGGTTTTTCGTCTGATCTAATGTTGAAAGACTTGATCTTATCACAAATCGCGGCAGAGTCAGTAGATGCAGATACGCCGATGGGAGATCTAGCAATGAAACTTTATAAAACTTTTGTTGAGAAAGAAGATGGGTCTGGGAAAGATTTTTCCGCTATGTTACCAAGGTTTGAACAGAAATCCCGCAACATAAGTTAGTAAATTTACAGTGCATCGATGAAAGATTTATTTTTAGTAATATCAAACAAAAAGGATAACTATTTTGTTACTAACCATAGCTAAAATAAAGAGCTTATTTTTTACTAGTATTTTGTTTTTATTAATTATCAATAATTTAGCCTTATCCCAAGAAGCGTCAGGATTATCGTTGGGAAAACCGCTTGAAACATTGAGAGAACCCGGTGAAATATATATAGCTGGGAAAAAAGGGGATTGGAACGTTCGATGCATAACAAGCAATCCTGGAGAGGCCGATCGTTGTGAAATACAACAACTTCTTTTTATAAACGAAAACAATCCAATAGCAGATATTTCAATTTTTAAATTACCTGCTGGTGAGATTGCTGTTGCTGCGGCAAACATTATGGTACCATTGGAAACTCTTTTGACAAAAAAGTTTCGGATTGCTTTTTCAGAGGAAAGTAAAAAAGAGTTTCCTTATTCTTTTTGCAATAAAAATGGCTGTTTAGTACGTATGGGGTTATTGGAAGAAGATATCGAAGCAATGAAAAAAGAAGCGTCTTCAGAAATTTCAATTACGCATATATCAAATCCAGACTCTGCTATAAACTTAAGTCTATCTTTAGATGGGTTTACTGCGGCGTTTGAAATTATCAAGCCGTTTTAAAGTTTTTGTAAAACTGAATTATTGACTTTGCCGCCCTAACATTTGGTGGGTCGTTATTTTCTCCCAATAAAGCCATTGTGGTAATAAAATCTTTAATTTGATTTTGGTTATTTGAGTAAACTCGAACCATTTCTAAAAAAAGGTTTTCGGAATTTAAATTTGCACCAATGCATTCTGGGATATTTCTATTTCCAGTAATTAAATTTACCAAATTTACACTGTCGATGCGCATCATCATCTGTATTATTTGTCTGGAAAGATAATTCATATCGTAACCAATAACCATTGGAGTTCTATTCGCTGCTAACTCCAAGGAAACAGTGCCCGATGCCGCCAAAGCAAGAACTGATATTTTAAAACTTGCTTTTTTAAATGCTAAGTACTTTTCTATACCTATGTCTTCAGGCGATAGAAAGATAGTATCTTGTGGCATACTTTTTAAATAATTTTTAGAATGTTCAAAAACATTCGGCGTCGAACATAAAATAAATCGTGAATTTGGCACAACATTTGAAAACATTTGTAAGGACTGGCCGAATGGTGGCATTAACCTATTGATTTCTGACTTTCTAGAACCTGGAAGACACAATATGATGGGATCATCACCTAAAAAATACTGCTTTTTAAGTTCTTCTATATTTTCCTTAGATGCCACATCTTCTAAAACTATTGGATGACCAACAAAATCACAGCTTAATCCAACATTCTTAAAATAGGGAGCCTCAAAAGGAAAAAGGGCCAAAACATGATCAATATAATTGGAGATTTTCAACGCCCGCTTAGGTCGCCAAGCCCAAACTGAGGGGGCAACATAATGTGCTATCGGTATATTTTGATTAAATGATTTAACTTTTTTTGCAACACGAAAACAAAATTCAGGAGCGTCGATAGTTAACAGAATGTCAGGTTTTTCATCCAAAATAGCTGAAACAGTTTGGTTCAACCTTTTCTTTAAATTTTTATAATGGGAAACAATTTCTACAAATCCCATCACAGACAGCTCACTGATGGGAAAAATTGAAGCAAGGCCCCTACTGTTCATTTCAGCACCACCGATACCTACAAACTCTGGTGAAGCATCGAGTGTTTCTCTTAAACCATCAATTACAGCAGATCCTAATTTATCTCCAGAATCTTCACCGGCTATTATAAATATTTTCAAACTAAGCTTTCCTTGGCCAAAATAAAAAAATTATTAGCCTCAGCTATTTCGATGCATCTTTCTCTTTCTAAAAGCATCACAGAGTTAGGCGATATTACCAAACCACGAAGACCTGCTTTACAAGCTAGATCAACCGTTTTTGGACCAATAACTGGCATGTCAAATCTTAAATCCTGATCGGCTTTTGGGCGCTTTACAAAGATACCACCCAATCCGTTAACCCTTAGATGAGAAGCTGTTTTGGCAACAAAAGTTAATAATTCATTTGTACCTTGCAAGGTTTCGATACCTAATACTAGTCCGTTTTCTATGACAATACCTTGGCCTATATCCTGAGGCCCTAAGGTCTTTAACACATCATCAGCTTTAGAAATATCTCTTGAAAAAAATTCGTATGAAGAACCACAGACAAACCCGGGAGCAACAGTGACGTTAGGAACTATATCTGAAGCTCCCAATATTTTATAACCCTTTTGTTCAAATTCTGTCGCGATAAAAGAAAGCAATTCATTATCGCCTTGAACTAATTTTGCATTAAGCTTTGGTAATATATTTTCGGTGTATTCATCCATTTTACTATAATCAAACTGCGGCCTAGAAATAGCACCAGCCATAACCACCCGCCGAATACCAGTTTGTTTTAGGCTATCAAATAAAAAACCAAGTTTTTCAAATTCGCAGTTAATAACTTTATTTTCAAAAATTGCATTCGAATTGTTAAATGCTATAACCGTCGCCTTTTTATAAAAATTTTTTATAATTAAAGGAAGTTTGCCAGAGCCACTTATTATGGCTAAATCAGACCCATCATCCATTAGTAAACTCACCTGGCGTTAAAAACGAACGATCGCTAGCACCCAATATAAAATTTACAATTAAATCCACATACTCACTTGTTGTTTCTTCCCCCAGCCTCTTAGCCCTTTCTTGGAAAGTCCCTTCTCCTTGCGCTAGAGTTTGAAAGGCTGCACGCAATGCAGTTATATCATTTCTTTTGACACCCTTTCTTTTCAATCCAATTAAATTTAACCCATCCAAAGCTCCTCGAGGACCTTGTACCAAACCAAAAGGAATAACATCATTAGTCACCATAGTAACCGCACCAATAATTGCGCCTCGCCCAATTCTAACAAATTGATGAATGCCAGATAACCCACCGATAATTACATCATCTTCAATGACACAATGACCGGCAACTGCTCCACAATTTGCTATAATAACTTTATTTTTTATTTTAACGTCATGGGCCACGTGACTCCCTGTCATTAACAAACAGTCATCACCAATTGAAGTTAATCCCCCACCTAATGCCGTTCCTGTGTTTATAGTTACATGCTCTCTAATTTGGTTTCGTTTGCCAATTTTTAAGTTTGTTTTTTCACCTTCAAACTTCAAATCTTGCGGAATTTCTCCGATGACTGCAAATGGGTATATAACAGTTTTCTCTCCTATTTCTGTTATCCCTTTGATAACAACGTGGCTTTTTAATTGAACTCCAGAATGCAACTTTACGTCAGCACCTATGTAACTAAAAGGGCCGATCCTAACGTCATCGGCTATTTGTGCTCCGGGCTCTATAACCACAGTAGGATGAATTCGATTATTTTTCATTGCGCACATTTAAGAAGGTAATTCCATCATTGCAGTAAACTCAACTTGAGCCGCAATCACGCCTTCGACACTCGCCTCACCAGAAAATTTCCATACTTTACTGCCTAGTTTTCCTCGCAAAACGTTAACTTTTAATTCAAGTCTATCTCCAGGTTCAACCTTGCGTCTGAATTTACAGTTATCAATCCCCATGAAATAGATTAAAAGATTTTTTTCTTCCAAATTAAGAGAAACACCAACCATCACAGCCGCTGTTTGCGCTAAAGCTTCGACGATCAAAACTCCAGGCATTATTGGGAAACTAGGGAAATGTCCCTGAAAAAAGGGTTCGTTGAAAGTAACATTTTTTATACCTTTTGCGGCCTTTAAAGAGTTAATTTCAACAACTTTATCAACAAGTAAAAATGGATATCGATGCGGAATTATTTTTTTAATTAATTGTATATCAGCCGATTTAAGATTTTTTTCCACAAAAACTCCTGTCATCTAAAATTTTAGATCAGCTTTGTGAAGTTTTTTTAAAATTCAACAAACACTAATCAATCAAAAAGTAGACTATGTTACTGCACTTTTTATTCAATCATTTTACCGTCGGAAACAATACCGTCTCCAAGAACACGGTCAATCGTCTCTATTGCATCTTGAGTTATATCTATCGAGCTATCAAATAATACAACATTTCTTTGATCAAGTAAAATCATACCACCCTGTTCAGAAACAATCTGAAATAAAATTGGGTAAATAGCCTTAAAAAATTCCGCTTCTCCTTTTTTCAACTGATCATTTAAAATTTCTTCTTTCTTTGCCTGATTTAATCTAATATCAGAAACTTTTTCATCGAATGCGATTGCTTTTTTGAGGAATTCATCTGCTGCAAGTGTTTTTCTTAATTCGCTTAACAATTTCTCTTCAATCAAAAGCTCTGACTCCAAAATATCATTTTCTCTTTGGAGCTTTAACCGAGATTTATTATGCTCAGTTAGGATATATTTACCGAAATTTGTAAATTTTAGCATTTTACTAATATCAACGGTAAATACATCGGAATGATCAGATACCAAGCCAAGTGTTGGGGTAAATAAAGCGAAACAAAGACTAAGTATTTTAAAGCGTATCATTAAAAGCGAGTTGAAATTGTTAGATCAAATGATTCTTCCAAGTCATATAAGTCTTTACTTAGAACATCGCTAAAATTAAATCTTAGCGGCCCAATAGGCGTTTTCCAAAATATCGAAGCACCAATAGACTGACGCCATGATCCCTCTTCATAAAGAACGTTACTGTTTGTTTGAGATAACGACCATAAATTACCAATATCATAGAAGAGACCTCCACTTATTCCATATTCTTCAGGCAGGCCCAAGGGAAATTCCGCCTCAAATCTGGCCACAGCGAAGTTTTCTCCTCCTAAAGCATCATTAATTGAATTAGTACATTGCCTGTTAGGACACTCCCGTGGGCCTAACCCTCCAGGCTTAAAACCACGCATTTTACTAGAGCTCAGGAAAAACCTATCATTGACAGAACTACTACCTTTATTAAGTGAAAGGTTTCCACCTTCAAAAACAGCTTTCATCTTTAATTCTTCTTTGAAAGCTTCTCGATAGGCTGCAGCTTTTACTGTCGACTTAACGCCTTCTTGGTCTCCTCCAAGTCCAATGAATTTTTGACCTAATTGAAATAAAAAACCATTTTTAGGACCAGTTTTATAAAGTCGGCTATCATGAGTAAACATATAACCCAAGCCCGACGACGACTTATTCCCTTCACTTACTTCATCAGCAATTAGCCCCCCTACTGACCCCGCGTTGCTTAAATCATTTTCTGAATAAGAATAATCAACTTTCAATGTTGATTTGTCGCCAATAGGAAAAATAACGTAAGGTTGCAGAAGAATAGCACTCGTATCATAATCTGCATTTTGTTTATTTGTATCTTTCCAAGAAACATTAAAACCAAAACCCAAATCGTTTCTTAAAAACATTGGCTCAAAAAATAAAAATTCATACAATTGATCGTCTTTGCCTGTCTTTATTGCGAAAGATAAACTCTGCCCTCTACCTAAAAAGTTTTTCTCGCCATATTCTATAATGCCACCAAGACCACTTGCACTTGAATAACCGGCCCCAAAAGATAAACTTCCTGTAGGTTTTTCCCGAACATTTACGTCTACTATGACGCTCGAGTTAGTTTGCCCTCTAAGGATGTTAACTTCTACTTTAGAAAACAAACCTAAAGATTTAATTCTTTCTCTCGCAGCTCTTATTTTATTACGACTAAATGGATCACCTTCTGCAAGAAAAAATTGCCGCCGTATCACTCTATCAAGGGTTGAAGTATTTCCGTTAATATCGATCCTTTCTATAAAAAGGCGTTCGCCCTTTACCAACTTAAAATTGATATTGAGCACTAATTCATTTAAATTTTTCGAGATTTGTGGCTCTGCTCTTATAAAGTTATAACCTTTCAATTCTAGATTTTCTTCAATATTTTCAGAAGCTAATTCTATAAGGGATGGAGAATAAATTTCTCCTGATTTTAGTTTAATGAGAGGATAAAATTCATCTGTATCGATCTCATTTAACTGAGATGAAATTGAAACCTGCCCTACTTTAAACTGTGGACCCTCTTTAATATTATATACTATGAAGAACCCATCTTTTTCTTCTGATAATTCAGCATTAATATCGTTAATTTTAAAATCTATGTATCCTCTAGAGCGATAAAACTCGGTTAACAGTCTTCTATCGACGGCAATTCTCTCCTCAATAAGAACATCGCGTAAAATCACTTTTCTCAACGGCCCAGCTTGCTTACTTTGCAAAACTCGTCTCAACCTTCTATCAGTGAAATCTCTATTGCCAACAAAGCTTATTTTCTCAATCTCCACTAAAGGACCGTCATAAATTTCAAAAACAACATTCACTCTATTGTCCGAAAGTTTTATTATCTTTGGCTCTATACGAGCACCAAGTCGACCTGCATTTTTGTAAAAACTTTTTAATGATGTTAAATCACTTTCAAGAGCGAAAGGTGTAAAAACAAATCTAGGTTTAATTGTAATAAGAGGCTCAAGTTTTTCATCTGTAAATCTTTTGTTGCCCTCAAAAGATACACTATTAACGGTAGGATATTCCTGAACGAAAATTTTTAAATTTCCACCGCTTTGGGAAAACTCCACCGACTTAAATAATTCAGAACTAATAATGTTTTTATAGGCCCTGCTTAAATCTTCGTTAGATACAATACTTGCTAATTTCAGATCTGAATAATTAAATATAGCATCACGCGATATTCTATTATTCCCCTCGACGGAAACAGACGTCAGTTTGAAGGCATTTGCGCTTACTGTAGATGGCTCAAATAGAAAGATTTCGCAAAGGAAACCAATCAAAAAAATCAAAAAATACTTTGCCATATTAAGGTTCTCAAAAGTTCATTGTTAAGGACTAACTGTTTATAAATATAAAGTCAAAAGTCTCTTATCGAAAATTCAAGGACATAAAAAGTCGTTAATGATTGAGAATAGCATCAGACATATTAAAAAAATGAAACCAAACGTCATAAATGAATTTAATATGCTTGGATTTGGCTTTTTGCCAATCAGAGCTTCAACCGTAAAAAACAGAAGGTGCCCACCATCTAATGCAGGTATTGGAAATAAATTAATCATCCCGATTGCAGTTGACAAAACCGCTATAAACCAAAAAAAATTCAATCCGCCTTGTTTGACCATTTGCCCAGAAGTTTCTGCAATACTGATTGGACCAGACAAATTGCAGCTACTAATTCTTCCAAATAAAATATGATATAGACCCTTAACCGAACCTTCCATGATTAAATAGATACTCTCAACAGAGTTTGTAATAGAAACCAAAATAGACTGTTTCTTTGTTTCAGGTTGAAAAGGTAAATAGTGACTAACTATTCCAATTCTATAAATACGGTCAAAATCACCTGAGACTGTTGGCACGTCAACTTTCAGGGGTGTCAGCTCTGTAAACTTGATTTCGCCATTACGCCAATATTGGACTTCTAAAACCTCACCTTTTGACTTTTCAACAATATTTTTGATTTGGTTAAAGCTATTAATTTTTTCAGAATTTAAAGTCAGTATAAAATCACCCTTTTTCAAACCAGCTGATATTGCTGCAGACTTAGGCAATACCTGTGCAATTCTTGGTGGATTTTGGATAACGTTATTTAATTTAACAAGCCGACCATCCCTTTCGACTTCGTAGGTTACATATGTATTAGTATCGCCAAGTTTTAAAAAATTTGTAATTTCAGAAAGATCCTCGCTTAGTTGCTTCCCATTAAGTGATTTCACAACATCGCCTTTTTCAAATTTTGCCGAATAAGGCGTTTCAAAGACCTTTTGTACGGTCAATGGAAGATTTGTAACCCCTTGGTTCAAGTAAATTAAGAAAAATATTATTCCAGAAAAAATAAAATTAAAGACTGGTCCTGCTGCCACAGTAAGAAATCGAGCCCATAAGGGTGCTCCATGCATTGATGCACGGCTCAAAACTGCAGAATTACTAGATGATTTAATGTCTAAACCATAACCACTAGCAGAATTTTTGTCTCCTAAAAACTTAACAAAGCCACCAAATGGGAAGGCCGCTATCTGCCATTTAGTACCGTTTCCATCTTCAAAAAAAAGTAAGACAGGCCCAAAACCTATCGAAAAAGTTTCGGCATGTATTCCACTCAACTTCCCAATGTAGTAGTGTCCAAATTCGTGAACGAAAACTATTATAGAGAGGCAAAATATAAAAGCGACAACAGTTATCAACAAATTGCCAACCTGGGGAATAAAAAGAGCATACTCCAAAAGCTTACCTCAATTTTCTTTAACATATTTCTTTGCGACCGATCTTGCCAATAGATCAAGCTCCATTATGTTTTCTATTTCCAATTCACTATCTAGTTCATTTCTTGCATTTAATTCATCCATTGTAGCTTGAACAACATCTGCCATTTCAGTGAACCTTACTTTATTATTTATAAAGTTATCCAGAGCTTCTTCCTTTGCGGCATTAAAAGCTGCTCCCGCTAAACCTCCATGCTCAACAACTTCGTAACCTAACCTAAGCGATGGATATTTTTTGAAGTCTGGTTTCTCAAAATTCAGAGAACCCACCTCAGCGAGATTCACTTCTTCTAGAAACAATTTCAATCTTTTTTCTTCGTGTAATGCATATGCGATAGCGTGCCGCATGTCAGCAGGACCAAGGTGAGCTTTCATTCCTCCATCTTGAAAGCAAGCAATGGCGTGTACAAGAGATTCTGGATGTATAAGGACTTCTATTTCTGATGCATTCAAATTAAAAAATTCCTTAGCCTCAATAATTTCCAAAGCCTTGTTAAATAGCGATGCGCTATCTATCGTTATTCTCTGTCCCATATCCCAATTAGGATGAGTAGAAGCCTGATCAAGCGTTACATTTTCTAATTCTAACTTTGACAAATTCCGAAATGCACCACCAGATGCGGTAATTATTATTTTCGAAATACTTTCTCTTTCTTCTCCCCTTAACACTTGAGCGATAGCTGAGTGCTCACTATCAACTGGGATTAGTTTTACTCCATGCAAAGCAGAAATTTGTTTCATAATTGGTCCAGCAGCAACCATACTTTCTTTATTTGCTAGGGCTAAATTAGCACCAGACTCGAGAGCATTTAATCCAGGCAACAAACCAGCGGAACCAACAATTGCTGACATGACCCAATCAGTTTGTCGAGCTGAAACTTCTAGGACACCACTAGCACCAGCACAAACCTCAATTTTATGCCCAGAGAGTAAATTTTTTAAATCAGAGAACTTACTTGCATCCGCAGTTGCCACAATATCGGCATTGAATTCAATAGCATTCCTAGCTAGCAGCTCTATATTTTCAGAACCTGTTAAACCAACAACCTTAAATTTGTCTTTTTCAAGTGAAATTAAATTTAAAGTATTTTGGCCAATTGAGCCGGTAGCTCCCAAAATACTAATTTTTTTCATTAGTAGATCCACTCAAAGACAAGACCAGTCATAACAGTAGCTCCAATAAATCCATCAAAACGATCCATAAACCCACCATGTCCTGGCAGCAAATTTGAACTATCTTTAACTTCACTCATTCTTTTAAGGTGACTTTGTATCATATCGCCTATTTGAGCTGCAACAGACAATAAGATGCTTATAGAAATGAAAGTGACAAAGAGGTTTTTGGGGGCAACATTGCCAACAAATGACCAGGAAAACATTCCAACTGCCAACCAGCCAGCCAAAACGCCAGACCAAGTCTTTTTCGGGCTTATGCGAGGAAAAATTTTAGGGCCACCAACAGCGCGTCCAATGATGTAACCAGCTATATCGGTAACCACAACTATCCCAATAAGCCATATCGTATGTAAAAGGCCAAAGTCTAAGCGTACTTTGTAAAAAACGATACCACAAATAATAACAGCCAATGAATATATAGCTCCAAAATTTCTACTATGGTGAAAAAAGATCCTCTGGAAGTGAAAATTGATAAGTAAAATAAATAATGACACCAAAAGGCTTTGAGAACCTAAAA
>Ga0181568_10006033_pt1 | contig 10602 bp, 13 predicted proteins | sample 101ome_20_FD_133758 | JGI IMG/M metagenome (GOLD analysis project Ga0181568, IMG submission 133758) | Coastal salt marsh microbial communities from the Groves Creek Marsh, Skidaway Island, Georgia - 101404AT metaG (megahit assembly) | ecosystem: Environmental > Aquatic > Marine > Intertidal...
ATTTAAACAATCTATTCGCATCTAATGGTGTAGATCCTACCCATGTATCATTTTCTTCATCATATACACCCTTAATATTATATTGAGTCTTGTTTTCTTTCGAATTCTTTTGTACATATAATTTCGAATTTGGTTTTATTAAATTCCCTAATCCTAGTGATGGACTATGCGCCATGTATTCACTTCCATCTTCTAATTTTATATCTGCTACATATGGACTTTTTATTTTTTTTGATGGTCTTGATACACAATACGCTATGATGCACGGTTGTTCAAACTTGTACATGACTAAGCGTTTAATGTATTATATTATGCATTTTATTTTTCTTTAAGTATTTTTTTACTGGTGATTCTAAAACTAATGGAACGTATTTTATTCTGTAGTTTCAATAAATGGTTCTTGTGATACAGTTTCGTTTTTACATTTGTTATTAAAATAATATCCAGCAAATATTGCAATTATTAATGCTAGTATTAATACAAAATGTTTTTTAAGTAATTCTATAATTCTTTCCATCATACTTGGTGGTGATTGTTTTTCATTTTGTTCTTCTTGTTTTCCATTACCTTCTATTTCACTCATTTATATATATCATTATTTTTTATTATTTTTCAAACATACAATATCCTAATTTTACATTTGAATTCGCGTTTCTAAATATATTATCATTTATACTATATTCAGGATATCTTTCTTTATTTACATGTGGATATTTACATTCTTTTTTTTCTAAAGGTTCTATGTATTTTGAATATAAATACATTTTTTCATTTTCGTGTTCTATTTTTTTCAGTTTCTTGGCTTCTTTATTATATTTATTATATAAGACTTCTTTTGTCATATTATAATCAACTATTGATTCCATTTAATTTTATTTCAGAAATTATTTTTAATATCTTTTCTTCGCTATTTTCTAACTCATTTATAATATATACTTTGTTTGTTTTTTTGAGTTTTTCTATCTCTTCTTCGTATATTCTTTCTAATTCCTCTACATATTCCGACATATTTTTGTTTATTTCACAATTTCTATTTCTTTGTTTAATTCTTTCAATACATGTTTTATATCCTATATTTAAGTATATGTAATAATCAGGGGGGGATACATCACGATTACTTATATCTTCTATCAAATAATATTCATGATCATTTATATACCCGCTATTATACATATTTTTCCCAAATATATAACACGCTTCCCACACACTTCTTTCTGTAAATTTATATTTTAACATATTATCTTTTCTTTTTTTAAAACTATTTATAATTTCCATTTGTAATGTGAATCCCCATCGCTTTTTATCTTCGTAAAATTTAGATAAAAAATTCCATGATTCTACATCTTCATACTCTACATCATATCCATTTTTTTCTAAAAATTTTAGTATTGTACTTTTTCCACTTCCTATATTTCCTATTATTGATATTTCATACATTTTTGTTGCGTTCCACTAACTCTACACAAAATCAGTTAAAGCCTTATACCAACGTTTTCATTTGTTTCTACTTATTGAAGAAATTACTTCCTTAAGTAATGTAATCAAGATTCAAAATTAATTTTTACTAACAATATAATTAAATTCATTTTGAAAATATTTTTTCAATTTATTTTTATTAATATTATTTATGTTAGGAACATTAAACATATTATCATTGATTAGACTATTCATATTAGATTTAATGTAATCAAGATGAGCTAGAAACATTGCAAAAAAATCAAATGGGAAATATAACATTGGATTATGCGATTTATTTTTGTTATCCATTTCATATACATATATTAAATTTTTAACAACGTTATGTACGTTATTATCAACATTTTTACTTTGATTGAAAATATTTGTTGTTATATTTGTTATATTCTTTCCGATTTCTTTTAATTTTTCATAAAATTTTATTTTTTGTATAATATAATCTTTTTTAATGCTATCCAATGTGTTATCTGATATTGATGATAATGATATTTTTCTTTTTGTAATATCTTCATATTTTTTAATATTATTACTTAATTTGTTTAATTTATCTTCATAATATTTCATTTTATTTTTGTATCCATTAACAAACGTTTTTATAAGTTTTTGTTTTGCTTTGTCAGCAGTGTTTTTGAAAATTTTCAATCTTGTGTTTGCTTTTGGAAAACTTCGCACGTAATTATACAGATTATTTCGTTGTGATTTAGAAATAGGTAATTCTTTATACATACTTGAACCACCCATTATTTTGCTGATTACTTTTGAATCCAGCCCTTTATTATAAAAATGTGTTATCAATTTCAATTTGTTTTCGTTATTTATCAGATTAACTGGCTTGTATAAAAATAGCTCTGGGAAATGTCTTTTTCTATCGTAATCATTTAACGAGCTTTCAATTACCCCCCTGAAAAAGTTCACATAATTGTTATTGTTCATTGAATAATATTTATATTATTTTTCATAATATAAAAATAATATAACAAAAAACAACTACGCATCTTCTATTTTGAAAAGCATCTAAGCGTTCCACTAACTCTACGCAAAACATAATTATAACTCTACCGTATTCACATTTTAATTAATAACATACTATTTTTTTTTATTATATTAATGTAATGGGTAACACTAATTCTAGTAATACGAGTACAACTAGTAATACGAGTACAACTAGTAATACAACTACATATGGACCTGGAAAAAATGCATTGGTGAAAGAAAGAAACGATCTAAAAGCTGAAGTTGATAGTCTCATAAAAGAAAATGATAGACTCAAAAAAGAATATGAAAGAGAAAAACATGATAAACATATAGAAAAAACAACCGCAAAATTAGGTTTCTATGTTAATACTCTTCATAGAATAGCACCTACTCTTAAAATCATAAAAATTATTAACAATATAACTGAACAATCTAAAGATCATATATGTAAATTATTAGAAAATGTTATAAAAGAGGTACAAAGTATGTCTCGTGATAGCTTTCCTAGTTGTATAGAAATAGAGCATTTTGATTACCGATTTAATGAACAAGCTTTAAATATATTGTCGGATATTATATCACGTGCTTGGTCACGTGTGATTGAATCGAAAACAGGAACTATGATTGATTCGAAAACTTCTATAGAAGGAATGCCAAAGATTATGACTATGCCTAATTTTAAATTATCTGATATTAAATTAACTTCATTCCCACAAATAGATCACCCACAACTACCTACCCCACAACCGCTTAGAAACCCCCGCTCACAATCAGCTCACAATTCAATACCTGAACAACATGCTGGAGCTGAACGACGTGCTGAAGCTGTTCCCGCACTACAAGAAACTACTTTACGAGAAACACGTGATATAAATGAATTTGTACTATTTATAGGGCACCATATTACTGATAATAAAGAACTTTTTTGTACTCATAATAGGTTTGATAGAATTAAACTTTTAAAATTTTTTAAAGATTTAAAAGAAATTTTTTGTAAAGCTGTATTATCAGAAAATTTAAATTTTATTGGACTTTCATTGGTTTCTGAAAATGATTTTATAATTGAATTTATAAAAAGATATAATACTTTTATTCAAAAAACTATAAATTCTAGGTTATGTTATGATTTAAAAGAAATTATAAATAAAAAAGAATTTGTAGAAATTTGCAATGATACAGAATCGTTATCAAGATCTCAAATGTTACAAAATCTTCCTATTGATATTAGATTTTCGTTTTTAGAAATTTTAGAAATCGTCAATCAAAAATGCAAAAATAAGAATGAAATGCCTATTTTCTTGAATTCTATTTATAATACATTATGTAATCATTAATTATTAGGTAATCATTTTTAAAGCATCATCTATTTTTAAATTTTTATATTCTAATTCATGAAAAATATGCCCCTTTTTTTCTAAATTACATATATGTAGATGCAAACTATTAACACTATTATGAGGAAAACAATGAAAGTATAAACCGTAATTCTCCCAACCTCTTTGTTTTACATAATATTCTGCAATTTCTTTCATTTTTTCTAAAAATTCATGCTCTTTATTAAGAATTATCGTTGATATATTGAAATATTTCCAATTCATTTTTTTTGTAGTCAAAAATACATGCCCTGGTCCATTATGATCAGGACCACACATAGATGCATTTTTATATGACGTATTATTCCAATTATCATCATTTTCTTTCTTATTATAACATATCATCCATTCTTCTTGCATTTCTTTTGTAATTAATTGTGGGGCATCATTTATCATTTTTCCAGATGCGTATCTTGCAAACACATTAAATGGTTTCATGGTACTAGTCAAATTACCATAATCTTCACTACAACAATCCATATTTATGAATTCATTTTCATACAGGTATTTATAAATGCTTTTATTATGATTATTTTCTTTTGCGTATTTTATATATTCTTTTAATGTTTCATAATTATTTATTACTGGAAATGTTTTTTTCATTTCTTGTATGTTATAATTACTCATTGTTGGTTTTGGAAATACTATAGACGTGTTACAACCCATTTTATTTATTTATTATATATTTTATTCTTTAAGTAAAAATAATTTAAAGAAATTATTATATATATATATATAAATGTTTGCTATTTTAAATTCTTCTCTTATAATATGTTCTAATAAAAAATTTAGATCTAAAATAATTAATAAAAGAAAACAAAGTTTGGGTAACCTTGGTAAATTTGTTAAATCAGAAGTACAAGAAACTCGAACTATTTTTCAAGATCATGTTAAATATATAAGAAAAAATAAAAACACAAATAAAAACACAAATAAAAACACAAAAGAAAATACCAAAAAAATTAATGATAATGATATAGAGGTTTTAGACGCTGAATTCTTTGAAAAATAATTACATTTTACATCAAACTATATATACATCAAATATATTATTATACAAAAAACAAGAAATTGTAGATTTTTTAAATCTTTTTTTATTAATTTTGTTCTGTTTCTTGTTGAATATGATGTTTTTTCTATTTCTATTATAGATGTATTCATATTTTTAATCTTTGATGGTATTTCTACAATCTCTTCTAATACTCCACTTAAAGAGCCAAGTGTTATATTATTATCAACTTTTTCTTCTAAATATGGTTTTATTATTTTTAGTGGTTTATAATCTGGATCTAATTTTCTACATATTCCATCTAATAATGTTAAACTTTTACCTATATATATCAAATCATTACTTATTGAAAATGGTCTTTTTGTATCACTAAACCCTAATTCATTTAACGTTTCTACGGATTCTTCAAACAATTCTTCTTCTTTATTCATATTTACCATCTGAAATATATTATCAAAGAAAAATACTATATTTGCTTGGTTTGTTGTCGGTATTATTAATTTTGATGCTATTAATAGTTTTGTTAATTTTTTTGAATCTTTTTGGATTAAACTTAATATTATATCATCGAACGAATTCTGTATTAATTCGCTTATATCTATAGTTAATCCAAAATCATATAATATCAACATTGAATCTCTATACGCTACATTTCCTGGATGCGGATCCCCATGTATTACCCCATATTCTATTAATTGTTTTAAAAACGTTTTTATTATAATTTTTACTGCTTTCTTTTTATCTTCTTCGTTTTCTATTTCTGTGATTTTTACACCTTCTATATATTCCATAACTAATATTTTTTTCGTGCTGTATTTGTCACATATCCTTGGGATTTTACATTTTGTTTTATAAAAATTCTTTCTAAATATTTTTGCATTTTTAGCTTCGTTTTCATAATCTATTTCTTCTATTAAATATCTTTCAGATTCATCTAATAATTTCATGTCATATGATTTAGTAATTTTCAAATAACTAAATATTTCAAATATTTCTCTTATGTTTTTTAAATCTTGTTTTATAATTTTATCTATTCCTGGTCTTTGTATTTTTACTATCACATTTACACCATTCTTTAATATAGCTTGATGTACTTGTCCTATACTTGCTGCCTTATACGGTTTCTCTTCAAATTTTTCGAATATTCTCTCAAATGGTATATTTAATTCTTTATTCACATATTCTTTTATATTACAGTCTTCTATTGCAGGACATTCATCTTGTAATGATATTAGCTCATTTATCAAGTTTTCATTAAATATATCTTGTCTAGAACTTGCTATTTGTCCTAATTTTATAAATGTAGGTCCTAAACTTATTAATTGTTCTCTTGTCCATACTCCTAATACTTGATATTCTTTATCATATTTCTTTTTATTTTGATTTATGTTATATACTATATCTATCTTGGCTTTTTTTATAGCAAATTTTGATGCGAAATCCCATGTTCTTAATCTCTGTATATTTTGTATTTTTAGTGTTTTCATCTATATTTTATTTATTTTTTGTATTTTTTTTTTTAAACCGGTTTATAATTATGTATCAAATCTTTATCATGTTTATATTGTTCTAATTCCTTTTTTAATTTTGTTTTTTCATGGTTCTTGCATAAATTATACATATTACATTCATGCTTTTCTACACTATAACATTTCATACAATATTTCATATCACAATATTTACATGTTTGTATGTCATATTTTGGTACTCTTTTTATACAATTATTACACTTCATTTATTTATTTAATCTTTTTTTTTTTAAATCATTTTCATTATTCTTCTTCTTAGTGGTTTTCCGTATTTTTCTATCTCAAATTCTTTGTATCCATCTTTTCCAGGCCATGATGCACTTCGGTTCTTCATCCATGAAAAATATTCACTTTTATGATTAATTCTTTTTTTTAAACTTGTTTTGTTTATATATTGTTTCATTGATTTTATATCCGCGCACGATACCGCTATCAATATATTTATACATGTTTTTAAATCTCTTTTCTTTATACCAAGCTTTTTATACTCTTTTTCACATAATTTTACATATTCTTTTCCATCTTTTCCTAATTTTATACAATTTCCAAATTCCCAATGTAATTCACATATAAATGCCGCTAATTTTATTTCTTCTTCTGTAAATCCTTCGTTTTCAAATACTTTTTTAAAATTTATTTTTTTTTCTTTTTTATTATTCATAAATATTTCTTTTTCATTTATTAGTAAATTTCTTCCATTATGTGGATGTCTGTTGATGTCATAATATAATTGTTTTTCTTGTACTTTACCTATATCATGTATAAACGCACAAAATATACTTATTTTTTTATCTTCTGTTTTTATATCTTTACACCATTCATTTTCTTCTTTTATCCATTCTTCCATATTTAACCCACTCCATATGCTATGCTCTAATAAATTTCCCGCATGAAAATCTACATTTGTTGTTTTATACTCTTTCATCATTTTATATAACTGTTCTATATCTTTGTTTCTTATTACACCTTGATATTGCCAATCTTTTTTGTTTTCATAATCTCTTTCTATACTTTTTAACGGATTTGCTATTACATATTCACTAAATTTATATCCGTATTTTTCTCCATTCCCTTTTTTCCCCATTTTTGGAAACGCATATCCATCATATCCATATTTTTTTGTTAATTTTATTAGTCCTTCCGCAGTTTTACTATATCCATTACCTCTTCTCGTACTATCTCCTATCGCTATTTTTCCTATTACTCTTTCAAACGGATGATATCTTTTGTAATATTTTTTATTTTGTTTCTTTATTTCCTCTATTATTTTATAATCATTTTTTAAATCTTTTAGTTCTTCTTTCGTTAATTCTTTGTTTTTATACTTCGTTATTACCATCATATTAAATATATCACTCATGTCTATAAATTTTAATGTTTTTTTCGGTTTATATGCGTGTATACAAAACTTATAACAATCAAAGTTTTTTCCTAATTCTTTTTTTGTGTTTTTATCCATACCCCATGAATAATAGTTTGCAGTACATGTTTCACCTCCTAGCCATATATGACTTGGTTTTAACCTTTTATATATTATTTCTCTTTTCTTTTCATCTTCTTCTTCTTTGTCTTTTAATATTTCTTTATCTTTGTTTTTTAGATGGTCTCCGCTTTTATAAAAATCTTTCATCGGAAATTCTAAATTTCTTAAACATAATGATACAGATCCATGATATAGTTTTATGTCTTTAGGAACAAATTCTACTATATTAAATTCTCCGTCAAAATAAAATTTACCTTTATCAAACATATATCTTTGAAAACCATACTGATTTTTCATTTATTATTATATATTACATTTTTTTGGTAAATCATTTAGGTTGGGTTATAGATTTCTTTTGTGTAGAGTTAGTGAAACGTTTTTAAATACTTAAAGAAAACTTACATATATACACAATACAAATATGGGATCTTCACCTAGTAAAAATTTCGACTCTTACGGTTATCCTACAGATTACAATTTATGGAACGAGAAAGTCGCTACAATTCATTTACTTGATTCATCTTTTTACAATTCTTATATACATGATATTTCTAATTTTCGCGATCCTACTGATATTGTAACTGGTTATCAATCGTGAATATTTTTATCTACATATAATTTCATGTTCTTTCGGATATTACTGTTAATATTTTTTTTTAAAATATTTTCTATTACTGTTTTATAACATCCTAATTTATGTGGATGTTTTTTCGCATTGTTTTTATTATATTCTTTTTTTGAATTCTTTTTTTCTCCGCTACATGCATATGTTAGTTTATTTTTACCTTGCACATTTTCAGCTTCTATATCTTTGTTTCCATCATAAAATTTAAATATATGTTTCTTTTTGTTTATCACAATCTCATGTTCTGTATTTGTTTCTTGCATCTTTTTTTTAATTTTCGCGCCTATTTTGTATCGTTTTAAATGTGCCTGCAACACCCAATCTCTTTTATTGTAATGATTTACTATTCTAATTTTATTTGATTCATCTTTTGGTATAAATGCAGCTCCACCTATTGTATGAATCTCTGTTACACTATCAGGTACATATTTTAACGCATCGTATAATATCAAACTACCATGTGAATGTGCTATAATTGTTTTTATGTTTTTTTTATTTTTATTTTTAAATCTATCTTTTAATCGTTTTATCGCATCCGATTCAAATATTCTTAATCCTGTTATTCCATATAGTTCGTTCAGAAATAATCTTGCAAAATCCGATTTCACACTTTTTGATTTATAATCAAATATTTCTACATCTTTATCTTTTATTTTTAAATCTTTCATATAGTTTTCTATTCTATATACCATTGTTTTTTGATTTTTCATTCCAGGTATCAATAATGTACTCATTTATATATATATATATATTTTTATTCGGTATATATATTATCTACATATATTCATTATAATTTCATAGGGTTTTCCGTTCCACTAACTCTATAAAAATCTATAACCCTACCTAAAGTTATTTTGTTTTACCAAGATAACAATTAATTATAAATGATATTATATATTATATATGATTGTATATAATTATATAAAAACAAATATTATCATATATAAGATTTGTTAATATATCATAATAATAAAAATGTAGAGTTATGTTTTTGTAGATTTTTCTTTATCATATTTGATTTTCTACTTATGTTTTTTTGTATATATATATGTTTTATATATATGTTTTATATATATTTTTATATATATTTATAATATAAAATATTTTATATATATTTATAATATAATTTATTAATAGTTCATCTATTAAATAAATTGTAGAATATGTAGTTCAGCTATCAGCTATGTCATAAAAGATTCTTGAAAAATAAATGGCCAAAAAACGGGATTTTGACCAAAAAAATGGACAAAAATATGAGATACTTTTGTTGAGAAATAAAAATATATATATATATATAAATGCTAACTATTGGGATAATAAATCCACCAAAGAGAATGTGGCCGGAGAAGTTTCCGATTGATGATAAACGACCATGGTTAAAGAATGTACCAAAAATTAAAAGATTTAATGATAATACTGTATCAAAACAAGTAGCTGTAAATTATTATTTAAAGTGGAAATATGGAAAGAAATATAACTTTTTATTTATAAGTGGAAAAACTTCTATAAAACCAGAATACGAAGAAAAGTTTTGGAAAAAGGTAGATTATGTATATAATGGATTTATGGATCTAAATAGTGCGGGTTTAACGACAAGTCCAAGTAGTATAAGGTATAGAAAAATATATAGTAATATATTGAAAAAATACAATGATAAATTAATAATACCATATTCGTATCAAGAATTTACAACTAAAAAATGTGAATATTACACATATGCAAAACAACATGGAATACCTATAGTACCATATAAATGTATATTACCAACAAATACAAATAAAAATATAACAGATAAAATAAATGAAATAAAAAATGAGGAGAACTCCAACTTATTTGTTAAACCATCTGGAGGATACGCATCAAGAGATGTATTTTCGTTTAATAAAAATACAGATACAAAAAAAATAGTATCAAAAATATCATCATTAAAAGATAAATATGCAGAAGTTGTTCTTGCGAAAAAGATAGCAAAATTTGATACAACATTAGAAGTTAGATTTTATTATTATGGTAATACATTATCATATATATTAGCTAATGATTCAAAAGGGGATTTTTATGTAGTAGATTATCAACATCCCAAAGCAAATTATTATAAAAAACTAAATAAAATACCTAAATGGATAACAAAT
>Ga0181568_10006041_pt1 | contig 10596 bp, 7 predicted proteins | sample 101ome_20_FD_133758 | JGI IMG/M metagenome (GOLD analysis project Ga0181568, IMG submission 133758) | Coastal salt marsh microbial communities from the Groves Creek Marsh, Skidaway Island, Georgia - 101404AT metaG (megahit assembly) | ecosystem: Environmental > Aquatic > Marine > Intertidal zone...
TATCTTCTTCAATCAGTCGACCAAGTATTTTTTGAAGTTTTTAATATCAAGAAAAAAGATTTGCCTTGGCAATCTCAAAACTCAGAGGATGAGTGGAATAAAACGTTAAGAAAAGTCAGACTAGGTATTTTTAAACTATATTTTGAATATGTGAAGAAAGAGAGGGTTTATCACTAATGAAAAATTATATAAGAAACATCATTAAAGACAGGCTTATTAACTGTAAGGAATGGGAAAATAATGTTGAAATATATCTTCATAATAGAGAATTAACTAAAAAAACTGACTTTGAACATTATAAGTCAAGACCCATTTTAAAATTAATTCTAAATCTTTATTTTTTACCTTACAATATTCTTAAACAGCTCAATTATATGAGAATAATGAATGAGTATAAAAAAAATAAAATTGAGATCGAAATTTTATCTAAAGAGATTAAAGTTAAAAATATAGGAAATTATGAGAAACAAAAAAAATAAATTTTTAATCTCTCCGAGTGATTTAAATAATTTTATTTCATGTAAATATATAACTAAAAATAATATTCGTTTTTTAAATAAAGAGATTGAGAAAAAAGACGAAACTATTGACCAAAAAATTAGAAAAAAATTTGGTATTGAACATGAAGAACATCATTTTAATCTTTTAAAGAAGAAATATAAATCTAACATCATAATACCTACAGATGTGGATGAAGATGAAAGAGCTAAAAAGACCATTACTGCAATGGAAAAAGGTGTTGATTTTATTTATCACGCTTATTTTATAGATAAACAATTTAGAGGTGAAGCAGACTTTTTAATAAAGACCAACTATCCCTCAAAAAAATGGAAATATAGCTATGAGGTTTATGATACAAAAATAAGTCGCAAACTTAAACCAAGACACTTACAACAAATAACAGCTTACTCATATTTCATTGAGCTAATTCAAGGATCATTGCCAAAAAAAATGTATTTAATTGATGGTACTAATAAAACACATCCATATAAGCCAAAAGAATTTATTAGTCAGTTTAAATTTGCAAAAAAACAATTTGAATTTTTTTTATCAGAAAAAAAAGAACAAAACATTTATCCAGAAAAATGTAGTTCATGTTCTTCTTGCGAGTGGAATGAAGTTTGTGAAGACATTTGGGTTAAGGATAATTATATTAATCAAGTAGCTCGAATTAATAGATCTCAGACAGAGAAATTAAAAAAAGAAAATATCAATACTGTAGAAAAACTATCATTAAAAAAAGTAAACGATATTAAATCGAAAATTAATTCAGAAACAACAGAAAGATTAATTGAACAAGCAAAATTGCAGGAAGAAAAAAGAAAAACCAACAAAAGCAAATGGGTATTATTACAAAGTAAGCCTAATAAAGGTTTTTATAAATTACCAGAACCTAATGAGGGTGACTTGTTTTATGATATTGAAGGTTATCCATTAAAAGATGGTCGTGGATTTGAGTATCTACATGGGGTTTATCATTTAGATAAAGACAAAATGGTATTCAAAGATTTTTGGGCAAAAGATTTTGATTTTAAATATGAAAAAGAAAATTATGTAAAATTAATTAAATTTTTTAAAGACCACTTTAATAAATACCCAGATGCATACATTTATCATTACGGTGATTATGAAAAAAGATCGTTAAGAACACTTTCTTCCTTATATTCCTCGGAATATCCTGAGGAGGAACATTATCTTGATAGATTATTAAGATTAGAAAAATTTGTTGATTTACTTCAGATTACAACAAATTGCATAAGAACTTCAGAAAAAGATATGTCTTTAAAAACTATTGAGCAATTTTATGAACCTCCTTTTGTAAGAAAATCAAACATTAAAAAGGCCGATGATAGTGTTGCTTTATATGATGAGTGGTTAATAAATAAAAAAGAAGCACTTAAAAAAGATATAATTGACTACAACGAAGATGATTGTATATCGACGTATCAATTACGAAACTTTCTTATTAAATATAAACCAGAAAATATTAATTTCTTCGTTAAATCAGAAGAAGAAAAAGAAAAAAAATCAAAAGAAAAAAGCTGGGAAATAACTTCATCAGAATTAATTAAAGATCTAAAGAAAATTTTAAATAAAGATAAAAGAACTATAGTTGATGATTTAATTGATTTAGTAGGATTTCATAGAAGAGAACAAAAACCTGAGTATCATTTCTTTTATGATCGTTTAGAAAAAGACCATTTAGAACTAGAGGATGATAAATCTTGTATTGGTAATTGTGTTTTAAAATCAAATAAACCTATAATTGAGGAAAAATCATTAATTTTTAAATATGAATTTAGTGATCAGGAGTACAAAATTAAAAAAGGTGATGATGCCTATAGTGTTTTTGACAATAGAAGCTTAGGTAAAGTAGAGGAAATTAGTGAGACTAGTATTGATAAGAACATCTTAGTTATAAGAATTGGCCAAATAGCTTTTAAAAGATTAGGCGAAATGCCTAGTTTAGTATCCTTGGGGCCCAAACAACCCCCTGGAGTTGGCAACAAAGAAAAAGCACTTAACAGTTTTATTAAAAGTGTAATTAAAAAAGAAAAAAATAAATTCAAATGTATTCATGACTTATTAACTAAATCTCTACCAGATATTGAAGGGGTAAAAAAAGGTGAGGATTTAATTAACGAAAAAGAAGATATAATTAAAGAGTCTATAAAAACTGTAAAAGGTCTAAATTCAAGCTATCTTGTTTTTCAAGGCCCTCCAGGAACTGGTAAAACATATACAACTGCAAAAATTATTATTGATTTAATTAAAGATAATAAAAAAGTTGGGGTTTCAAGTAATTCTCATGAGGCTATTAAAACTCTTTTGTATAAAATTGAAGAAGAATGTGATTTTGAATTTAAAGGCATAAAAATATCAAACAAAGAAGAACAGCAATTAAAAGGTCAAATAATTAAAGATGTGGATGGAAAGAATATTGATTTTGATAATACTCAATTAATAGCAGGAACTACTTTTTTCTTTTCAAAACACAGCGAAAAAGATGAAAAAGGTAAAATAAACGAAATTTTACAAGAAAACCAATTAGATTACCTTTTTATTGATGAGGCTGGGCAAGTATCTTTAGCTGATACCATTACTGTTGCAACTACTTGTAAAAATTTAATTTTGATTGGTGACCAAATGCAATTAGCTCAACCAATGCAGGGTGTTCATGTTGGTTGTGCTGACAAAAGTTCACTAGAATTTATTTTAGAAGGAAATGACACTATACCCAAGCAACAAGGAATATTTTTAAACAAAACTAGAAGATTGAGTAAAAAAATTTGTAAATATATATCTGATAGTTTTTACGACTCTAGATTGACACCTCATGAAATTACAAATTCAAGAGAAATTGATTTAAAATTAAAGAATATTGGTAATCAAGGTATTTTCTATATACCAACTACACACACTGGATGTTCACAGAGATCAGATGAAGAAGCTGAAATAGTGGTAGATATTAATTCAAAATTAATTGGGTCTAAATATAAAGATGAAAAAGGAAATGGTAAACTATCGACAAAAGATATAATTGCGATATCTCCTTTTAATGTCCAAAGAAACTTACTCTATCAAAATTTGTCAAAGAAACATTCAACAGATATAAGAGTAGCTACAATCGATAAAATTCAAGGTCAGGAAGGAAAGGTTGTTATAATTTCGATGACCTCCTCTGATGCTGAAGATTTACCAAGAAATAAAAAATTCTTTTTTAGTAGAAATAGATTAAATGTTGCTATCTCAAGAGCACAAAGTGTTTCTATAATCTTATTTAATCCAAATTTGTTATTATCCTCTTGTAAAGAAATTGAAGAAATGAAGTTAATGAATAACTTTTGTAAATTATTAGAATTTGAAATTGAACATCCTTAGATGAATAAATTAACTGACCAGCCTCCTTCAACAAGAAATAAAGGGAATACTAGTAAGGTTAAAACAAAAACACATATTTATCCTAGGAAAAATAGATGGGGTATTGTTTGGTCTGATACACCAGTTTCAGGATCTAGAAGAAATTTAATTACTGATAAATTGGGTAAAAAAATAATTGAAGAATTTAAGCTTGGTTTCTCAAGTGTCCAATTAGAAGAAAAATATAGAATAGATAACGATACAATATTAAGATTTGTTAAAAAAATATTAAAGAAAGATGAATTTGAAAGTATTGAAAAACAAAGAATAAATCAGCACATGTAATGACAAAAGAAATTGAAAGTAAAAATATTACAGAACATTTTAAAGAGAAATATAAAGATGAAACTCTTGAGGACAGAACTTCAAGATGGGTTTTGGGAACAATTAAATTTCAATATGATGTTGCATATATAATTGCTAGTGGTGCTCTAAATGAAGAAAATTCTAGTAAGGAAAATTTTGATAAATTAGCAAAAAAAAAACAAGATCATTTGTTAAACATTTGTGCAAATGCTTATAAACCATTCAAAAAATATTTATTAATTTATACTTGTTATCTTTTTGGTGCTTATTATGAAAATTGCAAAAGAAACAATGTAAAATTTTTATTTACTGCTTCATTTTTAACTAAACAGTTAAAGAATTTCTTTGAAATGGTAAGTAAATTTTACAAAAATCCTGATAAAGACTCGAATTTGTGGATGCCCGCTTGGGACAATTTATTTGGCAAAGATGATCTAGATTTAAATAAAAAATTTTTTCTTGCACATCTTCCTCCGTTAGAAAAAAAACATCTTGATAGCATAGTAAACTGGTTTCTTGATAACAGAAAAACTAATCAAGCTATTCAAGTAGTATTTGATACTGCAAGAAATTATTTTCATTTAGAGGATGATGAAAATTCTCCTTTTAAAAAAATTACATCTGCAAATGATATGGCTGGTACTATAGAATTTGCTTCTGATGGAGATAAAAAAAGATATAAAAACAGTGCGTTATCTAAAGAACATATACTGAGATCTACTTATTATAAACTTGCAGTTAATAATTTAAGTGAAGTGAATGACTGTTATTTGAATACTAAACCAGGAGCTCGGGTTTGGATTGTTCAAGATTTAATTTCAAAAATTATTCGAAATGGTCCTGATTTAAAATATACTGAACAAGAATATGAAAATACTATTTAAAATTACAATTTAATATTTGTCTTTAACTTTTTAATTGTATTTTTTAAAATATTTTGATCACCATCAGCAACTTTAATTAACTTGCTTAACTCATTTACAATATTTTCTTTGTCCTTTTTTAAAAGTTTTGATGCTTCTTTAAAAGTATCATCTATTTTTGCTTGAATAGATTTTGGATTGGCCATTTTCATAAATGACAACATACTTTGAGTTCGTTTGTCACCAAAATTTTTTTTAAATAATTCCTGTTCTTTTTTGGAAAATTTTTTATCTGAGAGAAATATTTCAATTGATCCCCACATTAAAGCTCTGCTAACAACATCTTTATTTGAGTAATCAACCTCATCTCCTATTACTTTTTTGATACTTGCATCTATTTTTTGATCAACAGTCTGAAGATCAAAACTTCCTTTTTTATTAATATTAAAATCTTTATTGTATTCATTGGACATTGAAAACCATATCAATGCTTGCATTCTATTTAAGAAATTAGGATGCGTTGAATACATTAAATTTTTATCTCCTTTAATTTCTTTAAGTTCTCTAAGTTGATCCAAATAACTACTAAAATTAAATTTTAAATATTTATCACTTAAACCAGATGTAATTTTTAACATGGCTCTTAACGAAGCTTCTAAACTTCCACAACCGATGAACCCTATCCTATCCGCACTAATTTCTGCTGCCCTTGAAAAATTTAAAAGATTTAAAGCCTCTACTCTATTTGTGGAAGAGTTGGCTTGAGGATAAAGCGCATGTTGATAATAAAAATGAGCCACCTCATGGGCAATGACAGATTCTAATTCATCACCATTTAAAAGCTCAATTAATTTAGATGTTAATATGATTTCAGCACTATCCCCTAGTGGCATCGCACTACACATAGCTTGTGTTTGAATATGGTTAGCAGTTACAAAAAAATTTAAGTTATTCTCAATTTTTAAACGCTTAAAAACATTTTCGATTGCTTTATTAATGTCAGGAAAAATCTCTTTAGTCACCCTTACAGAAGTTGAAAGAAGTTGATTTAAATTACTTGATTTTGAGTCATTAACTTTTTCATAAGGATCTTTTTTTAATGAAATATTTAATTGAGAAGGATCATCAAAAGAATATCTAAATTTATCTAAATTATTCATTAGCAATTATATTTTTTTCTTAAATTAGCTGTTAATTCAACCATCTTCCTAGCTTGATTTCTGATTTTTTCATTAGAATTATTTGTTTGTCTATTCCATCTAGTATATTCCTCTCTTAACTTTTTACATTTGTCAGCATCAGTCATATCTTTTGAAAAATTAAATATAGTATCTTCATTGTCTTCGTCACTTTCGTCTATAGTATCAATATTAGCTATAGTTGACGTTTTCATTTGCTGAAAACGATCTAAATCAAGTTCTAATGCTCTAGCTGTATTATTTAATAATTTGTCTTCCTCTTTACTTAATCGATCATCAGAACCTGCAATGTTTAACAGTAAATTCATTGCGTCATATCTTCGTGAGATATTTGACTTAAAATTAATTTCTTTCACTATCTGAGATAATGATAATTTATTTTTTTTTAATAGTTCATGAGTATTTTTTAATAAAAATGAATATTTAATTTTTTCTTCTGCCTCATCAGTAAAATAATTCTTCCAAAGTATCTCTGTATTAATCCAGCTTTTTATAGCTTCCACACCACTTGTATTAATTTTCTTTTCTGAATATGCTACTGCCATGCCTAATTGAACAATTTTTTCATTTAATGCACTTTCATAGATTTCAGAATCTAAATAACCAGGTTGGTCATAATCTAAATTGAACGTTGTTGTTGTTTCAAAATATAAATCTTTTTTATTTTTAATTTTTCCCTGATCAAATTTTGATTTTAATTTGCTAGCACAAACTACAAATTTTAATATTCTTTGACCTCTATTTGGAGGAATAATTATTGATTTTGGAAATCTAAACATAGCAGTCCAGTCATTATATGCTAACCCTAGACCTACTTTCATATTTCTAGTTGAACTTAATAAATAATTTTCATCTTTATAAGGATCAGTTAAACCTTGAAGAGGTGTTTCATTATCTTTATCTGTGATATCAAAAACATAACAAGAAAACTTCGCTTCTTCATTTTCTTTCTCTGATTGCTCTATTTGATCTTTAGTAAAATTTAATGGGCCTTTAGCCTCAATATCAAACATTTGAGTGTTGTCATAAATTTGTTCTTTTATTGAAATTTTAATTGAATCAAATTGCTCTTCATTATCATCATATTTCCATTCATCTTCATATTTTTTATCATTATCAATTTCAAAATAATCATTAAAATTTTCTTCCAATTCATCTTTGCTATCTTTTTTATTATTTTTGTCTTTTTGCTTATTTTCATTAATATATAGAAGAAATATTACAATTAATGCTGGTATTAAAAAAACTCTTAATGTTTGAAGTGCTTCTGAAAAGTCTAACATTTATTCAATTGAAATTTTTTCAATTTGTTTTTTAGCATCATCAATTGTTGCAGTGGACTCTGGAGTTAATTCAATTTCATGTGAATTTCCTGACTCAACATCGGTAAAAAGGCAGTGCATTTTTCCAGACTCATCATATGAATAAGTAATATCAACAGGTTGACCCGCAGGTCTACCTTTCGGAAGTTTTAACATTTCTTCATGAATAATATTTACAAATTCTTTGTTATCTTCAGGCCCCTCACTTTGAGTAACATTACACTCTAACTCTTCCTGTCCTTCAGAAATAGTTGTATATCTTTTTGTAACTGAAACAGGTAATTTTGCATCTCTTTCAATGATGATTGTATTTGCAACTACTCTTCTATTTGTATGACTATCTGTAATATATGCAAGTGTGCCCATATAAAAATTACAAACATCAGTTAGGTTTACATCTTTTAAAGCTTCTTGTTGTTGATCACTGAGCGTTTCTTTTTCAGTTTTTAGTCCTGCATAAATTGCAGCACCACAAACTACAGCTTCATCAACGTTAACTCCTTTAACTGGGGGTTTGCCCATCAATTGAGTTAAAACTTTTGTGATAATTGGCATTCTAGTACTTCCGCCTACAAGCAAAGTTTGATTAATTCTGCTTGGATTCATTCCAGATGCATCCATAGCTTCTTCAATCAACATTTTAATTTTTTCAACATAAGTTTGAATAGACTCTTCAAATTCATCTTGAGTAATTTCTATTTTTTGTGGGCCTTTAGGACCATTAATTTCAATATTTGCTTTGTCTTTTACTGATAAAATTTTTTTTACTTCTTCTGCTTTATGAAGATACTCTTTATTATTTTCGATATCAATTTCAACATTATAAATATCAAAATATTTTTTTTTCATTAATTTTGTAATTTCATTATCAAAATCTCTTCCTCCTAAATATTTGTCACCTCTTGAGGTTAAAACATCAACTTTCTTATTTTTAACTTCTGCAAAAGTGACATCAAAAGTTCCACCTCCTAGATCAAAGATCATAACCCTGCCACCTACTTCTACTCCTGGTAAACTTGCATAATGCAATACAGCTGCAGTAGGTTCATTGATTAATTCAATCACTTCAAGATCAGCAATTTTTGCTGCATCTAAAGTTGCTTGTCTTGCTTTTTCAGCAAACATTGCTGGGACGGTAATGACAACTTTTTTAACATCACTTGTGTATTCTTTTAATTTTTTTAAAATTAAGGAACTTACTTGCGCAGGTGTATAAGCATCTACTAAATCTTTATCAGTGACCCACTTTCCTTCATCAGTTGAGTAAACAACGTCGTTTTCCATCTCTCTTTTAGTCTGCAAAATAACGTTATTAGATTGATCTTTGAGATAATTTAAAGCTTTATCACCCACAATTACTTCGTTATCTTTTAAATACACAGCAGAGGCTGTAATTTTTCTGTTATCCTCAATGCTTGCTAATACCTCGGGATTTCCAAGATCGTCAAGACTGGCTATTGCTGAAAATGTTGTCCCAAGATCTATACCAATTACTTTTGTCATTTATTTGAATATGTTAAGTTAAATCTTATGGAAACTATAGTTGATCAATTAGATGCTGTAAATTCTAATTCTTTTTTTAAAGAGATTAAAAATCCAGAAAAAATTACTAATTTAATCCTTAAAAACTTTAACAATGAAACTAATTGGGAAGAACTAAATAAATTTACTCAGCTTAAAGAAATAGGGCTAGAAAATTGTTTAATTGATAATAATTCTTTCTTTACATCAATTTCAACAATAAAAGGTCTAAAAATTTTTAGATATAATAGTGATTGTTATTTTAAAAATTCAGAAGAAAAAATTAAAATAAATTTAATTTCTATAGAAAAAATAATTTTAGATTTTCATAGTTCTGAGGATATTAACTTAAGTTTATTGTCTTTGAGTGACAATCAAAATAATTTTATAAATTCATTTCCAAATTTTCCTAACGCATATCAAAACTTAAAAGAAGTAGAATTTAATAATTACGACGCATTTTTAGATTATGTTAAAAAAGAGGATTACGACTATGAATATGTGGATTTATACCAAGGAAAGGATTTATTTTATAACTGTGATATTTACAACTTATCAAGACTAAAAAAATTAGAAAATATAATCTTCACTAAAAATAAAAATGATAAAGAGATAAGTAATACAATTTCAGATAAAATTTTAAGCCTCCCAAATCATAAAAAAATAAAAATAAATAATTCGCTCATTAAAGATATTAAAGACCAATATTTTAAAGGACAAAAAATGTTTCTTGATTACACTTACTATCCTTATGATGACAATCTTTATACAGATATTAAAAAGCACTCAAAATATAATGATTGTATTGAGGTTCATTGGCCCTCCCAAAAATACAATAGTTATAAAGATAAATTTAAAGAACTCTTAAAGCAAGAAATTGAACATATTATTGTTGGCCCTACTTTCGATTTTTTGTGGGAAACATATGCTGATTATGAGGGTACTTCAATTGAAGATTTTGAAAAAGAATTTTTGAAAATTAAAAAATTAAAAAAAATAACTTTTGAATTTCCATCCAAAGAAACAATCCAAAATGATGAAAAATTGAACTTTAAAAACCTAGATGATGATGGTTATATTATGGATAAATTTATTGATCTAATCCACAAAATATTTGAAAAAAATATCGAAGTAGAAATTGATTTTAAAAATATTCAATCATTTGAAGATATTAATGAAACCCATGATGAATATGTAAAACTTTTTTATTTATTAATAAATATTCAAGATCATAAAAAATTAAAGGATAAATTTATTATAAAAAATTTAAATGTAAAAGAATGTGAACAATATTTTGAAGAGTTAGTATTAAATAAATTTAAATCAGTTATTGTCATAGAAGATCAATCAGATTCCAAAATTTTAAAAGAATTTAAAGATATAGAACTATTGCATGACTGTCATACTGATTATGGTTTAGAATATTTAAACATTAATAGTGGATTTCTTAGTTACGAAATTGCA